>JGI12048J13642_11371835_pt1 | contig 32669 bp, 29 predicted proteins | sample ElkSlonscriptome_16_FD_13642 | JGI IMG/M metagenome (IMG submission 13642)
GGCGGGGGGGGGGGTCGCGGGCCGGGTTCGGGGGAGATCGCGGGGCTGGTCGAGGTGTGGCCGGCCGTGCTTGAGCGTGCGGTCAGCGGTCGGCTTCTCTGGGGGCGGCGACTTCTGCGGGATTGATACGCACGAGTTTGACTCGTCGCAAGGTGGCGGGGCTGCGTGCGGCGAGTTGTCGGGTGCCGCCGGAGCGGAGGAAGCGGTCGATGGCGTAGCGGTCGGCGTCGTTGGTGATGCCGATGGAGAGGACGCCGCGGGAGACGCCGAGGGGTTTGGTGCGTGGAGCGAGGTCGGGCGGACAGAGTTCGGCCCAGGCGTCGCCGAGGTCGCCCATTTCGCGTGCGCGGCGTTTGATGATGCGGGCGAGTCGTTGGCAGCCGGCGCCGAGTGGGCGGGCGCGGTCTCGGCGGTCTTCGCGCTCGCGGAGGCGCTGGAGCGCGGCGAGGTCGCGGCTGAGCGTGGAGTGGGCGCGGTCGTCCAAGGGCATGGAAATCAGTCTATCGACGGATCGTCTTCGGACCTGCGTGGGGTCGCGGCGGGTCGGTCGTCGGGGGTGGTCCTTGGGTCGTTCAGACGGCGGGCTGGCGCCCGTGTGTGGGAATGAAAAACCGGGCGGCCCCGAGGTCGGGACCGCCCGGCTGAAAGCTCCGATGGTCAGGCGGACGGGTCGTTGCCGGCTCGCACGTGCAGCAGCACTGGTGGTGGGGGGTCCCGCCGGGTCGGCCCGAGGGGACGAGTGTGCGAACGGCGTTGGGCCCGAGGCCTGTGAGTGGCGAGCCCGGTCCGTCTTAGCGACGGCGACGGATCGCGGCGAGACCGGCGAGGCCGAGCAGGCCGGCGGCGCCGGGGGTGGGGATGGTGACGAGTTCGAAGGCGTAGTTGAGGTCGTTGCCGGCGGGGCTGGTGAAGCCGGCGCCGAGGTTGTCGCCGACGGTGGCGTCGTCAGCGGTGAGGAACCAGCTGGCGCCGGTCGCGGGGCCGAAGGCGCCGTCGTCGTCGACGCTCATCTGGACGAAGCCGCCGGCGGGGACGAGGACGTCGTTGTTGGTGATGTCGATGGTGTAGATGAAGTTGCCGGCGCTGGCGAGGGCGACGCCGAAGCCGTCGACCGGGGCGCCGCCCGCATCGAAGATATCGAAGAACACGACCCCGCCGACCGTGTCGACGCCGCCGACGAAGCCGAACTCGTCGAGGAAGGCGTTACCCGGGGCGATGGACTGGTAGTCATCGAAGTCGAGGGGGGTGGGGGCGCCGTCGCCGTCGGGGGTGGTCAGCGACTGGCTGAAGAAGCCTTCGACGTCGCTGGTCAAGTTGGAGTAGCTGACGCCGGTGAACGAGCGCGAGGCGTCGTCGCCGGCCTGACGGATATCCACAGCGGTGACGGCCGCGTCGGAGTAAATGGTGTAGAGGCTGCGATCGATGTTGGCGAACGCGGACCCGGCAAGCGCAGCGACAGCCGCGGCAGTGAAAACAGTCTTCATCTCTAGACTCCCTGAAAGTTGTCTCCGCCGATGCGGATCAATACCGCATCGGTCGCACTTCTCTCGTGCCCCGGCCGCCGATCTCACCCGGCGACGGGGCGTTCACTCTCTCGACTCCGTCTGCGGCGGGCTCTCTCCGCCTCACCTTGGACGATGTCAGGCCGCACGAGCACTCCGTGCAGCGAGGCGAGTATCGCCCAGCCTTGGGGGACATGCAAGAAAATAATCGGGTCTTCATGAGGCGAATGTCAGGCGCCGGCTGTCAAGGTTCGCCCAGCTTCACGCGGCGGGGCCTTTCGGCCCGGTGCAAGCCCGGGATTGACCGGTGCTCGATACGGGTTGCCGGGTAGTCAGCGATAGAGACGGCTCGTCCGATATGGCGCGGCCGGGGCGATGGAGCGTGCGGAGCGGGTGAGGGGCTCGCGGAGCGGGGCCGGTGGACTGTGGGCGGCGCCTTGATCCGGCTTGATCCGGTTCGGTCCGCTCGGCGGGCGACGGTGGAAGGCGGCGGGTTTGGCGGCGCGTTTGACGGTTCGTCCGGCGGCGTGCGAGTTGCGGCGGGGTGGCAGGCGTGGCAGCCGCCCGATGAATGGGCGGGGTCGGTACACTCCGCCGCGCTTATGAAGACGCGCACCATCTGGCAGTACGGCATCCTCCTGCTCCTCTTCGCGTTTTTCGGCGCGTTCCTGATCTATCCGATCGGGCTGACGGTGTACGGCGGGTTTTTGGTCGATCCGGCGAACGCGGGGGCGGGGCTGACGCTGGACCATGTGCAGAACGTGTTTTTGAACCCGGCGTTGCGGGCGGGTCTGGTGAACGCGTTCCTGATCGCGGTGGTGACGACGGTGTTGTGCATCGTGGTGTCGTTGCCGCTGGCGGTGCTGAGCGCGAACTACGATTTCCCTGGGAAGAAGCTGTGGAACTCGGTGATTCTGGTGCCGCTGATTCTGCCGCCGTTCGTGGGCGCGATCGGGATGTACGCGATTTTGGGTCGGTACGGGGCGTTGAACAGTCTGTTCGGCCTGGGGCCGGTGGACTGGCTTGGCAGCTACAAGTTCTGGGCGGTGGTGATCGTGCAGGCGTTGCACCTGTATCCGATCATCTATCTGAACGCGACGGCGGCGCTGGCGAACCTGGACCCCGCGCTCGACGAGGCGGCGGAGAACCTTGGGATCGGCCCGTGGAAGCGTTTCTTCAAGATCACGTTGCCGCTGATCCGTCCGGGGTTGTTCGCCGGGAGCACGATCGTGTTCATCTGGGCGTTCACCGAGCTGGGCACGCCGCTGATGCTGAACTATTACGAGGTGACGCCGGTGCAGATCTTCAACGGGATCAAGAGCATCGACACGAACGCGGAGCCGTACGCGTTGACGGTGGTGATGCTGATCTCGGCGATCTTTTTGTATGTGCTGGGCAAATCGGTGTTCGGCGGGCGGGCGTACGCGATGTATTCGAAGGCGTCGCGTGCGTCGCAAGAGGTGACGCTTCGTGGTTGGCGCGGTTGGGCGGCGGCGTCGGGTTTCGCGGTGGTGGTGGGGCTGGCGTTGTTGCCGCACTTGGGCGTGGTGCTGTCGGCGCTCGCGGCGGACGGGGCGTGGTACCGGACGGTGGTGCCGGTGGAGTTCACGCTGTCGCATTTCGAGAACGCGCTGGCGCACCCGCTGGCGTTCGGGAGCATCACGAACAGCCTGCTGTATGCGTCGCTGGCGGTGGTGGTGGACATCGGTCTGGGGATCCTGATCGGCTACATCATCGTTCGGACGAAGGTGCGCGGACGGTCGCTTCTGGACGCGTTGTCGATGCTGCCGCTGGCGGTGCCCGGGCTGGTGATGGCGTTCGGCTTCGTCGCGATGTCGATCGAGTTGTCGGACTTCTACATCTTCCGTGAGGTGATCAACATCTCGATCATCGGGACGGACCCCAACCCGATCGTGCTGCTGGTGATCGCGTACGCGGTTCGGCGGTTGCCGTACGTGGTGCGGGCGACGGTGGCGGGGCTCGAGCAGACGTCGGGCGAGCTGGAAGAGGCGGCGGTGAACCTCGGCGCGTCGACGTTCACGGCGGTGCGGCGGATCATCGTGCCGCTGATTACGGCGAACCTGATCGCGGGCGGTTTGCTGGCGTTCAGCTTCGCGATGCTGGAGGTGTCGGACTCGCTGATCCTGGCGCAGCAGGAGGCCGACTATCCGATCACGAAGGCGATTTACACGTTCGCGGCGCGGCTCGGCGACGGGCAGGGCATCGCGAGCGCGATGGGCGTGTGGGGAATGGCGCTGCTGACGGTGACGCTGGTGGGGGCGTCGATCCTGCTGGGCAAGCGGCTTGGGGCGATCTTCCGGGTGTGAGCTTGGATGCTCGCGGGAGCGGTGCGCGCGGAGGGGGAGGAGCGTCGATGGGCCTTATGGAAGAGCTTGGAGGCTTTGGGGAGGCGCCGGATCAGGCGCCGAGCCACGCGCCAAGCTTGCGGAGGAGCGAGCGTTCGAAGCGACGCTCCTCGTCGAGTCGGTCGCGCTGCTGGCGCTCGAGTTCGGCTTCGATCTTGGCGATCGACTGGACGAGGACGCTCCCTTGCGGGTCGTCTCGACGATGGGGTTCGGGTGCCGACTTGTGTTCCATCAGCGGGGAAATCGGCTTATCCATCGAGCTTCTCCAGTCAGATCAGCCGGTCCGAGCGACGGCGTAAGAAGCGAATGTTCGAGGACGTCATGCAGGGCCATGAGGACGCATGATATCGCCCGGGCGCGACCCGATTCGAACGCGGCCTCTTAGAAGTAACAGGCTTAGGGCACGGCGATGCGTACGAGGATCGGGCGGTGGTCGGAGTCGTCGATCCAGTCGAGGGTGCGGAAGTCGGTGACGGTAAGGGCGTCGTTGGTGTAGGCGTGGTCGATGCGGACGCCGGGCATGAGGCCCTTGAGGCGTGGGGCGGCGGCGTGGGTGAAGGCGAGGCCGGCGCCGGCGGCGCGGTGGGCGTCGCGCCAGCCGGCGTCGCGGAGGTCGGCGGCGAGCTGCGAGGCGGCGGTGGCGTTGAAGTCGCCCATGAGCAGGACGGGGTGGTCGGCGTGACGCTCGCCGTGGCGGACTAGGGCGGCTTTGACGGCGTGCTGTTCGACGACGCGGCGCGGCGCCATCGGGTTCGGAGCGTGGACGTTCACAAGGTGGAGCGAGCGGTCGTCGCCGAGGTGAAGTTCGACGGCGAGTTGTTTCCAGTCGCTGGGCGGCAGGCCGTGGGGCGTGGGTACGGCGCCGGGCGAGTCGGCGAAGGGGAGCGTGCTGAAGACGGCGGTGCCGTACGCGCCGCCGGTCGAGAGGTGGAAGCGGTGGGGGAAGCGTCGCGCGACGGCGCGTTCGACGCCGCCGGCGAAGGGCTGGGCGAACTCTTGGAAGAGGACGACGTCGGGGCGTTCGCGGTCGATGAGGTCGATGGTCTGGTCGAGGTCGGCGCGGCCGACGAAGGCGTTGAAGGAGAGGACGGTGAGCTCGGTGGAGCCGGGCGGCGCGGCGGGCGGCGAGCGGAAGCGGAGGGCGTCGTCGACGCTCGGCAGGGCGAGGAAGGCGGCGATGAGGGCGAGGCCCAATGCGGGCTTGAAGCGTTTGAGCAGAGCGGCGAAAGCCGCAGCGACGGCGACGGCGCCCGCGATGTGCAGCGAAGCGGCGCGGACGGCGAAGGCGAAGAAGGCGAGGCCTCGGAGCAGCACGCCTTCGTGGTCGGGTTCGATGCGCCACGACCAGGCGAAGATGACCGGGGCGGCGGCGCCGACGAGGGCGAGCCAGCACGCTGCGGTGATGATCGATCGCAGCAGGCGCCGAAAGGTGGAAGGCGGCGGGGCGTCGCCGTCGGCGCGTTCGCCGCCCGCGCCGGCGCCGGCGTCGCGCGAGTCGGCGGATGCGTTCGTGGCGGCGGCGGCGTCGCGCGAGGGCGCCGGTTGGACGCGGCGGGTCGGCGGCGCGGCGTGGCCTGCCTTGTCGGGCGGCGGCTGGGTGGGATCGTCGCGCATGGTCGCTCCTGCGGGTCGGCGCCGGGTCGGAGCACTCGCGCCGTCCGGGGTCGAGTACGACGACGAGCGGGGCGGGTTCGCGGGTTCGGCGGTCGAAGGTGATGAGTGGTCGATCGCGCGGGATGAGAAGCGGCGGCGGGACGGTGATCGTCGCAATCGATGATGGCGGCGGTGTGGCGATCGGTGGGCTCCGCGACGGTGAGTAAACGCTAAACTGACCGCTTCCCCGGCGAAAGCGAGGCCGACGTGGCGATGCGAATCGTGCCGATCACCAACGATCATCACCTGTATCCGCAGTGCGTGGAGTTGCGTACGCGCGTGCTGCTGGGGCCGATCGGCTACGACATCGAACGCTTCCGCGACGAGTTCCCCGGCGTCGAGGATCGCTTCGAGCATCTGGTGGCGGTGATCGATCATCCGCAGGGCGAGCGGGTGGTGGGCACGGTGTCGCTGTTGGTGAACCACCCGGAGGAGGGCTCGGGGAAGCTGGCGCAGATGGCGGTGGACGAGCAGCGTCGGCGGGAGGGCGTCGGTCGGATGCTGGTCGTGGAGGTCGAGCGACGCGCCGTGCTGCAACATCGATTGGGTCGGCTGTATTGCCATGCGCAGTTGGCGGCCGTGCCGTTCTATGAATCGCTGGGCTGGAAGCGGGAGGGGGAGTTGTTCCAGGAAGCCGGGCTGGATCATTACAAGATGACGCTGGAGCTGGACCCCGAGCCGACGCCGACGGACCTGCCGGCGTTCGAGGGCGAGGACGAGTCGGACGCGATGGGCGTCTGAGGCGGTCGCGGCGCGTCGGAAGCGAGGGGATTGATTGGGTCGGTTCGGGGCCGCGGGCGAGTCGGTATGGGGTCGGCGGACGGCTCAGCGTCCCACGGCCAGCCGGTGGGTCGGGGTATTGTTCGGGCGTGGTTCCGTGCAGGGCGGACGTCGGGGCGGCTTGCCGATCGGCGGGCGGAGTGGACATCCGCCCGGGAGCGTGCCAATACTCTTGCCGGAATGTCGACGACCCCGGACCTGTTTGCGAAACATCGGCTCCGCTGCACCAAGCAGCGCGTGCGGGTGTACGAGGCGCTGGCGAAATGCCAAGCGCACCCGACGGCCGAGGAGTTGTACGAGTTGGTGAATTGCGGCTGCGGGGGCCGGGAATGCGTGGCGAGCCGGGCGACGGTGTACAACGCGTTAGAGGCGTTGTGCGGGGCGGGGCTGGCGCGTCGGCTGGCGACGGAAGCGGGGCCGTGCCGCTTCGACGCCGACCTGAGCGATCACTGCCATATCGCGACGCAGGACGGCCGCCTGGTGGACGTTCCTTTGAAGACGTCGGACGCGCTGGTGGCGAGCCTGCCGAGCGAGACGATCGAGCGGCTGAGCGCCGAACTCGGCGTGGACATCAACCGCGTCTCGATCACGTTCCACGAGGCGGACGGCCGGCTGAAGCGGAGCGTGGACCTCACGGCTTCGGATTCGGAGTAAGCGTCCCGGGTCGGCGTGCGCCCGGGCGGGTCGGCGTCGAGCTTGGCGGAGGCGCCTCGTGGGCTGGGCGATGGGGCGTGGGCTGGGCGATGTGGCGCGAAGCGGCGAAGCGTTCAGCCGTGGAGTTTGCGGGCCGTTTCGACGACGGCGCGGCCGACGGCTTCGGCTTTCTCGCGGTCGCCTGGGTCTTTGAGGGCGCTGGCGTCGTCGAATTTCTCATGGGCGGCGGCGAGGCAGAACTGGCCGGGCAGGACGTGCATCTGGATGTTGCCGAGCAGGGGGCGGAGGTGGAGCAGACCGCGGATGCCGCCGAGGCCGCCCGGTGAGGCGGAGAGCAGGCCGACGACTTTGCCGCGGAAGGCGACGAGCGGCTGTTCGCCCGGCTCGGGTCGGCTGGCCCAGTCGATGGCGTTTTTGAGGGCGGCCGAGAGCGATCCGTTGTATTCGGGCGAGCCGATGATGACGCCGTGCGAGCCGATGAGGAGTTCTTTGAAGGCCCGGGCGGGCTTGGGCATGCCGTGCTCGGCTTCGTCGTCTTCGTTGAAGAGGGGCATGTCGTAGTCGGCGAGGCGGATGAGCGTGACGTTCGCGCCGGCCTGTTCGGCGGCTTCGGCGGCGACGGCGGCGAGCTTGTGGTTATACGAGCCCCGGCGGAGCGAGCCGGAAAGGGCGACGACGTTCGGCGTGAAGGACATGGCTGGAGTTCCTCGATGGTTGGCTGAAGGTGAGGCGGGTGAGCCGCGATGGTTCGAGGCGAACGGCTGGCGCGACGGAGCGGCGCGGCTGCCGACCGCGGACTCGCTGCGGTGGGAGGCGGTTCTCGGACGTTTGGTCGGCGTCTGGGCCGAAGCGCTCAGCCCGATCCGGGGGGTCGGGCGGGGCGGCGATGATACCGCACCGCATCGATCGGCCGCTCTCCGGCGGCGTGCGTGTGGATTCGAGGGCGGGTGGCGCGGTATCGTTGATGCGATGAACGACCAGACCGACCACTTTGCGGACTCGGGGGCGGGCGACGACGGGGCCGTCGGCACGATGGTGCGCCCGGAGCGTCAAACGGCCACGAAGACGGCGACCGAGCGGCCGTGGCTGTGGCACGTCGTGTTGCACGACTCGGAAGAGCACAGCTACGAATACGTGATCGAGTTGTTGTCGAAGGTGTTCGGCCACTCGCCGCACAAAGGCTTCGCGCTGGCGCGGATGATCGATTCGGAGGGAAAGGGCGTGGTGCTGACGACGCACCGTGAGCTGGCCGAGTTGAAGGCGGAGCAGGTGCGTTCGTTCGGCCCGGATGCGCGGGTCGCGTCGTGCCGGTCGCCGCTGCGTGTGACGCTGGAGCCCGCGGAGTCGGATTGAGCGATGGCCCAAGCGGGGGGAGGCGAGTCGTCCAGAGCCCATCGGGGAACATCGGGGCCCATCGGGGTTCTCGGAGCGTTCGGGTCCGGATAGGCGGCGGGGGGCGATTCGAACGCGCGGCGGGAGGTGGTTTCACGACTTCCTGGCCCTGCCGATGTACAGGCCGGCGCCGGAGCCCGATATTCTCTCCACCCCATGGAGTGGTGGCAGGCGATCATTCTGGGCCTTGTCGAAGGCATCACCGAGTATCTCCCGGTCTCGTCGACCGGGCACTTGATCATTACGGCGGAACTGATGCGTTTCGACGCGTCGGTGCGGCACCACGTCGACGCGTACACGATCGTGATTCAGGGCGGCGCGATTCTCGCGGTGCTCGGCCTGTACCGGGCGCGGGTGGCGCAGATGATCCGCGGGCTGTTGGGCAAAGACCCGGTGGGCCGGCGTTTGGCGATGAACATCATCGTCGCGTTCCTGCCGGCCGCGATCATCGGGCTGGCGGTCGAAGACCTGATCGACCGCTACCTGTTCTCGACGTGGCCCGTGGTGACCATGCTGCTGCTGGGCGGGGTGTGGATGATCTGGATCGACCGTTGGCGGAAGCGCAAGCTGGCGGAAGCGGAGGCGGAGCGGGCGGGGGACGCCGAGCCGGACGCGGCGCAGGGGGAGGGCGGGCCGAAGGGGGCGGGCGGGCCGACGAAGCCGCTGCGCCGCCTCGACGGCACGATCGACGATCTGACGTGGAAGGGGGCGCTCGGCATCGGGTTGTTCCAGTGCGTGGCGATGATCCCCGGCACGAGCCGCAGCATGATGACGATCGCGGGCGGCACGGTGCTGGGTCTGCGTCCGAAGGACGCGGCGGAGTTCAGCTTCCTGCTGGGTTTGCCGACGCTCGGCGCCGCGTGTATCTGGAAGCTCGGCAACAACATCGTCGACGCGCGCCGCGCGGGCGAAGAGAACATGCTCGAGGCGCTGGGGGCGACGCCGATCGTCGTGGGTCTGCTCGTCTCGCTGGTCTCGGCGGTGCTCGCGGTGAAGTGGCTGGTGAGTTTCCTGAACACGCACGGGCTGGCGCCGTTCGGCTGGTACCGGATCGTGCTGTCGGTGGCGCTGACGGCGCTGGTGCTGACGGGGCTGGTGAGCGTGGGGACGTCGGCGGTGGAGCCCTCGCCGCTGACGCTGCCGGAGTTGGCGCCGACCGGCGGTGCGACGCTTCCTGAGTAACCCGAGAGCGGGCGACGGGGCGACGGCGCGGCGACGGGGCGACGAGGCGACGGGGCGGCGTGGCGGCGAGACGAGCGGCGTTCAATGGGTAGGGATACGCTTCGCGGCCATGGAGAACGAGTCGAACGACGTAGAGGTGGATGCGGCTTCGGCCGACGGCCGGTTCGCGCAGCCGCCCGCGGTGACGCCGCCCCCGATTCCGGACGCGTTGAGTGAAGGGCCGCCGCCGGGCGCGACCGCGCCGGTCGCGGCGGGCGAGCGGTACGAAACGCTCGACGTGGTGCGGGGCGTGGCGATTCTCGGCATCTTCGCGATGAACATCACGAGCTTCGCGTACGTCGCGGAGGCGTATTTCGAGCCGGACCTCGCCGGGACGGATTCGCCGCTCGATTGGTTCGCGTGGCGGCTCAACCACGCGCTGTTCGAGCAGAAGATGATGACGCTTTTCTCGATGCTGTTCGGCGCCGGGGTGTGCCTGTTCGCCGAGCGGGCGTTGCGGAAGCGCGGGGCGTCAGCGGGGCTGCATTACCGGCGCATGGGTTGGCTGTTGTTCTTCGGGCTGTTGCACGCGTACTTGCTGTGGTGGGGCGACATCCTCGTGCCGTACGCGCTGGCGGGCATGGTGATCTACTTCGCGCGCGGCCTCGGCTGGAAGGCCCTGTCGGCGATCGGTGCGGGGATGCTCTCGCTGACGTTCATGCTCAGCGTGGCGCTCGGGCTGCTGTGGGCGTGGAAAGAAGCGAACCCGCCCTCGGACACGACGGCCGCCCCGTCCTGGCGCTCCGAGGAGATCGACGCGATCGCCGGCGGGTATGTGTCCCGCATCGTCGAGTTCAACGCGCCGAGCGCCTTGGAGATGCACGTGTTCGTGCTCCCGTTCTACCTGTTGCCGCACGTCATGGCGGCGATGATCTTCGGGATGGCGTTGTACCGAAGCGGTTTCTTGACGGGCGAGCTTGGGGCGGGCGCGTACAAACGGGCCCTGGCGTTCGCGACGCCTCTTGCGATCGTGTTCGTGATGCTCGGCGCGCACTTCCGGGTCTCGTCCGGCTTCGGATACGCGGAGTATTTCCTGTACGGCTCGGCGCTGGACAGCCTCGGCGCGCTCGCGGCGGCGGTGTGCTACATCTCGATCGTCGCGCTGGCGGTGAAGGCCGGGGCGTTGCGCCGGGCGCGGACGGCGCTCGCGGCGTGCGGCCGGCTGGCGTTCACGAACTACATCATGCAGAGCGTGCTGGGCTGTTTGATTTTCTACAAGCCGGGGTTGTACCTGCACAACGAGCTGAGTCGAGCCGAGCTGTGGCTGGTGGTGCTCGGCGTGTGGGCGTTCCAGATCGCGTTCTCGCTGGCGTATCTGCGCGCGTTCTCGATGGGCCCGCTGGAATGGCTTTGGCGTTGCGGCGCGTACGGTCGGCTGGTTCGGCGGCCTCGGGCGGCGGGCGGCTGAGGCCGCGCCGTGCGCGCGTGCGTGCGACGTAGCTGATCGTCGTCGGCTCGCTCGGCGGGGTCGGTGAGCTACACGGGGCGGCGGGGCTCCGGGCCGGGGTCGTCTGGGAGGATGGACCGCATGGGAAGCCCGCTGAGGCCCGGTTCGGTTGGGGCGGCCGCGCCCATCGCCGGGGGCGTGCCGGCGCCGCCCATCGGCTGCGGCGCGTTGGCGGGCGGAGGCGGCGTGCCGCTGGGCTGGGCTGGGAGCGGCACGGCGCCGGGCGGCGGAGCGGGGTTCGCGGCCGGCTGCTCGGCGGTCGTCGCGCCCGCGGCATACGGGCCGGCAAAGGAGGTCTGGCCCGCGGCGGCGGCTTGCTGTGCGTTCGCGAGGTTCACCGCTTGCTGGGCGAGCATCTCCTGGTTCATCGTCGCGTTGAGCGCGCCCATCGCGCGGGAGTTGGCGAGTTCGCCCAGGTTCTTGCGGCTTCGGATCTCGCGTTCGAGGCGTTCGTGCGCTTCGGAGACGGTCGTGGAGATCAGGCCGCGCTCGACGCCGGCTCGGAACCGGAGGACGGCCAGCGAGGCGACGCCCGCGAGGACCAGGGGCATGAGCACGCTGCCGGCATAGAAGCCGATCGCGCCGGGCGAGCCCGGGACGTTGCCGCGGTAGTCCATCGACGCGCGGACGAGGGTGTCGTACGACTGGAAGACGCCGGGGAACGGGGCGTCGGGAACGACGCCGACGAGCGGGATGGAGAGCAGCGCCGTCACGATGGCGAGGGTCGAGGCGGTGACGGCCATCTCGACGCCGGGGACGGCGCCTCCCCCGCCGACGGCGACGCCCTGCATCAGCAGCAGAATGAGCAGGACGGCGGAAACGATGCCGGCGGTTTGGACGACGGCGGCGGCGGCGCGGAGCATGCGGTCGGCGGCGCTTTCGACGACGTTAGGGTTGGCGGCGGTGTCGGCGGTCGTGCGGGCGGCGGCGTTGGCGATGCCGGCGACGGCCTGTTCGGCGCGGGCGTCGGAGTCGGCGATCGAGGCGCCGGCGTTGCCGCGCGGCGTGACGCCCGAGAGGCTGCCCACCTGCGCGGGCCTAGCGCCTTGAACGACTTCGAAGCTGCGCTCGCCCGTCGGCGCTTCGAGTTGAGTCACGCGGACGTCCGTGAAATGGACGAAGGCCCAGACGAGCACCTGGGCGACGAGCAGCGCCGCGAGAGCGAAGCCCGCGGCGGTGACGCCGAAGCGCAGGTGCGCGAGCGCTGCCGAGATGTGCGGCTGAGGACTCTGGGCCACCAGGATCTCCGGGAAACGCCGCCCCGCCCGTGTGGATATCGGTCTCGTGGGGGCGCCGCTGAAGCGGTAGGGCGGCGGGCGGGGCGATCCGGCGGCGGGGTCGGCCGCAGGGTCGGATGGGGTTCGCCAGTTTGATGGGGCATGTGCCCGGCGTGGTCCGAGAACCAGGCAGCGACGCTTCACCGCTGATCGACGGTCAGACTCGCGCAGGCGACGATGCGCCCGCCCAAAGGCCCGTCTAGGGGAAGCGGGCGCGGTCCGGAACCGGTCGGCGGCTGCGTGGCGGGGCCGGCTGGTCGTGATCGGTGCTGCGAGTGGGGCGGCGGACGACGGGCGGGCGGGGCGTTGCGCGGTCAGACGCCGTCGTCGGAAAGCATGCCGAAAGCGGCGCGGAGGCTCTGGGTTTCGGTGGCGAGGGCGGCTTCGGCCATGGTGTCGAGTCGATTGAAGAAGTCGAGCATGGCGTCGAGGCGGGCGTTGTGCCGCTCGGCGCGGGCGGCGTCGTCGGACGCATCGGCGGCGGGGTCGGCGGAAGCGGGCTCGTCTTGAGTCATGTCGCGGATGTCGAAGAGCGAGGTGACGATGGGGTCGAGCTCGCGCTTCTTGCGTTCGCGGGCGATGGTTTTGAACATGACCCAGATGTCGTCTTCGGCGCGGAAGTATTCCTTGCGGTCGCCGCGTTTGTGGGAGCGGTGGACGATGCCCCAGTCGGTGAGCGAGCGGAGGGTCATGGACGCGTTGCCGCGGGAGATGTTGAGGCGGTCCATGACGTCGTCGGTGTTGAGCGGTTCGCCGGTGATGTAGAGGAGGGCGTGGACCTCGGCCATGGTGCGGCTGATGCCCCAGGCGGAGCCCATGCGTCCCCAGGATTCGATGAAGCGGTCTTGGGCGGCGCGGATGGGGCAGTCGTCGGCGCGGCGTTGGCGCCGCGCTTTGCCGTTGGGGGTGGGTTCGGAGGTTGGCTCGCCGCGGGAGGGCATGGTTGTAAGGGTAGGTCGGCTTGCTGAGTGGGGGAAGGGGCACGCGAAGGGGCGGGGGTTGGCGAGCGGCGGGGCGGCGGGGGTAGCGCGAGGGTTAGAGGATGACGTCGATGACGCCGGCGGCGCCGAGGAGGCAGGCGACGACGCCGTTGACGGTGAAGAAGGCGAGGGGGAGGCCGGCGAGTCCGCGGCGGGCGAGGACGACGTGTTCGAAGACGAGGAGGGCGGCGACGGCGACGACGGCGGAGGCGAAGAGTGCGTCGAAGCGTGGTTCGAGGAGGGCGACGGCGACGAGGCAGGCGAAGGCGGCGGCGTGGGTGAGGCGGCTGATCCAGAGCGAGGCGCGCATGCCGAGGCGGGCGGGGATGGAGCGGAGGCCGCGCTGTCGGTCGAAGGCGAGGTCTTGGAGGGCGTAGGCGATGTCGAAGCCGGCGACCCAGAGGGCGACGAAACCGGAGAGGAAGAGGAGCGCGTTCGAGGAGTCGTGCCAGCCGAGCGCGCCGAACCAGCCGGCGGGGAGGAAGGAGAGGACGCCGGAGTCGGACTGGATGGTGGCGACGCTGGGTGCGGGAGCGATGCTGGGATAGAAGCCGAAGACGGAAGGCCCGGCGGCGAGGGCGGCGCAGATGGGCGAGATGGCGAGGGCCGAGCCGAGGAAGAAGTGGGCGGTGGCGGTGAAGCGCTTGGTGTAGCTGTAAAGAGCGATCCAGGCGAGGACGGGGAGGGAGAGGGCGAGGGGCCAGAGGTTGCCGAGCGCGAGGTAGAAGGCGGCGCAGACGGCGACGAACACCAGAGCAGCGGCCGCGGCGATGGCCCAGGCTTCGGCGGGCGCGAGTCGGCCCGAGGCGAGGGCGCGGCGGGCGGTGCGCGGGTTGTCGGCGTCGAAGCGGCGGTCGGCGAGACGATTGACGAGCATGGCCCAAGTCCGCGCGGCGACCATCGCGGCGAGGATGAGGGCGATGATGATGGCGGCCTCGCGGGGCGTCGGCCTTTCGTGGGCGATGGCGATCGTGGCGCCGAGGACCGCGAACGGCATGGCGAAGACGGAGTGGGCGAGTTTGATGTCGCCCAAGGCGGTGCGGAGGCGGACGGGCCAGGAGGCGGCGTCCGCTGGCGGTGGGCCGGGCGGCGGGGCGTGTGGAGAGGCGGTCGTGGCGCTCGTCGGCTGCTCGGACATGGATCGGGATGCTAGGGCGGGTCGGTCATCATCGCCCGCCGGCGTGCTTACGATCGCGGCTATGAATGAAGCAGGCGGGCGAGATGATGGAGCGGCGGGGGCGGCGGCGCGGACAGCGGCAGCGGGGGGGCGCGATTACGCGGCGGCGCTGGCGGGCGTGCGGACGATGGACGAGAGCGGGAGTGATCGCGAGGCCGAAATGTTCCGCGTGATGCAGGCGGTGGTGGACGCGCTCTGGACGGCGTTCTCGGGGGAGGCTGCGGGGACGTTCGCGACGTCGTGGCTCGGGTTCTATGTCGGGCCCGGCGAGCGGACGCATCGCGGCGAGACGGCGGGGGCGGATGCGATGCTGCTGGGTCCGTCGTGCGAGAAGCCGGCGTGTTCGCCGATCGGGTTGCACGGTGCGTGCGGGCGATCGCTGTTGACGAATCGGTCGCTGGTGGTGAACGACGTGGCGGCGCTGGGCGAGGGGTATGTCGCGTGCGATCCGAAAGACCGGTCGGAGCTGGTGATCCCGTTGACGCGGGCGGGCGAACGTCGGCCGTTCGCGGTGTTCGACGCGGACAGTTTCGATGTGGGCGCGTTCGACGCCGCCGACGCGGAGGCGCTGCATTCGGCGTTCGTGCGTCTCGGGTTGACGGCGGGGCCGGCGCCGCCGGTTGAGGTGATCGGCGGTTGAGTCGCGGGCGCGGCGGTCGGCGGCGATCAACTGGCGCCGAAGTGTTGCTCGGCGGCGGCGACCACGTTGTGGAGGAGCATGGCGACGGTGACGGGCCCGACGCCGCCCGGGACGGGCGAGAGCCAGCCGGCGACGGGTCGGACGGATTCGGGTTCGACGTCGCCGACGGTGACGCGTTTGACGCCGTCGCCTCGTCCTTCGACTTTGACGCGGTGGATGCCGACGTCGATGACGACGGCGCCCGGTTTGACCCACTCGCCGGTGACGAGCTTGGGAACCCCCGCGGCGGCGATGAGCACGTCGGCGGTGCGGGCCAGGGCGGTGAGGTCTTCGGTGTGTTTGTTGGTGGAGAGGACGGTGGCCTCGGGCCGCATGAGCATGACGGCGATGGGTTTACCGACGATGTCGGAAGCACCGACGACGAGGGCGCGCGCGCCTTTGAGCTCGACCCCGGTCGATTCGATGAGGCGCATGACGGCGAGCGCGGTGCACGGCGCGAGCGAGCTGCGGCCGTAGACGATATTGCCGATGTTGGCGGGGTTGACGCCTTCGACGTCTTTGGTGGGGTCGATGAGCGACTGGATGCGGTAGGGGTCGATGCCGTCGGGCAGGGGCATGTGGACCATGACGGCGTGGACGTCGGGGTTGTTGTTGAGGAGGAGGACGCGGCCGGCGACGTCGTCGCTGGTGGCCGAGCCCGGCATTTCGTGGAGTCGGTAGGTGATGCCGAGCGTTTCGCAAGCCCGGCGTTGGTTTTTGACGTAGACGCCGGCGGCGGAGTGTTTGTCGTCGGTGACGATGACGGCGTCGAGGCGGACGTCGTGGCCGCGTTGGTTGAGCCGGGCGACGCGGCGTTTGACGTCGGCGCGGACCTCGTCGGCGATGGCGTGGCCGTCGATGCGGCGGGCGGCGCCGGGCTGGTCGAGGCGGTCGGCGGGCGCCGCGTGGATGCTCGATTGCGCGTGGTGCGGTGGTTCGCTCATCCGCTCTAGAGTAACCGCATGCCGAAGGGGCACGAGTCCAGCTCGAAGAAGGCGTCGCCCGACGCTCGGCGTCGCGTCGAGGCGCTGCGCGACGAGCTGGAACGGGCGAACCGGGCGTATTACGTCGAGGCGGCGCCGTTTCTTTCGGACCGGGAATACGACGAGAAGCTGGCGGAGCTGGCGAAGCTCGAAGCGGATCTGGGCCTCGACGACCCGACGAGCCCGACGAAGCGCGTGGGCGGCGAGCCGATCGAGGGGTTCGTCACGCGGAAGCATAGCGTGCCGATGCTGTCGATCGACAACTCGTACTCGGCGGAGGACGTGCGCGACTGGGTGAAGCGGATGGAGAAGGCGTTGGGCCGCTCGGCGGAGGGCGCCATCGATACGGAGGAGGCGCCGGAGGAATCGCTGTTCGGCGCGGAGCGGGAGGGCGACGCGCGCGACGCCGGCGGCATCGCGATCGTTTGCGACCCAAAGATCGACGGCGTCGCGATCAGCCTGCGGTACGAGCGGGGCGAGCTGGCGCTCGCGTTGACGCGCGGCAACGGGACCGAGGGGGACGACATCACGGAGCATGTGAAGCGGATCCGTGCGGTGCCGCTGCGGCTTCGGAAGAGCGAGCGCGGCGCCGACGACGACACGGACGCTTCGGCGCCCGACCCGGCGCCCGAGGTGGTCGAGATTCGCGGCGAGGCGTTCATCCCCAACGAGGCGTTCGTGCGCATCAACACGCAGCGCGAAGAACGCGGCGACGAGCCGTTCATGAACCCGCGGAACGCGTGCGCGGGCACGCTGAAGTCGCTCGATCCGTCGGTGGTGGCGGAGCGTCGGGTGTCGTTCGTCGCTCACGGTCGGGGCGAGATCGCGGGCTGGCCCGGCTTGGAATCGCACGCCGAGTTCTGCGGAGCGCTGCGGGCGTGGGGCGTGCCGCTGAACGATCCGATCCCCGCGGTTGGCGCGGCGGGCGTGATGGCGGTGATCGACGAGTTCCAGACGAAGCTCGCTTCGCTGCCGTACATGGTGGACGGGATGGTCGTGCGTCTCGACCGGTTCGCCGAGCAGGAAACGCTCGGCCGCACGTCGAAGAGCCCGCGGTGGTGCATCGCCTACAAGTACCCGGCGGAGCGGAAGCCGACGGTGATCGAGCGGATCGAGGCGCAGGTGGGCAAGACGGGGAAGGTGACGCCGCGTGCGGTGATGCAGCCGGTGCTGCTGGCGGGGACGACGGTGCGGCACGCGACGCTGCACAACTTCGGCTTGCTCGCCGACAAGGACATCCGCGAGGGCGACACGGTGATCGTGGAGAAGGCGGGGGAGATCATCCCGCAGGTGGTGGAGGTGGTCGAGCCCGACAGCGCCGAGCACCGGAAGCGAGCGCGGTATGCGCCGCCGGACGAGTGCCCGGAGTGCGGCGTGCCGCTCGAGTTGGAGTTCGACAAGGCGCAGCGAGAGACGGCGCGGCGGTGCATCAACCCCGAGTGTCCCGCCCAAGTGCGCGAGAAGCTGATCTGGTTCGCCGGGCGGAAGCAGATGGACATCGACGGGCTGGGCGAGAAGACGATCGACCAGGTGCGGGCGACGGCGCTGGCGACGGACGATCCGCGGCGCGCCGAGCAGGGCGCGCCGGAGGCAACGCCGGCGATTCCGCTCAACCACTTCGCCGACGTGTTTCGGCTGCGCGAGCACCGGGAGGCGCTGCTGACGCTCGAGCGGATGGGCGAGAAGAAGGTGGACAATTTGCTCGCGGGGATCGAGCGGGCGAAGGGGGCTGGTCTCGCGCGGGTGCTGGCGGGGATGGGGATTCGGCACGTGGGCGACACGACGGCGAAGCTGCTAGCGCGGGTGTTTCCCGACATCGACGCGCTGCTCCGCGCCGAGGCGCACGAACTGATGCCGATGGCGGTGAACCGGATGAGCGGCAAGAAGCGGGCCGAGCTGCTGGGCAGCGAGGACAAGATCGAGCCGGAGTACGAGACGGGGCTCGGCGAGGACACGGCGCCGGCGGTGCACCAGTATTTGCACTCGCCCAACGCGCGGGATACGTTCCGCCGGCTGGCCGAGCTGGGCGTGGACCTGTCGAGTCATGACTATTCGGAGGCGGTCGCGCGCGGGGAGGCGGGCCCCGGCGCGGCGAACGACGACTCGCCCGTCGCCGGGAAGACGGTGGTGCTGACGGGTGCGCTCGAGCGATTCACGCGCGACGAAGCGGCCGAGCGATTGGAAGCCCTTGGCGCGAAGGTGACCGGGTCGGTGAGCAAGTCGACCGACGTTCTGGTCGCCGGCGCCAAGGCGGGCTCGAAGCTGGCGAAGGCCGAGCGACTCGGCGTCGAGGTGTGGGACGAGGCGAAGTTGCTCGAGACGCTTGGGGAAGGGTGAGCGGGGGACGAGCGGCGCGGATCAGGCGATGGGTTGTTCACGGTGGAAGAGCGCGTTGAGCCGATGGAGGGCGTCGCGCGGCTCGCGGGCGGGGTCGAGGAAGGCGAGGGCCGCGCGGTCGAAAAGGACATGGCGGCGTGCGTCGGCGAAGGCGGCGGTGCGTTCGGCGGCGTCGGCGTCGGGGCTCGGGGCGTAGTGACCGAAGCGGGTGACCAAGCGTTGTTTGTCGCCCGGTCCGGCGCCGAGGGCGTTGAAGACGGCGGCGGCGGCGGGAGCGGGGACGACGCCGTCGGCGGCCGCGAGTTTGCAGAGGACGGGGCAGTGGATGCGGCGGGCGTGGTAGGTGGCGTCGTGGTTGACGAGGTTGCGGATGGCGGCGGCGCGGGCGGCGGGGTGTTTGTCGAGGAAGGCGGCGATCTCGGCGCCCAGGCCGCCGGTGGCGGGGTGATCGAGGCGCCAGGACCAGTCGCCGAGGGTCGGCAGGGCGAGGACGAGGCGGTCGAGGCGGGGGGCGGCCTCGTCGGGCGCGAGGGCGAGAACGCCGGCGGCGATCGCGGCCAGCCCGCCGCCGAACGATTCGCCCCACATCGCCAGCCGCGCCCGCGGCCAGCGGCGGCGGCAGGCGAGCAGCGCGCTGACGACGTCTCGCACGGCGAGGGTGACCGGCCAGTGGTGCTCGTCGTGGACGGCGTGGGCGGCGTAGCCCGGCGGGCGCCGGGTGAGTTCGCCGGCGTCGGCCTGCGAACCGGGATAGCCGCGCAGACGGAGCTTGAGGACGGCGAGCCCGACGGGTGCGGCTGGTGCGGCGCGGGTACCAACGGCGGGGTCGGTGGGCGGCGGCGTCTCACGCGGTCCGTCGAGGTCGAGCGGCTTGGGAAGATCGTCGGTCAGCGGGGCGCCCGGCTCGACGGCGTAGCCGTGCAGTTGAACGCACACGAGGGCGGGGTCGGTGGCCGTGGCGGCGGTGGACGCGGCGGCCGTGGCGGCGGTGGACGCGGCGGAAGTGGAGTCCCCGCGGTCGGGGCGCGCGTCGGGCGAGAAGACGAGGCGTGCGCCGATGCGGGCGCCGTCGATCGTTTCGACGACGTCGGTGACGCCCTCGGCGCCGGCGGCGGCGGGCGAGCGGAAGCGGGCGGCCTCGCGTCCTTCCACGAACCAGGCGCCCCGGTGGGCGATGTCCGACCACCACTGGCGCCAGACGCGGGCGAAGCCCGGCGTGGGATAGCCGCTGGCGACGTGAGCGAGCGTCTGTGCCGGCGAGAGGCCGAAACTCGGCGGTTCGGGCATGTCGGATACGGTAGCAGCGCCCTCGGGGAAGAGGCGGAGCGCTCGGACGCTGCGGCGAGGCGTACGCTGACCGAGCGTGCGACGGGCTTGCCCGTAACGCGGGCGCTTGATGATGTTGACGGTGTTCGCGGGCGGTTGAACGGACGACGGATGCGCGAGAACGAACTGCTGCAACACATCTACGAGCGGTCGGCGGGCGTGTCGTCGCGCGATGGGGGATCGTCGGCGGTGGTGGTGGGGCCGGGAGACGATTGCGCGGTGCTGCGGCTGGCGACGGTGGATCTGCTGGTGACGACGGATCAGTTGATCGCGGGCCGGCACTACGACCCGGCGGCGCCGGCCGAGTTGGTGGGGCACAAGGCGATGGCGCGGGCGATCAGCGACATCGCGGCCATGGCGGGGACGCCGATCGGGGCGGTCGTCGCGGCGGCGCTGCCGGCGGGCTTCGCGGGGGCGGATGAATTGTTCGACGCGGTACACAAGGCGGCGGCGGCGCTCGCGTGCCCGGTGGTGGGCGGCGACATCGCGTCGCTGGGCGATGCCGAACCGAGCGGTCACGGGCCGGCGGCCGCGCTGACGGTGACGGTGCTGGGTCGGGCGCACGCGTCGCGCGGGCCGGTGCTGCGATCGACGGCGGCGGCGGGCGAGGCGCTTTGGGTGTCGGGCGAGCTGGGCGGGGCCTGGCGGGTTGATCGAGAGGCGGAAACGGGCGAGGGCGATGGAAAGACGGGCGTGGATGCGTGTTGGGGCGCCAAGCAATACCGGTTTGTGCCGCGAGTGGGGTTGGGGGTCGCGCTCGCCGACGCGCTGGGCGAGCGGCTTCGGTCGATGATCGATCTGTCGGACGGGCTCGGCGTGGACGCCGGGCGGGTGGCGCGGGCGAGCGGGGTGCGTATGAGAATCGATGCGGCCGCGTTGCCGATCGCGGCCGCGGCGGGCGGCGACTGGCGGCGGGCGCTCGGCGACGGCGAGGATTACGAGTTGGCGTTCACGGCGCCGGACGATGCGGCGGCGCGGGCGGCGATCGAACGTGTGGCGGCCTCGCGCGGCGTGGCGTTGACGCGCGTCGGTTCGGTGCTCGCGGGCGAGGGCTGCGCGGTGCGGACGCCCGAGGGCGAGACGCTTGACGCCGGCGAACTCGGCTGGGAGCACGCGTGATGGCGGCGGACGACGGCGCGGTTGGCGGAGCTTCGACGGGGGCGCCGACGGAGGTGGAGACGCTCGGCGAGGAGCGGACGATGTCGCTGGCGGCGTCGATCGCGGGAGCGCTGCGCGCGGGCGATGTGGTGACGCTGGCGGGCGAGCTCGGCGCGGGCAAGACCCGGTTCGTGAAGGGGCTGGCGCGAGGGCTCGGTCATGACGAGCGGGCGGTGCATTCGCCGACCTATGTCGTGGCGCACGAATACGAGGGGGCGAACGCGCGGCTGCCCCTGGTGCATGTCGATGCGTATCGGCTGCGCGGGGAACTGGACGCCGACCGGTTGGCGACGGATCTGGGGCTCGACGAGGCCGCGTTGGATGAGGTGGTGGTGGCGATCGAGTGGCCCGAGCACGGGCCGGGGCTGGGCGAATTGGCGACGGTGCGCGTGTCGCTGACGCACGCGGGCGAAGAGCGGCGGCGGGTGTCGGTGTCGTGGGTCGGCGAGCGGCGGAAGCTCGGCGAAGCGATCGCGGCGTGGCGCGAAGCGGCGGGCTGAAATCGCTCGCGCGCCGGCCGTACCATCCCGAATGAGTTCGACCGGGGCGACAGATGAGAGCGATCGTGCGGGGGTGGGAAAGCCCCAGTTGATCGTCCAGATCGACGGCTTGTCGTACCGCCGCTTGCTGATGGCGTTCGATCGCGGGCTGATGCCGGGGCTTCGGCGGCTGGCGCGGGGCGAGTCGCACCGACTGGTGTCGCTGTATTCGGGCGTGCCGTCGACGACGCCGGCGGTGCAGGCGGCGTTGATGTACGGCGCCGAGCAAGCGGTGCCGGGCTTCGCGTATTTCGATCGCGGGCGCGGCGTGCCGCGGCACCTGCTGGACCCTGTGACGGCGGACGACACGCAGCGCCGGATCGCGGACGCGGGCGAGCCGCTGCTGCGACGCGGGGCGGCGTACTGCGACGTGTACACCGGCGGGGCGACGGGCGGGCGGTTCTGCGTGTCGGCGTTCGCGGAGCCGCGGCGCTCGCTGGAGCGCGGCGTGTGGTATCGAACGCGGACGCTCGGCGGCTACCTCGGGGCGGCCGTGCGGATGCTCTACATGTTTGGGGTGGAGGTGGTGCGTGAGGCGAGGCTTGGGACGCTGCCGCGTGGGAGGCATCTGCCGCGGCGGCTGCATGATTTGTGGGAGCGAACGCTGTCGTGCGTGGCGCTGCGTGACAACTCGCGTCTGGGCGCGCGGAGCGACCTGCGGTTGGGGGTGCACCCGGTGCACATCAACTTTCTGGGCTACGACAAGCTGGCGCATCAGTACGGGCCGGAATCGCGGCCGGCGATGGCGGCCCTCGAAGGCATCGATCGGGCGATCCACTCGCTGCTGGGCCCGGCGCGGCGGGCGGGCGCGGAGGTGACGGTGTACTCCGACCACGGGCAGGAAGCGACGACGCCGATCAAGGAGCTTGCGGGGGCGGCGTTCGGCGAGATCGTGCGCGAGGCGACGCGCGCGGCGGCGCGGAGCCTCGGCCTCGACGTTGAGGAGCGCCGCGGTCTCGGCGAACGCGGCGCGGGCGTGGGCGGGTCGCGGGCCGGCGCGCCGTTGCGGGACGCGATCAGTCAGAACATCGGCGAGCACCTGCTGGGGTTGAGCGCGAGCCCGGCTCGGTGGGGCGGGCTCGAAGCGATGGCGGTCGAGTCGGGGCCGATCGCGCATGTGTATCTCAGGCGGCTGATCGGCGAGAGCGCGGCGGACCAGACGGACTGGCCGCGGGCGGACGAAGAGCTGCCGGCGGCATTCGCAAGGGCGTTCATCCAGCGGGCGCCGTGCGCGGCGGCGGTGTGGCGCGGCGCGTCGGGGGCGTTGCGCGTAGTGACGCCGAATTGGGAGGCGTCGGGCGCGGAAGAGGCGGCGGCGTTGTTCCGCGGAGACCACCCGTTCGCGGAGCGCGTGCTGGCGGACGTAGATCGCTTGCTGGAGCACGATCACGCGGGCGATGTGGTGTTGTTCGGGGCCGGCTTCGGGTTGAGCGCGGCGGGGGGACGAGCGGACGACGAGCCCGGCGACGGCGGCGGGGGTGACGGCGGCCGAGCCGAAGAAGACGCGCGGCGCGAGTCGGGTTGCGGCGGGTGCTCGTTCGCGGGCGAGGCTGGTTCGCACGGCGGAACGGGCGCGGAGGAGACGCACGCGTTTGTGGTGGCGCCGCGGTCGATGGGGGTGGAATCGCGAATGTTCCACGTGGAACATGAGGTGGTCGGTGCGCGCGCCGAGGCGCGATGCGCGGAGGGCGGGGCGGACGAAGGTCGAAGCGGAGGCGCTCTGGACGTGCGCGCGCTGCGGGCGATGCTGCTTGAGCGGATGGGACGGCGGGAGCGGAGCGACGGCGCCGGGGGGGCATTCGCGGGGAGCGACGACGGCTCGGAGGCCAGCGCGGCCGAGGGCGAGCGGGCGACGGGCGGCGCGGCATGAGCCTGCGCGTGATGACCTACAACATCCGGGCGGGGTTGGGACTGGACGGTCGGCGACGGCTGGACCGGATCGCGCGGGTGATTGACGAGACGGGCGTGGACATCGTGGCGTTGCAGGAGGTGGACCTCCGGCGGAAGCGCAGCGAAGGGGTGGACCAGCCGGAGATGCTGGGCGAGCTGACCGGCATGCACGTCACGCACGGGCATTCGTTCGCGGATGACGATGGGGGGAAGTACGGGAACGCGGTGCTGACGTCGTCGCCGAGTTCGATGGTGCGGCACGCGAATCTGCCGGGGAAGCCGGGGCGCGAGCCGCGGTCGGTGATGCGGGTGGAGGTGGCGGTGGGGACGGGGCGGGTGACGCTGGTGAACACGCACTTTGGTCTGACGCGGCCCGAGCACGCGGCGCAGGCGGCGTGTCTGGTGGAGGACGGTTGGCTCGAGGCGAACGGGGACGAGCCGCTGGTGCTGTGCGGGGATTTCAACTTCGGTGCGTGGTCGCGGTCGTGCAAGCTGTTGCGCGGCGAGCTGCGTGACGCGTTCGCGGGAACGCGTTGGCCGGCGTTCAACACCTGGCCGACGCGGGTGGCGGTGCGGCGGCTGGACCATGTGATGTACACGGGCCCGCTGGAGGTGGTGTGGCGGGGGGCGGTGAAGACGAAGGCGTCGCGCGGGGCGTCGGACCATTACCCGCTGGTGGTTCGGTTCGAGCGGAGGGGCGGCGGTTCGTGAGGGCGGACGGGGGAGGTATACGAGGGGCGGTGCGGTGGGGGGGGCGGACCGGGGGGCGGACGAGGAGCGGTGCGTCGGGCGGGGGATTATTTCGTCGTGATGGTTTCCGCCCATGTCCTCGCATCGTCCGCCGACGCCTCGACCGCTTCGGTCCAAAGGTGGCGGCGGGCGGCGGGCAGTACGTCGCAGAAGCGCGTCGTCCCCGAGGACAGACGTTGGCCCAGCCAGCCGCGGACCCATCGGACCTGTCGCCCAACGGTGGGGTCTTTCGCAGAGCCCAGAGCGACGCCGAGCGCGGTCGTGTGAACGAGTTCCGAATGGTTGAGTGCTTGCTTATCGAGCGTGTTTCGCCGGTCGAACAGTCCGATCAGGTAGCGACGGAAGAGCGTGGGCTTGGCCTTCTTTCGCGCTGAGACGATGAGCGGACGAAACACGGCCTCGGGCAGGAGGCCGTACAGCGTGTCATGGTGCACGCTGAGTTCGAGCGCGACATAGCCCACATAGCACGCGAGGTCGGCGGGTATGTCGTTGAGGCGTACCGCCCAGTCGTCTCCGTCGAGGACCGCGGCGAGGTGGGTGGACAGGTCGCCGGCGATCGAGTGCCACTCCGGGTAGTTCCAGCGGAGGGCTTTCCAACCATCGTTCGAGAGCGGCTCGAAAGGATCGACGCCATCGAAGGTCCACGCGTCGGTGAGTTCCCGCATTTCGTCGATCGTGCGGCCTCGGAGTTCGCGTCGCAGCGCACCGCGGAGCGCGGCGAGATACGCCTCCGGGGACAGACCGACCGGCTCGTTCGAGGGAACGCTCGGCGTTGCGGACATCGCGGGAGTTTATCTGCGGGGCCGGAGCAACAGCCCGGGGGCCGGGGGCCCGGGGGTGACACCCAGAGCCCGGGAGGCGCGTGAAAACGCCGACCGTCTTGGGTCGGCGTCGGAGGAGATCCTGAGTGTGCCATGCCGCGTGCGTGCGGCGTGGCGTTCAGGAGGCCTGTCTGGCGGGTGTGAAGCCGGCGCAGCCTGAGATTGGGGTGACCTTGAGGTTGAGCGGCTGGTTGTCGGGGTGGCCGCAGGGCTCGACGAGGTCTTCGGGAGCTTCGCCGGCGATGCGGATCTGGACGAGTTGGTCGTCGTTGCCGTTGCCTTCGCCGAAGTGTTGGCACATGCCGCACTGGCCGTCGGTGAGTCGGAGCATGGGAGCCTCCTTGGGGTCTGAGGGAGTGGGGGGCTGTCGCTGGGGTCGGTGGCGAGCGGCCGGGTGAGGGCCGACCGGCGGCGGGCGAAATGGCCCGGCCACGGTGTATGTATCCCGCATGAATGGGGTGGAGGCGAGTGAAACCCGGTGTCAGTTGGCAGTTGCGACGCGGTGTCAGGTTGGTGGGCGGCAACTTGCGGTGTGACAGGAGTTTGTGCGGCTTGGCGGGAGAGGGGGTGGGGAAAGCGACGAAGCGACGAAGGGGGAGATGGGAGTATTGGGGCGTTGGTGGGGAGGTGGGGAGGTGCGGAGGTGGGCAGCGTCTTTCGACGGACCGGTGGTTTTGTGGGGGGCGGAGGGGTGCTGGACAGGTGGTTGCGGATTGGGGATACTGTGGCGTTCCGCGGGCGTTCGCGTCGGCGGGGCTGACGGCGATCGGGTTGCGGCGGGGGGAGCGATCCGCGTGCGTCGGCGAAGACGCCACCTTAGCTCAGTTGGTAGAGCGAAGCTTTCGTAAAGCTTAGGTCGCCGGTTCGAGTCCGGCAGGTGGCTTTGGAGTGGGCTGGGGTCGCGAGCCGACGGTCGGGGCTTGATCTGGCTGCGGTCATTTGTTTCCGGTTGGTTCGTGGGGCGGGGCGGCCGCTTGCGGCATCGGCGTCGCCCACACCCACTGACTTTGCGGCTTCCATCGCTCGGGGCATCGGAGGGGGGGTAAGCCGGTTCGTTCGATGGTGTGGGGCAAGAGGAAGCGTCGGACGGTCTTTACGCGAACCGAGCGGGGTGGTGCTGCTGCGGCTTCGGTGAGATGTCGCGCCTGTTTCCTTCCGGGGAAGAAGATCGGCACGACGACCTTGCCGGCGTCTTGAACGGCGCGAACGGCGGGGACCAAATCAGCGTCGGCTGAGACGAGGAACGCAACATCGAAGCGGTGGGCGAACGCGTCTTGGCGCATGCGTGTGGCGATCGCGACGTCGGTGACTTTCTCCTCCATCTTCGGCCACTCGTACCCGCATTGGCGGCAGCGGTGTGGGGTTCCTTCGGAGTACCAACCGAGGTGCACTTGGAGGCCCGGAAGCGTGCGGAGCGCGTCGAGATAGACGCTTTGGCGCTCGTTGCTTTGTCGGTACTCCTCCGGGTCCTCCGGTGCGACGAGTTTGGGCGTTCGTCGGGGGGCGGTGAAGTAGTCGACGGCGATCAGTTCCTCGCCCGATCGCAACTGTGTTCGGATGACGGCGGGGATATCGAGCCAGTACAGGGTTTTCCCGACGCACCGCGTGAGGTCGCGGCTCTGCTTGATCTCGTTGATGTCGGTGTTCCGGGAGGCTTCGCGGATGCCGTAGTAGACGTTGAAGCCGTCGACGTAGGCGACGACGCGGGACCGTTGGCGCGGGACGGCGGGCGGATGATCGCGCGTCGACGACATGAGCAACAATGTAGCTTCGGGTGGCGACGGGCGCACGAAAAACGCCTCCCGCGGGAGGCGCTCTGGGCCATGGCTCTTCGCCATGGGGTAGTTAGTTCATGAAGAGTATGCGGCAGATTGCGACGTGGGGCAAGGCCCCGCGTCGAAAGACGTGGGCGGCATGCCCAATGGCGGGCGGTCCACGCCGCCGGTGCAACTCTTGAGGCCGAGCGGGGCGAGAATCCGCAGGGGGGGAGGCCTCGGGCGTCTTCGCTGAGACCGATGCCGCGGGCGGCGGGATTGGACTGATGATTGGGAGTCGAGCGATCGAATGAGACGAACAGAAGGAGAAGCCGACGCCGGGCGTGGGGAGAACGGAGCCGAGGGGGGCGATCGAAGGGGCGGCGGCGGTGGTGGGGGGGTGCGGTTGGTGTTGGTGCCGGGGATGGCGACGGACAGTCGAGGGTTGGAGCCGCAGCGTGGGGCGCCGGCGCGGGTGCAGGCGTTGGATTGGATCGAGCCGGGTGATGGGGAGTCGTTGCCGAGTTATGCGGAGCGGTTGGCGGAGGGGGTGGAGGTGGGGGAGGGCGATCTGTTCATCGGCGGGGTGTCGCTCGGAGCGATGATCGCGCTGGAGATGTCGCACCATGTGCCGGCGCGGGCGGTGTTCGTGATCGGTGGGGCGCGTTCGAGCGAGGACGTGGCGGATTCGTTGCACATGGCGTCGCGGTTGGCGAGGCCGGCGCCGGCGGGGTTGATTCGGTCGCTGTTGCCGATGTTCGCGCGGTGGGTGCAGTTCGACGAGGGGCTCAGCGACGAGCAGCGAAAGCTCGAGAAGGAGATGGCGCAGAGCCTGTCGGTGAAGCTGTTGAAGTGGCAGGCGTTGGTGGCGTGTTCGTGGAAGTTGACGCGGGCGCCGCGGGTGCCGGTGCATGCGATCCATGGGGAGCACGACGGGGTGATCAAGCGAGACCTGTTCGAGGTGGCCGAGGTGGTGAAGGGCGGCTCGCATCTGATCAACCTGACGCACCCGGCGGAGGTGAACGCGTTCATCGCGAAACACCTGCGGGCTCACGCGGCGGGCGGCGCGGAGGCGTGAGCGGGCGGAGGTGTGAGCGGGTGTGGGGCGAGCGGGCGGGCCGAGCGGCGGGGTTGACGCGGGCCGGGCGGGGGAGGAATGTGGCGAGATGGACGAGCCGCATTGGCGATTGGCTGGGATGAGCGAGGGAGTGCTGGTGATCGAATCGCCGGCGGTGTTGTCGCACGAGACGGCGGAGGGCGTTCGGTCGTGCGGCGAGCGGCGGTTGCCGAACCGGGACGACGCGGGGCTGGTGCTGGACATGTCGGAGGTGCGGCTGATCACGTCGATCGGGATCGCGACGATGCTGCAGTTGCAGGAGTTGGTGCGATCGGTGCGCGAGGGCGGTTCGCCGGGCGAGATGCCGCGGGGGTCGAGCCCGACGCGGCGTCGGAGAAGCGGGGGGGACGATGAGAACGGCGATTCGGACGGCAGCGGTTTCCGTCTTGCGAATCTGGACGAGGAGCAGTTGGCGTTTCTGGCGATGCTGAAGCTGGACGCGGCGTTCGACCGGTCGGCGAGCGTGGACGAGGCGGTGGCGGCGGCGGAGAGGTGAACGAGGCCGGCGCGGCGTGTGGAGGCGGGCGCAGGCGCGACGCGGCGGTTTGGTGGCGCTGCGATCGAGTCGAACGGGGGCGGTTGAAACCGCCGGCTGCGCTATCGACGCAGCGGGCGCAAGTGGAGCGTCGCGGGCGGAGGCGGGCGCCGTCAGGAGGCGGCGGCGTCTGCGGACGCGACTTGGGCGTGGTGAGCATGCATGCCCGGGAGTGGTGAGAGCCGATCGGCCGCCGCGCGGGGGTCGGCGCGGTGAGCGATGCGTTTGCGGCGGTCGGCGGCGCTCGCGGAGCGCTCGCCGCGGCGGAGGACGCTCGGCCGTGGCGCGTCTTGGGCGAGGCGACGGAGCGCGGCGAGCGCGGCGTGGGTGGTCGCCGCGGGGGTGTCGATGCCGCCGCGGAGAACGACGGTGCGTCCCGAGTCGAGGGTGAGTTCGACGGCGCCGAGGTGGCGGTCGGCGGCGGCGAGGGGGTCGTGGGGGGCGAGGTCCTGCGGCTCGACCCAGAGGGTGAGTTGGTGGGCGTCGCTTCGCGAGGGTCTGGCGGTGGCGACGAGCCTGACGGCGGCGCCGGCGTGGGCGACGGCGGCGACGTGGTGCGGGTCGATGGTCTGGAGGCCTCGCACGGCTTCGGGGGGTATGCGGAGCGGGCGGTCGAAGGCGAGTGAGGCGAGGGCGACCAGACGGTGGGCGGTCCGGGCGCCGGCGAGGGTGTTGGTGATGCCGGCGGGCTGGACGGCGGCGGCGCGCTGGGCGTCGGCGACGCCTTCGAGGAAGGAGCGCTCTTCGGCGAGGGCCGCGGCGACGTGACTGGCGGCGGCGTCGAGGACGGCCCGGACGCTGAAGACGCGTTCGCCCGCGCGTTCGAACCGGCGGAGGGTTTCGAGGACGGGGATCGAGCCGAAGAGAGCCGGGACGAGCGGTCCGAGCGCGGTGAACCGCTCGCCCGGCGAAAGGGCGGGGTCGGCGGCGATGTCGGCGGCGGCTTCGGCGTCGTTCAGGTGGAGGGTGGGGAGGCCGCGGCGGGCGGCGAGTTCGAGGGCGGCACGGGCGCGGGGGCCGCGGTCGGCGACGACCAGCGCGTCGACGGCGCCCTCGGCGAGGGCGTGTTCGAGCGGGCGCCGGCGGAGGCTTGGCGGCGGAGCGGTGGGCGACCAATCGGCGGCGTCGGGCGCGGCGACGGCGACGACGTCGAACGCTTCGGGTTCGGCGGCGAGGCGGCGCCAGAGGTCGGCGGCGTGCGGCCCGGCGCCGACGATCGCGACGCGACGCGGGCTCGGCAGGCGGCACGGCGCGACGGGAGCGGGGGTCGGGCCGTGCTGGGCGTCGTCGGGAGCCGACGGGTCGGTCTCGGACATGGCGGCCGGCGCCGACTCGGTGTCGGGAGAGTTGCCGTGCTCGGCGTCGGGCTCGGTGTCTGGCTCGGTGTCGGGGTCGGGCTCGGCGGCCGAGAGGAGCGGGCCGGCGTGGAGGGCGTGGGCGAGCGGGGCGAGCCGGCGGGCGAGGGCGGCGCGATCGAGGGCGTCGGCGTCGGCGCGTTGGGCGCCGAGCGCCGCGGCGAGGGGCAGGATCGCCACCGGCGCGCTCTCCAACGCGCCGGCGACGAGTCGCGCGTAGGTGTCGGGACGGAGGTCGGCGGCCTTGGCGTGGGCGGCGGAAGCCACGATGCGGGCGTCGAAGCCGAGGCGGTCGAGGGCGATTCGCAGGAGCTGGGCGGCCTGTGCGTCGGCGGTGGCGAGCAGGTCGGCGAGGTGGCGTGGGCGGGGCTGTGCGTTGCGGGCGGGGTCGGCGAGGCGGCCGGCGGCGGCGGCGAGCCGTTCGTCGTCGCGCCAGAGCGAGCCGACGACGGCGACGATGGGCCGGCCCTCGGCGTGGGCGGCGGCGAGGCGCTCGGCGGCGACGGCGAGGGCGCCTTCGCGGGCGCCGAGCAGGGCGAGATCGAGCCCGGCGAGCACGACGACGGCGGGAGCCGGGGCGGGCGTGGGGTCGGGCGTCCGGTCGTGATCGGGTGCCGCGGCGGCGTGGGAAGCGGCGTCGCGGCGGTCGATCGGGAACGGTCCGGCGGCGGCGGGCGGATCATCGGCGGCGGCGCGACGGTTCGTCGTCGGGGCGTCGGGGCGGCTGGCGAGCGGAGGACGGCTGCTGGGGGCGGCGGACATGGCGGAGGGCTTTCGGGGGTTGCTGGTGATGGGGAGGGGGCTGCTGTTGGAGAAGACGTTGTCTGATGAGAACGCGCGCGGCGACAGCGGCCGCGACGATCGCGTTGTTATGTTCGGAGCTTGTGTCGCGTGCCGTCCGCCGGGCGGGCGAGCGGGTGCGGCGGCGTCGCGGCGGGGGAGCCGGTCGTCGGCGCCGAGCCCGGTCGCCCGAGCGAGCGGTCGGTCAGGCGGGTTGCGGCTGTCGGCGACGCCGGGGGCGTGGTGTGACAGCAAGGTCGGGGCGGGTTCGTTTCATGGGCTGGCCTTTCGTGGTCGGCTGGGGGGTGTGGTGTGAGGGAGAATCGGGGGGTGTGAACCGCGTTGCTGCGGGGGAGAACCGGGTGGCGTCGGGGGCGATATGGGCGTTGGGGGGGCGATGGAAGGGGGTGCGTTGCAAAAAGAACCGCACCCCGGTGCGAGCCGGGGTGCGTCCGTGGGTCTGGCTTGTTTCGATCCGGATCAGCCGTGGATCGAACGATTTGCCAGGCACGCACACACCGCCGGCTCGCGGACGAGCGTTCGGCGGGTGACGGTTTTGAGGCAAATACGATTCAACATGGCTACGGGGCGATCCGTGGATTTGGGTCGAGCCGAGGTCGCCGCACTGGCGGCGCGCGTCGGCAAGCAGGGGAAAGGTAACGAGTAAGGTCGGCCGGTCAAGGCTGAGGCTTGAGTTTAGCGGAGATTTTTTGATTATGAAGGCGGCGGGCCGTGGTGCGGGTGGACGCCGCGCCGGGGGGATTGAGGCGGGGGCCTGAGGCGGGCACCTTGAGGCGAGGGACCCCGCTCGTCGTCCCCGGCGGCGTTCGTCGGTGGACGCGCGGCGGAGTGGGCCCCGGGGGAAAGGGTGACCGACGGGATTCGAACCCGCGACCTCCTGGACCACAACCAGGTGCTCTAACCGACTGAGCTACGGCCACCATTTGGGCGACGGGGGCGATGGGCGGCGCCTCCGCCGAACCGACAAGGCTACTCAGGCGGCATGACGGGGTCAACGCGATATGGTGGCGGCATGAAGAGGACGATCCGCACCGTTCACCGTTGGGGGTCGCGGCGGCCGCTGCTGGCGGCGGCGATGAGCATGTTGGTGGCGTTGCCGGGGTGCTTTTCGTATTCGCCGGCGGACGGCCCGGCCGCCGCGCCGCAGCCGCTGGCCGCGGACGCGCTCGCGCTGCGGGCGAGCGAGGACGAGTCGGCGGCGCTTCGGGCCGAGCACGCGGCGACGCCGCTTGGCGTCGTGCGTCCGCTGGCGCTGGCGGCGGGAGCGGAGGTCGATGAAGCCGCGGCGGCGAGGGCTCGGGCGAAAGCCGAGCGGGCGGCGTACGAGATCGTGTCGAGCGAGCTGGTGCGGGGCGGGTTGCTCCGCCGGTGGAAGCCGCGGTATCCGGACGACGAATGGGCGATCGACCACCCGGCGTTCCGGCGGCTGACGATCTGGGACGAGCCGGACGAGCGTGTGATCGACATCGTGTTCAACGCGAGCTTTCACAGCCCGGCGGGGCTGTCGCGGCGGTTGGCGACGGAGGCGGCCGTGGCGGCGGTGGACGCGGAGTACGGCGGGCCGCCGAGTTACGAACTGCCGCGTCCGCCGCTGGTGGCGACCGAGCATTACGCACTGGTCGATCGGCTGGAGTTCGCCGGCGGTGTGGAGATGTTCCTGCCTGAGGAGGCGGCGGACGACGCGCGGGGTCTGGTGATCTACCTGCCGGCAATGTTCGCGAACGTGTACGAGTACCGGGTGATCAGCGAGTTGCGGGAGCGCGGGTGGGCGGTGATGGCGGTGAACGTCGAGGTGCGGACGCCGTCGCCGAACGAGGTGGAGCGGCGGGCGACGGAACGCCGGCGGTCGTACGAGGTGAGGCGGCGGCATGAGGCGGAGCTGGAGGCGGCGCGGGAAGCGGCCGAGGCCGGCCGGACCGACGTGCCGACGCGGGTCGGGGCGGGCCGGGTGTTCGAGCTCGACAAGATCGTGCGCGAGGAGGCGCCCGATCCGCCGACGGGGTTTCGGCACGAAGCGGGCGTGGATGTCGATGAGCTGGCGGGGGTGATCGCGCGGGCGGTGGACGGCGTGATCCGGGAGAACGCGGTCGCGGCGTTGGCGGGCGTGGAGGCGACGCTGGAGCGGCTTCCGCAACTGCGGGGCAAGCCGATCGCGGTGGTGGGGTTCTCGGCGGG
>JGI12048J13642_10775283_pt1 | contig 32566 bp, 31 predicted proteins | sample ElkSlonscriptome_16_FD_13642 | JGI IMG/M metagenome (IMG submission 13642)
TAGGACACAGTAGCCCTTGTAGCTACTGCGCAGTCACAATCGCCAAATTCCAGGCAAAGTTCCAGGGGTAGGCTACGTTCGCATTTGTTTGGAATGTGTTTTTTCCGAATCGTTTTCGAAGCCTATATGAATGATGTTGATACAGAAATTTTGTAATTAAATGACAGTTTGAGAATGGAATATCTCCAGATTTAGAACTCTGAAATCTGACTCCTGCATCTAGAGTTGTTTTCATCCAGCGAAGACTAAACCTTTGCGTTCAAGTTGTATCCAGCGTTAAGCTGCATCCCGTTCTATTTTTCTCGTTAGAGCACTCAGCCGAAGCAGCATATCAACGATGCCACCCCTCCAAAAATCTATTGAAAGGACACGATTGACAAATTAGACCCAGCTAGCACAGAGAGATTTTACTCTCACCATAACCATAGGTTGGTGTTTCGACGCAATCGTGTGAACTTCTCGTGAATGATCAGATGGGGAAGGTAAATTTATGACAAAAGCTCCGAAACAGGTCTGATGTCAACTGTGGTTGTTGGTTAGCTTGGTATAGATTGCATGGGGTGCGTCGTCAACACAGGGTAAGTATCAGCAGAAATACATACTTATTTGAATAGACGCCATGAGGTAAGGCACACGTGAGAAGTTCGTGGTCCATGAAAAAAGTCAGCAACCGCTACGCACAGGCGATCGCCCTTATGTTGGGAGCGTTCGGTGCGGTATGCAGTGCAGATGTAGCCTCTGCCCTAGAATTCAACTTTGGTTTTAGTGAAGATACTCCGTCTGATGTCATTTCAGGATTTAACCAAGCGGGTCAGCTTTGGTCATCTATTCTGAAAGATGACGTTGATGTCAACATCAACGTCGAATTTCGAGATGTCAATTCTCCATCTCTCGGATTCTTCCAGCCACAACGAGTTAGCTACGACTATAGCGATATCAAGTCAGCGCTCTTTAGCGATCAAACCAGTACTGATGATGCGATCGCTTACAACACCCTTGCTAGCAATTCCGATTTTGGCTTGTTGGTCGATTTCGACTTACTGCTCAACGGCACAAGCAACAATCCTAATGGAGTTGGTAGCTTAGTTCCCTATGTTGATGACGATGGAGACTGTAACAACCGTTCCATCCGCATCACCACGGCCAATGCAAAAGCGTTGGGATTGTCAAATAGCAATGCCCCTCTTTGTGGTTTGGCCTCATCAAACCGAACGAGTAGCAGCCCCGATGGCACCATAATCCTCAACAGCAACTTCAGCTGGGATTTCGATACCTCAAACGGCATTGATGCACAAAGTTTCGACTTCATAGGTGTTGCCGCTCAAGGTATCGCTGTCACACTAGGATTTATCAGCGGTGTCGATGTGCTTGACTTCAACGTGCCTCAGACCATCAATGGTCAAAACTTTTACTATGACGACGGTCTGTTTCCTTTTGTTAGCACAATGGACTTGTTTCGGTATTCACAAGGGAGTAGCGAACTAGGAGTGATTGACTGGACAACCGGACGCCCCAACAGTCAAGGACAAGAAGTAGACAAGTACTTCTCTATCGATGGAGGAGTCACCAAAATTGCCAGCTTTTCTACAGGACTGCGAAATGGAGACGGATTTCGAGCCAGTAGCTGGAAGCCCGACGAGCTTGGGGGAATTTCTCTCGGTATTATGGAGTCCACTCCAGCGGCGGGTCAGATTCTACAATTTTCCGATAACGATCGCCGCCTTTTCGATGTCATTGGCTGGAATTTAGAGGATGAGTCTGCCGAACCTCCAGTGCGGGGTGTGAAGCAAGATCCGCCTGACGATCCAAATAATCCTGACGACAATCCTCCGACGACGGGAGGAACCGATCCACCGAATACTGGAGGAGAGAATCCCGACGATCCTTCAGACCCGGTCAAAGTTCCAGAACCATCTGCTGCAATATCCCTATTGCTACTCGTAGGATTGACACTCAAACTCTGGAAGAAAACGACTTGTTAACTACCATCCAGACAAAAACGTGACCCCCATCAACACAGAAAATCAGTTCTTTTCCCAATCCGGGCATTCTGTACCATCCCAGCCGTAGGGGTGCATTCCACAAATTAACGCATTACCGTTGTAGATGTAGCCATGGTAATGCTGACAACCTATGCAGGCGGGATTCTCATGAGCGTTAGGGTCGAGGCGCTCGTTCCAGGGGTCAAAATTCTCCCCGTCCCACTGCAGATCAAAGCGCGTATAAAACTGAATCGGAGGTGAAAACAACTCGTCCATCGTTTCAACGACGCGATCGCACTCCGTCAAAATCGTGTCTTCTAGATGTTCAGCAAAGGCGATCGGAAGCTGCATCATCGCGTCGGCAGCTTCTGCCATCTGCTCTACTGTTGTTTCGAGAGACTCGCGTACAACTTTTTCGAGGTCTTGAGCAGCCTGTTCTATTTCCTGAAACCAGGTTTGAAACTCTCCGTTCATAATGGCCAACAATGAAACGTCAATAACAAGACCGAAGCAAGATTTGAGAGCCTGAAAACGGGTTGACTGCGTTCACAAAATCGCTGTTCTCAAGCCTACAATCGAAACACCCCCATCAATGGTGCGCTGTCCTTAATCCTCATCAATTTCGATAGAACGAGGCTCTCGGGGTGCCGCAGGTTTTGCCTGCACATCGATCGTAGCGTTCCCCGCTTTTTGAGCACGAGTGACCATGTCATCAACCATACGCTTAGCTTCTTCAGCCGTCATTTCGCCACGAGCGACCATTTCATCTGCAATTTTTTGAGCTTGAGTTTGTAGCTCGCTCAGGGTTTTGCCCGCTTTTTCTCCAGCAAAAGAAGCGACCCCTACACCTAGATAAAATGCTTTTTGAACAATATCTCCGAGACCTGCCATTGGCCTTTCTCCCTCAATTTAACGAGCGTTCTGAATAGTTTGAGTCAACAAGGCTGTGAAACCGGATATGAAGGTCAGAGTAGCAACGACCTTCGCAAGCAATATTGCACGATCGCCACGGAGGAACCAACCTTTGTCCTATCGTTTTATTCCATCTCCAAGATAGGCGGGATGGACGAAAACTGACTACTCACACTTCGCAATGTTAAGGAAATGTATACGATAAAGCTTGAATAAGTTTCTCTTTAGATGCAGTGCTTACGACAAAATTGCGTTGAGCCTGAGAGAAATAGTGTAGAGAAATTTTCAAGTCATCCTACTTTTTGCTGTCGCTTTGTTTTGCTGTCGGCTTACAAGTTTAAAAGCAGAAGACCCGGAGCTCACGCCTATCACGAGCATCCCGTATTGCTGCTACCTTCCGGTCCTGACAAGATTTGGGCGTCGTAATCGCATGAGTCCGAGTCATTTCCAACATAACATGGATCTTTATCGGCTGTGAGCGTTGTACTCTTTTTCGCCCTGCCTGTCTGCTCAAAGTCCTCAGTCCCTCAAACCCCGTCTTTGAAGATACCCGTCTTTGAAAAGCAAGAGGTTGCACATTGGAGCCTCTATAAATCTCCATAAATGTAAATCTCCATAAATGTCAGGAACGCTTGCTTTTTCGTTTCGACGAACTTTTACTCGACCCAGCGGAATTTGTTGACGTGGACTTGGCTGCCGTTGGCGATGCCGCTTCTAACGCTTTTCCTGGTGTTTGAGTGACTGGTTGAGCCGCTACGACGGCAGCGGCCACGCTGCGGTTGCTGGCTGCCTGACTAAGTAGAGATTCCGCAAAGGCGATCGCCTCTCCATCGGAATGTCCTCCTGCCAATTGAGCCAGCTCTTCTTTGCGCCGATCTTCATCCAGTTGAGTCACTCTCACAACCGTACGGACATCATCGCCCTTGGTAACAGACCCTTTGCCTTTAGGGGCTTTGGCGCTGCCGCTGTCAACACTGGAGTCATCGACTTGCTGTTTCTCAACATGAAAGTGGAGATCAGCCATAGCCGCAACAAGAGGCTGGTGAGTCACGCAGAGCACCTGATGGCGCAGACTGAGCTGATGCAACTTGGTGGCGATCGCCTGAGCGACCCGGCCTGAGACCCCAACATCAATTTCGTCAAATACCATGGTGCCAATCTCATCAGCCTGAGATAGACAGACTTTCAACGCTAATAGGAAGCGACTCATTTCTCCTCCAGAAGCGGTTTCTGCAAGCGATTGTAGTGGCTCTCCAGGATTAGGGCTAAACAGAAAGACGATGCGATCGCTTCCCACAGGAGAAGGAGTCCCTGGCGAAATCTCAACTTTGAACTGAACCTTTTCCATGGCAAGAGGCTTCAGTTCTTCTATAATCATCGCCTCAAGCCGATGGGCGGCGTCCTGTCGAAGCAGAGTCAGCTTTTCGCAAGCTTGCTCTAACTCAGCCTGACGGGCGTCATGGGCTTTTTCGAGATCTTCTAGCGATTGGCCACCACCGCTAAGCTGATCGAGCTGTTGCTGAAGGTCTTGACTTAAGGCGATCGCCTCTGCCAAAGTTGGGCCATACTTACGACAAATCTGTTTAAGCTCGCGAATACGCGCCTCGATATCATCAAGGCGATCGGGATCAGTCTCCAATCCTTCGCCATAGGCATTGATTTCTCGGCCTGACTCTTCGACCTGAGTTAATGCTCCCGTCACCAAATCGAGAATGGGCTGAAGTTGAGTATCAAATTCCACCATGCTGTTTAGAATCTGCTCTGCCCGTCCCAACAGATCCGCGCAGGCATCTCCCGACTCGTTTTGATACAGAGCTTGATACACTTCGTAGCTTTGCTGCTGAAGTTCGACCGCGTGGGTGAGCCGCTTTCGCTCTTGTTCGAGCCGCTCCAGCTCATCAGCATCAGTCAGATTCGCCTCTCTTAGTTCTTGAGCCTGAAACGCAAACAGATCAAGCTGCTGAAGCCTTTCCTTTTCGGTTCGCCGACGCTGTTCCAACGCTTTTGATGCATGTTGAAACGCCTCATAGGCTGCCCCGACGCGGACTCGTTGTTGCGCATGGGATGCACCACCAAATCCATCGAGCCAATCGCGTTGAATACTGGCTCTCCCAAGCTGAACGGTTTGTCCTTGAGCGGTAATTTCGACCAGGCGATCGCGCAATGTTTCGATTTGCTTTTTATTGACCAGCGCACCGTTAACCCGTGATCGCCCTCGGACCCCCCCTCTCCCTGCTGTCAGTTCTCGACTGCAAATCAAGACAGAGCGATCTTCGTTAGGGGCGATCGCTTGTTCCGCCAACCATTCCTCTATCGCAGCACCACTTTCGAAATGAGCCTCAATTAGCCCCCGATCGGCTCCAGACCGCACAGCACGACCCGTGACCCTGCCGCCCAAAACTGCATCTAACGCATCCAGCAGAATGGACTTACCTGCGCCAGTTTCCCCAGTCAGCACGTTCAAGCCAGCGCCTAGGTGCAGGTCTAGCTCATCCACAAGGGCAAAGTTTTCGATGCGAAGAAACAACAACATGAAGGATGTCAGGACACTAGCCTGCACTAATACATATAGTCACTAATTCAGTGTAGTAGTAGTTTGATGCGCCATGTTGAATGATGAGTTGAAATTAGACCTTTTCTCTAAGTTTTCGCAGCAATTTTCTCAGACATCTCTCATGTCAAGACCTTCTAAAGCTTTTATATTGGGGAAGGGAAGAGGAATGAGGGAAATCGGACAGGGGTCAATACTTCTGACACGATGTACAGACTTCACAAGTCAACTCACGTTTGGATTTGTAGCGTAATGAGTTGAAATCTAGACGGGTGTTTAGGTCTTCTAACCCTAGTATTTTCATGGGTCGAATGATGCTAAATTTTCGTTGACACTCTCACATCATTCTCTCTTTCGAACTTCTTCTAGGCTCCGTTTTAACATTTTATCTATCAATATTCATGGTTCTTATTCGCGTTCCTAAGCCCTGGAATTTACCGGACAATCGGATAACGTCGGAAGCCAACTTCCAGAGTCGGCGGAAATTCGTAAAGACATTTGTTGGGGCTGCGATCGGAGCCTCAACTCTGCCACTTTTGGGCTGCCAAAGTTCTCAAGGGACAGAAGCCGATCCCCTCATGGGAGTCCGCGATTTATCCTTCCAAGGGAATCCCAGTTTTGCCGATGTCGATCGCCCCACCACTGGTCGAGTGTTGGCAGCAACCTACAACAACTTCTACGAGTTTGGCGGCACAAAAGATATTTGGCAAAATGCTCAATCTCTGCCAACAGAAAACTGGCAGGTTGAAGTCGGCGGACTCGTCAACAATCCCCACACCTATGATGTCGATGATCTGACCCGCGCCTTTCAACTTGAAGAGCGAACCTATCGCTTCCGTTGTGTGGAAGCGTGGTCAATGGTGGTGCCGTGGATTGGTTTTCCGATGCGATCGCTCCTCGAAGCTGTCGATCCCAAGCCAGACGCTCGATATGTGCGGTTTACTTCTTTCTACGACCGAAATGTGACCACTGGCCCGGCTCTGCGGTCGAATTTTCTTCCATGGCCTTACACCGAGGGATTGGCAATAGAAGAAATGGCAAATGACCTAGCCTTCTTTGCAGTTGGGATCTATGGTCAGACTTTACCCAAGCAGAACGGTGCGCCCATCCGGATGGTGATTCCTTGGAAATATGGGTTCAAGGGGGCAAAATCGGTGGTCAAGATCGAGTTTGTCGCCGATCGCCCTTCGACCTTCTGGAACACAATCAACAGCCGCGAATACAAGTTCCAGTCCAACGTGGAGCCAGAAGTACCCCATCCGCGCTGGTCTCAGCGGGAGGAAAAGCTGCTCGGTGATGGCCCTGAATTTTCCTATGAGGTTGTACCGACGCTGCTTTACAACGGCTATGAGGATTATGTCGGTCAGCTGTATGCCTAGCGGCGTGACACAGCTAAAATCGTGGCATGGAGCAGATACTGTTTAGGTGGGGTAGAACACAACCCGTTCCTCTGATGCTTATGTCCTTACCCTTTGACGCAGCGCCGACGGAAGCCCGAGTCGAGAAATTTTGGCAACTCTCTGCCAGTTTTGGCATGGAGCGGAATGCCTATCACAATTACCTTAACGAGATTGTGAGCGATCGCTATGCCCTCATCAACGGATTCCAGCTTCTCCGGGATGAACTTCAGTTTGCGGCTTCCAGCCCTACAGATATGAAAGCGTGCGGGGCAGATATGAGTTTGCCCAGTGTGGTTACGACGCTGGCTTATACCAACTGTGGCGATCGCATCCACCAAGGTGAAGCCACCAAGCGATATCGCGACGTGGTTGCTTCTCGATTTGCGACCCTCTCAGAAATTGGAGAACTCAAGCTAGAAGCATTCTTTCCCGCAGGCGGCGGCACAGACAACGGTGCCACCCTAGCTCATGTCACCGTTGCCCACGAGCTAGACGAACCCCTCAAACGACGGCTCTATGAGGGCAATCCTCAATCCATCTCTCTGGTTGCCATTGACATGAAAACCCATGTCGGGCGACTGCGCGAAAATGGCAAGCAAATCTACGGCAAAACCCGTGAGTCTCCCTGGCGAGAACCCAGGGCGGCCTGCGGCGCGATCGCGGGAGCCCTCACCCATTACCATCCGAATAACTTAATTCATCGCCGCATTCGCAGTGATCTAGGCGAACGAAATTTCCAGTTTTTATCAAGCAATGCCATTCTCACGAGTGATGGAGTGAATATCACGATGGCTGTCGCGGCAAATATTGTTGCCATTCGGGGTATTCGCAACACGGCGATGGCTCTTGTTCAAGAAATGGATGAACGGGGATTGGCTCATCTGACTGCGAGCACAACAGTCAATCGCCCCTCGCGTGATGACTTAGTGATTTATCTGGCTCGCGCTACGGTATTTAACGGCAAAGTCAGGATTCAGAGCCTGGGGACTGAGGCCAAGCGATATAGCGGACAATTGGTGGAGTATGCAGGAGAGAAGCGACTCCAGCTTCAGTATGATGACTGGGACTGTGATAATTTGCCCATTGAAGAAATCTTATACCGAGTGCGATCGTCAGGTCTTTAGCCCCGTAGCTGGTTCTGGCTAGCTTGTCTACGAAGGGGCAATACGGGCTACGCCCAGGCAAACCAACGCCCCAAGAGATGAGCACTGATGCACTCACCCCTTGAGCTCAGACTTTACACAATCTGAACGGTTTTGGTGAGAATGCACATCACTTCATTTGGGCGATCCGTGGGCATCGGTCGGCTCCACTCGTTTGGCTCGGCATAGCCCAACCGATGTAGGCTCTTGATCACGATCTGAATGGCTTGAGGCGAACCGTAGAGCAAATGACGCACCGATTCATTCTGCGGACTCGATTGGGATCGGGATGGAAAATCGTCACCCGAAGTAGTGGACGCAAACGCGCCCGAATGAGATTGAAACATGAGGTTCTGGTTCCTTTTCTTAATACGACAACGTAAGGAAACCAGAACTCAGTCCCTCGGCTACCCCGCAATTGTGTGCAATTCGAGGCAGCCACGGTTTACCATGAACCGTTAGCCCCCCGACTGGCATGATCAGTCGCGGTGGGATAGCCATCTGTGGGTGCTGAGAACACTCGCAGATGGTGCCAAGTTCTTGAGTTCTGAACAAGCTATCGACGTAACAGCTTAATGAAAAAGCATACGCATACCGTCGTTGTAAGTCAACCGTAGAGGAAAGGAGGCGGGAGAGAGGAGTCAGGAGCCAGGAGAGAAAAAGATAAGAGGGGCGGGGTCAACCCATTCTCACCGTCAACCCCTTTCTCACTCCAGCAGATAGGCGATTATCATGAAACAATCCGCTGATTTACTCCAAAAAGGAGCTTAGGCTGAAATAATTCCACCTATTTACCCAGATGGGGATCTTAGGCGGAAACTTTCTCTCTAATTAATAGTTTGCTAGCTTGCTAAGACGCACTGGAATAAGTGCTTAAATCACACAGGCATGAACACAGCGTAATCTAATATAATGAGTCGTTCTCAAGCTTGTGGCTATTGGTCTAAACCTCATCTATATGAATATTTTTGACCGATCCAAACATGTCTACGCCTCTCCTGACTTTGAAGAAATTATCAAAGACACCATACGCTTTTTTAATGGGACACCTGTACATTCAATCCCTATTCCAGAGCGTTTTCACGGTACAGGCGTTTATGCACTCTATTGCATTGCTAAAACTGGGATCTATTCGAAATTTCATTCAATTAACAGAACGGCCTTTCGTATACCTATCTATGTTGGAAAAGCGGTTCCAAAAGGTTGGCGGCAAGCTAGGCAATTGTTATCCACAGATACTAGAAGCTATGAACTGAACAATCGAATTAGAGAACATAGCCGAAGTATAGATCTTGGAGAAGGCTTGGGTAAATCTGATTTCTTTTGCCGCTTCATGATTCTTGAAGGAAAGGAAAGTGATTTAATTGGCACTGTAGAAGCTGCGCTTATTAGAAAGTACCAACCTATTTGGAATACCTTGATCGATGGATTTGGCAATCATGATCCTGGTAAAGGTAGATATGAGCAGGCTAAGTCAGACTGGGATGTTTGTCATCCAGGTCGTTCTTGGGCTGACAAGTGCCAAGGCGTACATGCTAACAAAGAAGAACTGCTTCAAGGTATTGAAAATTTCATGTCCGGGTTGAGTAGTGAAGAAGATGCCTAAGTTATCTTGTCTAGAGTTATTTACAGGTGCAGGGGGGCTGGCAAAAGGCTTAGAGATGGCTGGAATTCAGCACAAAGCTTTTGTTGAAATAAATAGTGATGCTTGTCTAACGTTAGCTAACAACTATGATGAGAAACTTATTCACAATACGGATGTCCGCACGTTTAATTTTGATCAGTTTGGGCATATCGATATAATCTCAGGTGGACCTCCATGTCAACCATTTTCAATGGGAGGAAAGCATAAGGGAAACATAGACCAACGTGATATGTTTCCTTATGCTTGCAAGGCAATAAGTATGTGTATGCCTCAAGCCTTTATCTTTGAAAATGTTAAAGGTCTTCTTCGAAAGTCATTTAACAGCTATTTTGAGTACATAATTTTAAGACTGACATATCCTGAAGTTAATCTTGTAAAGTCAGAGAACTGGAAAGATCACTTAGTAAAACTTGAAAAGATTCATACGTCAGGAAAGTATGATGGGGTTAAATACAATGTTATTTTCCGCCTGTTAGATGCAGCAAATTATGGAATTCCCCAACGTCGCGAACGAGTTTTCATTGTCGGCATAAGAAAAGATTTGAATATTGAGTGGTCTTTCCCACAAAAATCTCACTCTTTAGATTCTTTACTATGGTCGCAATTTGTTGGTTCTGCTTACTGGGAGAAGCATGGGATTAAACCGTTAGAATTTGAACATTTAGATAAAAGAATAAGGCAAAGAATCGATCAGCTATTGAAACAACCTACTTTGTTTCCTCCAAGCTCAAAGCCGTGGACAACAGTTCGAGATCAAATTGGAGAACTCCCGGAACCTGACACTACAGGTAGTTTTAATACCGAGCATGTTTTAAGAGAAGGTGCTCGGTCATATCCTGGACATACCGGAAGTTATATTGATATGCCATCTAAAGCACTCAAGGCAGGAGATCACGGTGTTCCAGGAGGGGAAAACATGATTCGCTATCAAGATGGTCGGATACGCTATTACACCACCTTTGAAGCCAAACGAATTCAAACGTTTCCTGAAAGCTATAGGATTTCTGGTTCATGGACAGAGTCTATGAGGCAAATTGGTAATGCTGTGCCTGTGGAACTGGGTTATCGTATAGCGCAGTCATTGTCCAAGGTTATAAGCTGTAAGGCTTAGTCAGCTAACACTGTATGGCAGTGGACGGATCAAAGCTACTGGTGCAAATTTCAAGCTTGCTTGCCGCCGCACAACTTCACCGTTAGATTTCATTGGAGTAATTAGTGAAGAAGTTACATATCGCCATTTCGACAAACAAAATCGAAGAAACAATAAAGGACTATTCAGTCCGGTTAGGGTCGCCCCCATGTTCGTTTGTGGCGAATGAATATGCGCTATGGAGGACGGATTCACTCAATTTCTCAATAAGGCAGGACTCAAACTGCGCTACGGGGGAATTGCGACACTTGGGGTGGGAAGATGATTCCGCGCCAAGTGTCAGCGAGGAGAAGGATGTAAACGGGATTACCTGGGAACGGTTTAGTGCTCAACAACAGGCCGACGAGATAAATGCACTCTGGCCAGAGGTTAATTACAAGCCGAAATAGCATATCAACTATTGAAGTTTGAAAAGCGGCCATCGCATAAAGACTGAATTAGAAAATGAAATCTAACAAAGCGCGCTATAACAAGCAGATGAGCACGACGTTAGCTCTCATCGAAATAGTCAACTTACTGTGCTCCTGATCTAGAGTGCTGACCCCTGAATTTGGCTGAACTAAACCTGCTTGGGATCTTTCTAATGTGGCGCTAGAGCGAAAAATCACTCGATAAGCACAACAGAGCGGTTCCGCTCTCCTCACTTTCAAAGACACCCAATGACTGCCGTTATGGTTGTTCCCAAGACAAATGCTGTTTCTTCAAGCGGTTGGCGATCAAAACTCCTGAGGAAATAACAAATTACGAGTCTGGGGTAAGAGTCAAATTGCGATAGACTTGCTTGATCGGAAAACTCAGATTGATACTTTTGAGTTCGATGACATCCCCTTCTTTTGCTTGCTTTAACTTTAACGGTGCTTCCAACAGTCAGAACTCCAGACAGTGTTTGGCTGCTGACGAGAGAATGAAAGTCAAGTCTTCTTGCGAGGCCGCCCTTTAAACAAACGCGCAAAAGATTCTGGCCTCAATGGAAGCTGAATCGATCGCCCTATTCCAAGCCTTCTAATCTAGAGGAATTTTTCAGCGCCCAGTTCATTTGCCGTAGGACACCGCGTAGCATCGAAACCTCAGATTCAGAGAGGTGTGCTCGGTTGAAAAGTCGCCGGAGCCTCTTCATGCGGCTCTCCGCTGTGTGGGGGTAGAGATATTCAACCGTGAGCAACAGCGATTCTAGATGTTGGTAGTAGCCTTCGAGGGCATCGAGAGAGGCTTCAGGTTCTGAGGAGAACGCCGAAAAATCGACATTCGAAAGCTGATTTGGCTGGGACGAGTCAGCCTGGGTGTGAATCGAGGATTCAAAAGAGGTTTCGGCAGCGAGAGCAATTTGGTGGAGTTCATAGCAGCAGATGGCGATCGCCTGTGCCAAATTAAGCGACGGGTAGACCGGACTCGTGGGAATCGTTAGACAGCGCTGGGCGTAGTTGAGTTCAACGGTGCTGAGGCCACGATCTTCAGGGCCAAAGATGAGAGCAGAGACAGGTGGAGAATCGGAAGATTTGTCATCGCCCAGCAGCCAGGGCAACACTTGGCGAGGAGGCTCGAACGGCATGTCGAGAGTTGTGCGATCGCGCCCAATGGTGGCAACAGCCCGCTGACAACCAACCAACGCCTCTGGCAGCGACTTCACCTGCTTTGCTGATCTCAAAACATCATCCGCATGCACTGCCATATTTTGCGCTTCCTCATCAGTCGGCTGACAATGGGGACTGACGAGCACTAGCTCTGACAACCCCATATTTTTCATGATGCGAGCCGCAGACCCCAGGTTTATTGCTCCCGCAGGCTCCACCAGCACAATTCGAATGGGAAACGAAGCTAGAAAATGATTGAAATGAGAAGGTTGATCGTTTGCTGGAGTTTCGGTGAAGGGTTTCGTCATAATTGTTAATACAAAGCACGAACCAATGAGCAACAGGACGTTTACATGGGACGGAATCGATCTAAATCAGATTTGCCAACGAAGATATGTCCGGTGTGTCAGCGTCCGTTTGAGTGGCGCAAGAAGTGGAAAGACTGTTGGGACGATGTCAAATATTGCTCGGAGCGATGTCGCCGTCGTCGTTCACAGGTGTCGGATGAAGGATGACTCTGAGCCAGACGAGATACAAGCCTCAGAATGTCGCCTTTAACGCGATAATAACGGTGCTGAGCGGTGTTCGGTATTGTAGGGAGTGAGCGATATCAAACGGATTGGGTGAATTAACTCGGTAAATTGACCCAGAGCTTGACCCAAGCGACTAACTTATCAGATCACTTGTGGTTTGATGACCACACTGCATCATTTCGGAGAAATTATGGCACTCGTAATTGGTATTGTAATTGGCGGCCTAATTGGCGCTGGATTGGTGTATCTCACGATGAGTAATACGCTTTCCCAGAAAAAACAGGAGCTTGAACAAGCAAAGCGCACGATTGAGGAGATGGAGCGTACCCGTGAATCGCGACTGCGAGCGGCCACGGAATCTCTCAGAAATGATTTTCAGCGCAGATTGGAACAGAGATCTGGAGCAGGCGAAATAGCTCCTGAGCGGGCGACGACGATTCAGACAAACAGGCAAACCACGATTCAGCCGGAGGCAGAAAAATCGACCGATTCTTCTGCGGAGCCTGAGCCACCTACGACTCCGCAACCGGAGCCCCAATCAGAGGCAGAAGAACCCTCTAATGTTTCTTCTGAGCCTGTTCCTGAGGCTAAATCTGGTTCTCCTGAACCTGAGTCTGTGGCTGAACCCGAGCCAGAATCGGCACGTCCCTCAGGCGATTTGCCTGATCCAAAAGAGCCGAAACCGCTTGTTCGAGGCACGATGGCTCCTGTAACGGACGCGACTCAGACAGAGATTAGCTTTGTCCGCTCGGGGTTGACAGATGCCCAAAAGCAAGAACTGGTTCGAGTTGTGCTCAACATGGGGCAGGCAAAGCAAGTTTCCCATCTGCCCGAACTGCAACGCCTATCCTTGTTTTCGTCGGCTGAGGTGCGGAAGGCTGTGGCGATCGCCATTGGTGAGATTGCATCGGCTCACTCCAACGTTCCTGCCGTTCGCCAAACGGTGCCGTTGCTAGGGAGACTGAGTCAAGATCCTGATTCAACGGTGCGCTTTGCCGCAGCAGAGAGCCTGGGGTCAATTCAGTCGAGTCGAGTGATTCCCTATGTGAGACGACTGCTGCGCGACCCGGATATGGCGGTAGTGAGTGTAGCCAGAACGGTAATGGAGCGTTTCAAATACTACTCTTCGACGACTCCTAAGCCAGCTCGGAAAAAATCATACGGCCCTAAGTCTAATACCTAAATCTGATAAGGCTTAGGGGCAGTGGGGACGATTTTTTAGACCAAAGAAACGAATCGATTTGTGAGGAGCTACTTTTATGACATCGACTGGGGTGCAGCCAAAACTGATTATTCATGGAGGGGCAGGAAGCTCTCTTCAGGGCAAGGGCGGAGCGGATTCTGTGCGGCGATCGCTCTACACCATTGTGACTCAAATTTATGATTTGCTTATGGACGGAGCGCCCGCTGAAACCGCAGTGGTGCGGGGCTGTCAGCTATTGGAAGATGAGCCTCGGTTTAATGCGGGTACGGGGTCGGTGCTCCAGTCCGACGGGCAGGTGCGAATGAGCGCCTCGCTCATGAGCGGCACAGACCAACGATTTAGCGGCGTGATTAATGTGTCGCGAGTCAAAAATCCGATTCGCTTGGCTGAGTTTTTGCAGACCTGTCCCGACCGAATTTTGTCAGATAAAGGTTCGGCTTATCTGCTACGAGAGTTGCAGTTTCCAGACCATGATCCATTGACTGATTTGCGTCTGCAAGAATGGATGCAGGAGCGCAAAGGCAACTTTTCGCGATCGATGGCGGGTGTTGTGGCTGAAGATGAAATGGCTAGCTCGACGGCTGGTCGAGGCACGATTGGCGTCGTGGTGCTCGATCGCCAAGGTCATGTCGCGGTAGGAACTTCCACCGGCGGCAAAGGATTCGAGCGGGTTGGGCGGGTCAGTGACTCGGCTATGCCTGCGGGCAACTATGCGACAGCAGAGGCGGGGGTTAGTTGCACCGGGATTGGCGAAGATATTATCGATGAATGTTTGGCTGCTCGCATTGTTGTGCGGGTCACAGACGGAGCAGATTTGAAGACGGCGTTTGTGCGATCGCTCAGCGAAGCCCATGCTAACCAGCGAGATTTGGGAGCCATTGGCTTGGATCGTACCGGAAAAATCGCTTGGGGAAAGACCAGTGAAGTGTTGTTGGCGGCCTATCACACAGGCGAACACCTCGGCGACACCCTTGACATGCCAGAGGGGCTTCAGATCGGAACTGCTCCTTAGTCCTGTTGCCAGAGAGTCAGTCTCAAAAAGAACACACCCCAAAACATAATGAACAGCGGGAACGCAAGGGTGTTGCTCAACTGCCGAACCAGCACAATTCAGCCGATCACGATGTGCCGATCACGATGGAGGGAGTCACGATTCTGGCTGGGGTGTCGGTGTTTCGGCCTTGACGCGGCGAATCGGCAAGCTGGCAATCAGCGCAGTCACCCGCTGATCGTTTTCCAAGGAAAATTCTGATAGCTCAGAGTCAATTTCGACATATCGAGAAACCACTTCCAAAATCTCTTTCCGCATCTTCTCAACAGTCTCTGGAGGAAGGTCAGCGCGATCGTGAGCTAACACAATCTGAAGACGACGTTTGACCTCGTCTCGACTTGTCGCAGACTGATTTCGATTAAAAAGACGGTCTAGTAGTTCGGTAATCATGCGGCTTCGGTAGGAGCGATGGGCGGGCGTCTAAGTTCCTAGCGCTTTGAGTTGCTACGAAACATGCGACGAATGCGGGAAAACAAGTCGTCGTGCGCTGCGGTTAGATCTAACAATGGAACTTTTTTGCCCTCAAGCCGCTGCACAATGTTGTTGAAGGCGATTCCGGCAAGGGAAAGCGTTTCTGACAAAACGAGGGGTTCTCCTCGGTTGGTGGACACGATCACTTTTTCGTCGTCGGGCACAACACCCAGCAGCGGAATAGCAAGAATTTCTTGAACATCGCTGACAGACATCATCATGTCTTCTTGCACCATTCCCGCTCGGAGACGATTGACGATGAGATGAAGATTTTTCACGTCATTTGCTTCAAGCAAACCGATGACTCGGTCGGCATCACGCACAGCAGCAATTTCAGGCGTTGTGACGATGATGGCTTCTGTCGCTGCGGCGATCGCATTCTGAAATCCCATCTCAATGCCAGCCGGACAATCGATCAGCACGAATTCATAATTCTTTGCCAGAGAGTTGAGCAGATCTTTCATCTGCTCTGGACTGACGGCTTCCTTCGTGCGGTTTTGGGCGGCGGGTAACAGTACCAGATTTGGATGACGTTTGTCTTTCACCAGTGCCTGATCGAGCCGGCACTCGCCAGAAATCACCTCAACGGCGGTGTAGACAATGCGGTTTTCCAATCCTAGAAGCAAGTCTAGGTTTCTTAGCCCGAAATCAGCATCGACAACGGCAACCGAGTGCCCCCGTTGGGCAAGCGCCATTCCCAAATTGGCTGAGCAAGTCGTTTTACCGACTCCGCCTTTACCCGATGTAACGACAATGACACGACTCATGAAAGAAATGGGGTAGACAGCTTAGAGGATGATGAAGTGAATAGTGTGATAGATAGCTAACGCCATCACGATATCAGCGTTTTTTGCAATTTACTACAGTCCGTTGGAATTTTAGGACGATAGACGAATTCTCGGGAAATCGCTTGCTCTGGTAATTCGAATCCCTTTTGCTGTGGTGTAAGCGACTTCAGGATGAAACTGTGCGGGTGGTGTTTCTGGCGATCGCGCTACGGCATCTCCAATCCGCATTTGAGTGGCTTCCATCCGCAACGACATAATCAAACAGTCTGTGTCACCCGCCGCTCCGGCATGGGCAACTCCTCGAAGCACTCCCCACACAATCACGTCTCCGTCTGCAATGATAGCGCCACCGGGGTTAACGTCGCCTAGAACGATCACTGTGCCAGGATGCCGAATCTCGACGCCCGATCGCACCGTCATCTGCACATAAAGCGGGTCAGCCATAGGAGATTTAGTCGTCTCACCCGACTGATTGAGATGGGTCACAGGAGAGTGCTGCTCAACCGAGTAACCCGCTGTAGCAGCAGCCACTGCTGTTTGACGCCGCCTCGTATAGACGCGCTTGAGATACAGCTTGGCCTCAGCCAGAACATCAGCAATTTCTTGGAGCTGGCGAGCGTCGAGCAAGCGATCCTGGGCAAGAAGATGCACGGCGGTGTTGGGACGCCAAAAGCGATCGCCCCCCTGAAGCCGATGTTTGAGCTGTTGCCACAGTTCAGACCAATGGGTTGTAATGATATCGTTCTCTGGAGGCAGCAGCAGCAGCAGGCGTCCCCCTTCACTTTTGAATCGAATTTGGGCTCGCGAGATTTGCTCTGAAGACGCTGGATCTGAAAATTCAGAACTCCTCAGTTGGCGATCCTCTGGTTGCTTTGAACCTAGAGCGGGGGACTGTATTGCTGACGAATCAGTCGCTGTTGAGTTCAGCGCTGTGTGGGAATCACCATGCTCTGATTGAGCTTCAGCTTGAGAAGATGCAGAATGAGTCTTACTGGAATCTGATGGAGAACTTTCGGATGCAGAAACGGCGGATACTGTTGCGGAAACAGACGGATCAGTCATGCCAGAAAAATCTTAAGAACCTAAGGTCAGCGAAATGTTGGTGCTAAAGCTGGATGGCGGCAAGCGATCGCCGCACTTAGAGACGCCCCTACTCTCATTACTAAGTCCCTATACTATTCGATTTATCTCATCACCGATACATCAGAGCTAATCTGTTAAGCATCTTCACGCCAAGATTGGGGGGGAAGTTGTGCACATGCTCCGGATTGTGAGCTAAGAAAATGCAAATCGTTATATGGGGAGGCAAAATCAGGATCAGCCAAACCCGTCAGCAAAGGTTCGAACCCAGAGAGGCGATGTCCTACGATGCTCCTCCAGAGTATCCTTGAAATTCAAAGGTCTTTGCTCAGATGGCGAATAGCAGGTGACTAGCGTATGGCTTCAACTTTCTTTGGACTCGCCCTGGCAGACTGTAATCCTTACTAAGGGTTGTTCCTGTGAAATCTTCACTACGGTTTCTTCGTGCGAGACTTTCGTGGCACATTGTTTCGTGGATTTTTGTGAGCATTGTTGCTGTCGAGGCTGTTATTTTAGTGCCTTCGTATCTCCGACGAGAGCGGGAGCAACTCAAAAATCTGGAAACAATCTCTTTCGAAGTCCTCGCTTCGTTGATGCAACTGTCGATGCTGGAAGGACAGGCCAATGATTCGCCGTCGCCCGTGCGGCTTTTGCCCCAAACCATCGGCACCGGGTCAGTTATTCAAGGGGGCGAGCTGTATCGTCCTAATGGCGAGCTGGTTAGCTCTTTCGGGGAACCTCCTGACATTCTGTTTACCCCCAACTTGGTTCACGAGGTAAGTCGAAGTCGCAGTTCTGATGGCGATCGCTACGATGTCTCTTGGCCTGCGGCAAAGCTTGATGGCGCGTATGTTTTAATTGTCCGTCATGATTCTTCTTTGATAAACGCTGATCTCAGAGCGTTTGCGTGGCGAGTGACAGGACTTGTCCTGATTATTTCAATCGTGGTGACGTTAGCAACGATGGCGGCTCTGGGCGCGACGGTCATTGCCCCCATTCTCAAGCTGCGCGAAGACTTGTTGTTGGCAGGCACTGCTGTTAGCGAAGAGAGAAGCGTGCCTCGGTTTCAGACCCTTCAAAACCAGCGCAAGGATGAACTGGGCGATGTAATGGAAGCGTTTCACCAAATGTATGGCCGCATTCGTCGAGAAATTAGTACTCGGCGGCAAGCCGAGTTAGCCCTTCGAACCGAGCAAGAAAAGGCAGAGCGCCTTTTACTCAATATTTTGCCAAAGCCAATTGCGGAAAAGCTGAAGCAGAATCAGCACCTGGTGGCAGAACGATTTGAATCTGTCACCGTTTTGTTTGCTGACATTGTTGGCTTCACCGAAATTGCCGCTCGGATTTCCGCTACTGAGCTGGTCGCTATTCTCAATCAGATTTTTTCAACCTTTGATCAGCTTGCCGATCAGTACGGGTTAGAGAAGATTAAAACGATCGGCGATGCCTACATGGTGGTGGGGGGATTGCCCATGCCCTGTTCTGACCATATGACGGCGATCGCCGATATGGCATTGGCAATGCGTTCCGAAATCAAAAATTTCAAAACGGATGAAGGTATACCGTTTCAGCTCCGAATTGGCATTAGTACAGGAGCGATTGTTGCAGGCGTGATTGGGTTGAAAAAGTTTAGCTATGATTTGTGGGGAGACGTGGTAAATGTAGCAAGCCGCATGGAGTCTCACAGCAAACCTGGACACATTCAGGTTACGGAGACCGTTTACAATCACTTGAAAGAGCAATACTGTTTTCAGCGACGCGGGCCTCTAAATATCAAAGGACGCGGAGAAATGGTGACCTATTTTTTGACTGGGGCGATCGCCTCTCCACCCCTCTGAGCCCAAACTCACCCCTTGGTATGACAGAAGGGATTAATCTGTTCGCTGTACAGTGTAAACAGACGTAACAACGCAAGCGTCGATTGAACACCGTGAAGATGTAGTGGGCTTATGTGGACACAGATGCGTGACGAAGTACGGCAGATCGCTTCAAAAGCTGCGGTATGGGCAGCAACGAGTATTCTGATTGTCAGTTTGGCACTAGTAGGTGGTTTCTCCGAGAGGGCTCTGGCTCAAGATCAGGCCGTTAACTACACGCTGACCGATCTCCAATTTCGCGACTTTTCAGGCAAGAATCTTGCAGGTACGTCTTTTGCGGGGGCTGAAATGCGAGGCGCGAATTTTGAAAACGCGAATTTGCAAGCCTCCATTCTCACGAAAGGCTCGTTTACAAACGCAAATCTGAAGAACGCGAATCTGACGGAAGTGTTGGGCGATCGCGTCTCGTTTAAGGGCGCAGACCTGACCAATGCCCTGTTGATTGATGCGATTATTACTAGCTCCAGTTTTGAAGACGCAACAATTACAGGAACCGACTTTTCTGAAGCCATTATCGACCGCTACTGGATCAGCCAGCTGTGCGATCGCGCGGATGGAGTCAATCCTGTCACAGGCGTTTCAACCCGCGATAGTCTAGGCTGCCGATAGCTATCGTCCAAGAACGTCGATTTTCAGAGAATTTTTGAAGGCTCAATCCTCCGAAAATCTCCAGAATTCTAACGCATTGCCTCTTTTCTAACTTGTTTTGGATCGCGGGTTGAAGCCGCTGCGAGTTCCGCGTCCATCAGCGTCTGCCCGGTTGCAGCCAGATAAACATCATCGAGGCTGGGGCGAGCCTGAGAGATGCCGAAGGTCGGCAATCCAGCGTCTTTGAGCGACTGCTGAATGGTTATCAGGGCATCGCTATTGGGATCAACGACTAAGTTGAGGGAATTTCCCTGAGATTCATTGATGATGATGTCTTGAACAAATGCGAGCTGCTTCAGCATCGAGCGGGCATTTTCGGCCTCATCGTCAGGTGTGAACTCGCGGATGCGGAGAGTGACGCGATCGCCCCCAATCCGATCTTTCAGTTCAGAGGGAGTTCCTGAGGCAATGACGGCTCCCTGATCGATAATGGCGACTCGGTCAGCTAAGGCGTCTACCTCTTCTAGGTAGTGGCTTGTGAGCAGGATTGTGGTGCCGTCGTCGCGGAGCTGCCGCAAAAAGTCCCACACGATCACGCGGCTTTCAATGTCGAGACCGACCGTCGGCTCATCCAAAACCAGCACATTGGGCTGATGCAGCAAGCCTGCGGCTAAATCTAGGCGCTTTTTCATTCCGCCTGAGTAGGTTCCGCTCTTTTTGTTTGCCCAGTCTTGCAAGCCCAAGACATGAAGCATCTTGTCGATTCGGGTTTGGGCTTCCTTGCGAGGAATGTGGTAGAGAGCCGCCTGAAGCTCCAGCAGCTCTTTTCCGGTGAGAACTTTGTCGATCGCCACTTCTTGAGCAATGTATCCGAGCCGCTGCCGTGCCAATTTCGGGTTATCTGTCACCGAAATTCCTGTCACTTCCACTCGCCCAGCATCAGGCATCGTCAGAGTACAGAGACAACGCAGGGTCGTTGTTTTACCCGCACCATTTGGCCCCAGCAGCCCAAAAATCTCGCCAGGTTCAACCGCAAAGGATACGTCCTTAACCGCTTCAACCTCACCGTAGCGCTTCTGGAGGTTTTCAATTAGAACCGCAGAACCCATAGCTTACGCTCGCTCCCAAAGAATTGATACAAATCTCAACTTTTGTCTATTTCCATTCTAGGACATCGCTTTTCCCTCGATCAGAAGCCAACAAAAGAAGCCAACAAAAAAGGAAAGAGCGATCGCCCTTTCCTCTTAAAGTCTACGCAAGCAGAAGTCTAGCGGATCTGTTCTACATGCTAGCTAGCATCGCGTTAATCAACGGCATCATGGTGTCTGAAACAGAAGCGACTATCTGGCGAGTCAAAGGCAAGCTGTCAACTGCCATGCCTGCACAGAGCAGCATCATGTAGAAAATGGAGTACTTAAAAACGGAGCGCGCGACGCTTTGATTTTCAGGGTCTTGCAAGAGCGACCATGACTTGGCGACAAACAAACCTCCCAGGGCGATCGCCGATATCGCATACACCGCTCCTGATACATGCAGCGGGTAGACCAGCAGCAGCGTCATCGGAATCAGCATGACGGTGTAGTACATGATCTGCTTCGCCGTTACCGCATCTCCCTCAATCACAGGCAGCATGGGTACGCCCACCTTGGCGTAATCTTGCCGGATCATCATCGCCAGCGACCAAAAGTGAGGGGGCGTCCACATAAAAATAATGGCAAAGAGAACCCAGGCTGTCCAGCTCAGCTCACCCGTCACCGCAGCCCAGCCCACGAGAGGAGGAATCGCACCCGCCGCTCCACCAATCACAATGTTTTGAGTGCTGTGGCGCTTGAGCCAGTGAGTGTACACCAACACATAGGTGACAATGCCTGACATAGCGAGACACGCACTCAACAAGTTGGCAAAGGTCACTAGCAGGGTAAAGGAAATGATGGCGAGAGCGATCGCGAAAATTAAAGCATCTTTGGGCTGCACCCGACCCGAAGGAAGGGGACGATGGCGTGTCCGCTCCATGTCGTAGTCGATGTCGCGATCGTAGAGACAGTTGATCGTGTTTGCTGAAGCGGCTGCTAAAGTGCCCCCTAGAAGCGTCACGAGCAACAAGAGCGGATCAACTTGTCCCTCAGCCGCTAACCACATGCTGCCTGCTGTTGTAATGAGCAGCAGCACGATGATGCGTGGCTTCGTCAGTTGTGTATAGCTCCGAATCACCTGGAGGATATTCTCGTGGTGACGAGAGGGAGCCGTAGTCAATGTTTCGTGCATACGTGAATTCCTATGGAATGTGCTTCAGGCTGTGCAAGGAGTGATAAATCTGAGAAAGCTGAAAAAAATCGAAAGTGAGAGTCCCAAAAAGTGGCAATGAATTTTAGTACCTAGTGTGGTGCCAGCAAGGTCAAACCCATTCAGCATTCAATCGCTGAACGCGAAATCCAGTCACGGCTAGAGTTAGCAGGGTGCCTAAGAGTGCTGCCCCTACCGCTTGATGGCTAACCGTCAGCAGCTCAACTTGGAGGTGTAGCTTGAAGGTGCCGACGCCTAGAAGAATTTGCGTTGCTAAGAGTCCCGAAACGACCCACGCCAGACGCCGTATCGACGACGGTAAAGTCGTGTTGCGCCATGCTATGCCCACTACGACTAGAGAAACGAGACTAGCAGGAATCACACCGATCAGGTGGCTATTCATCACTGTGCAAAGGCTTTCAAGATTGAGGCACTGATGGAGCGCCCAACGAGACCCAACCAAAGCTCCAGAGAGGCTTTGAACATAAATCACGATGGCCGCACTCAAACTAACCCAGTGAATGTGTTGGAGCGAGGGTTTCGTCTTGGTTCTTGCAGGCTCGATTGTCGAGGTTGCTGCTGTAGTCCCATTCTCAGCAGACTCGCTCTCAAATGAACGATTGTCGCTACCAGGAGTGAACTGAGTTGCAGGCAGCAGCATAATGCCGATGACGAGCAACGTCATAAAGAACAGCAGCGCAGTTCCGAGATGAGCGGTGACGATATCAAACCGCAGCATTTGAGTCACGGTCAAGCCGCCCAATACGCCTTGGAAACCAATAAGCCCAAACACCAAAACTGATGCTAGAGGCATCCATCCAGGTAAGATGCGACGATGCCACCAGCTTGCGCCCATCAGCACAATCGACATAAACCCGATGACGGCAGCATCTAACCGATGAAACCACTCCAGAAAAACCTGAACGTTCATCTGCTGTGCGGGATAGAGCGTGCCATAGCAAAGAGGCCAATCGGGACACGCCAAACCCGCATTCATCACACGAGTGGCACTGCCGATCGCCATCAAAATAAACGTGGCGATCGCCATTTTCCAAACGAGCCGACGAATTTGCGTTCTTGCTTGACTGCGAGGCTCCAGAGAACCCGAGTTCTGCGTCAGTTCTGAGACGAAATGCTCCACAGATGATTGGGTATGGAGGGCAGAATCAGTCATTCATCTATCTCCTGTGTAAGCTTACAAAGTAGCTGTAAATTCAATGAACACCTACTACTTTTAAGGAAGTTAAAATCTTCTTTTTCGGATCCTGTAACCCAGAGATCTTTTCTTTTCAAGAACTGTCGTTTGACCTGTTTCGTTTGACCTGTAATGAGAGATCTTATGGGGAGCATGTCACTTTTGTCGTCCTCACCCTAAACCCCTCTCCCAGCGGAGAGAGGGATTTTGAATCTCTTGCTCCCCTTCTTCCAGCAGCGGGAGAAAGGGCTGGGGGATGAGGGGAGCTTGCGCTAGTTGCAAACCTGACAGGCTCCCGATCTTATGAGTGTTGAGACAAAATTCAGATCCTCAAACTCCAAAAAATACGGTCTTTAGAATTTTGCTCGATTTATTAAAACAACATTAAGCTAGCGACCATTTTCTGTTCGTTTACGACGATGCGAAGCTAACGATAGAAATTTGATTCTGCAGATGTAAAACCGACTTTTCATCATGCCTAATCATCTCGATGCAGTTTGATGTGGAAGGAATTTAGTGCATATTCGACTCAGGCTAGATTTTCTGCACGGGTTCAAGAGGCTTACCCAACTTTGCTAAAGCTGAGTCGTTGCTCAGCCTGGGCGATCGCCTACCTCTATCACTCTAATGACGACAGCTCTGATCTGGGCAAAGCTTTAGGGTTTTCTTCCGATTGTTCGTAATGTTTCGTGTTGCTTTTCTTTGTCAATTCTTTAGAAAGGTTGGCAGTGCTTTACAAATCGAAATGTTTGACAGCGTTTGGCGAAGAGAAGCCAATCAAAAAGGACTTCGTACCGCAGTACGAAGCCCTAAGCTAAGTCGGTTGAAGGTCAAGCGTCCTTGAGAAAAATTTGGCGCTTAGTTGTTCAGCGTTTGGATCACCTCATCGTGGATATCGCTGTTGCTGACCACAACGCCCTGATTGTCCATCATGCGAGCCGCATTGGCGAAATCGAGCGGCTTGCCAAACATGTCCGTAACACGCCCACCTGCCTCTTCAACAACAATCGCTCCAGCGGCATGATCCCAAATTTTTTCACGGTAGTCAGGGGTTTTGGGAGACGGCAGGCGTAAGTAGAGAGCTGCTTTGCCAGCGGCAACGGCTGCATATTTGGCCTGACTGTCCATCCGTAGAGAGTCTTGAGTGATACCCACGGCTTTTGCTGCAGATTCTTGACGAGAGTGATCCCCGTGACCTGACTCCATGCTTTCCACCAAGCGAAAGTCATCAGTTTGGCTCGCACTGACCACCTTCAGCACTTGGGGATCGCCTGTGAGCTTGCCGCTTGAAAATGGCACCATCGTTGCCCCTTGCCCTCTAGCTGCGACAAACAACAGTCCAGGCTGCGATGAGTCGAACGTCAAGGCGGGACAGGCCAAAACACCTAGCTTCACTTCACCATCCTCGATCAATGCAAGGGCGATCGCATATTGGTCTTTGCGCAAGAATCCTTTCGTGCCGTCGATGGGATCGAGCGTCCAATAGCGAGGTGAGACTTGACCATTGCCTCGGTCGATCCACTCCAGTACGTTGTCGGGTGATGCGTCGGATTCGACCGCTTTCACCACAGAAACAATCTGCGAGAGGCGATCGCTCATTTCAGGCTGACGCAAATCTGTCGTATCTTCTTCGCCCACGACGGGATCGTTGGGAAATGCCTCATCTATCGCACGACAAATTACGGCCTGTGCCCCCAGGTCGGCGATCGTCACTGGACTTTTGTCTTTCTTCTCAATTACTTCAGGGGAAATTTGACTGCGAACCGTCTCACACAGTTGAGCCGCAGCAAGAACCGCTTTGGTTGCAACGATTGTCTCAGTGTCGTAAGCCATAGAGTTTAGTGTAAGCCTCTAAATGAGTCCTTTTTTCAATGGGTCTAAACATAATTCTCCTCCGTTATAACTTGTAGCTGGACGTGCTTATGAAAAATTTCAACTGGAGACCCGTTTAGCGCGCGATGGATGCGTCTCTCGCAGCCACTGACGCGTTCCAAACGACTGGCAGGCTTGAGCAGCCACGGTTCCTGCTTGTTCGAGGGAATGGATGATTTGCTGATTCATTTCAGGTTTTGAAATCTCTAGGAAAGGCTTTTTTTGCTGAAATTCAGGGGAGTTGTCCTGCTGTAGCCAGTAATGGCAGAAAGCTCCATGAAAGATGTCTCCGGCTCCGAGGGTATCCACGACCGGCGTGGAAGCTGTCGCGATTTGAAGCGTGGGCTGATGGGCTGATTGATACAAAATCGGCTGTTTCCCTCGTGTGATCACCCGATGAGGAATATCCCAGCCAGCTAAGGTATCCATCACTGTTTCTGAAGCTACAGCATTGGGCGGATAAAAGTTAGCTGAGCAAATTGCAACGTCCGCATGTCGGAGCACCGTATCGAATTGGGGCTTCCAACTGCCGCCATCGACAACGATTGGAATCCCAAGCTGACGAGCACGATGAGCGATCGCCTCTCCCACTGCCATTTGATGACCATCAATCAGGATCACATCAAACTGACGCTGGTCTAACTGATTAAGAATCTCGTCTGGAATCTGCTCGGGCATGGCTTGAGACTTCACGGCATTGAGCGATACCACCGCGCGATCGCCCGTGGATTCTGTGACCAGGATGGACGAGGTAGGGGGAGGTTCCGTCTGGTGCGGCAGCAGATCGGCGATCGCCACTCCGCATTCTTCTAGATCCTTACGAATCAAGTGTTGCATCGGGTGCTGTCCTAATCCGCCCAGCACCGTCGCCTGATTGCCTAGAGAGCTGAACGCCACCGCTGCGTTGGTTGCTGGCCCCCCTGCTGACAGAGTCGAATCAATCGCCACACATTTTTGGTTAGGCTGCGGCAATTTTTCGACTTGATACACCATATCTAGGGTTATGAGCCCAACAAATAGACCTCGAAACTCCATTGACATTGATCTTAATTCCCATTGATCTGAATGAAAGTGCAAAAACGAGCAGCCACTATTGCTCAATCAGCCTCAGGGTAGTCTAGAATAAGCCAGAACAAAAGCACTAAGAGACCGCGATCGCCATTGGGCAAGGGGGCGTGCGATCGGCAAACGCATCGCTAAGTCTCGTAGTTATTCTCGTGAAAATTTGAGGAGAAACCGAAGGCAGCTCGGTGCATTGCTGCCAAGCAAACGCATTCCACAGTAAGACTTATCATTCAGAACTCCTCGTAATGTTGGAGATTCCAGTCGTGTTAGATCTGACCAAGCTGGCTCAGCAAATGGAAGGCATTGGCACTCACCTCAATCAAGAGGCCGCAGCCACGCGCCACCGTCTCGAACGGGCTGAAAAATTGTTGGCGCAGGCGCGATCGCAGCAAACTCTCTTAGTCCAGTCGCTACGACAATGGCGCGATCGCCTTGGGTTTACAGCAGCTGAGCCGTTGGAGCCGCTCAACACCCGACGGGCGATCGCCACTGCCCCTGAATGCCATACTGTCATCGCGACTGACGGGTCACAGATTGCGCCCAGCCACCATGAAATTGCTTATTGCTACTTGATTAACGTAGGGCGGGTAGTGCTGCACTATGGGCAAAATCGCCATCCCCTACTCGATAGCGTGCCAGAGGTGTTTTACCGTCCAGAGGATCTGTACGTCTCGCGGCAGTGGGGCATTCGGACTGAAGAATGGATGGGCTTTCGGCGCACGGTGACAGAGGCGATCGAACTCGCTGACTTGACCCTAGCCACCTTAGATCGCCTGACTTCCCACCCCTCGGCACATTCCGCTACAGTGCCCCCAATGCTTGCGATGGTGGACGGTTCGCTGATTCACTGGTTTCTCGATCCGCTGCCATTAGAAGCGCGCGATCGCCTCCTTCCTCCAATGCTGGCAGCTTGGGATCGACTGAAGCAGGCAGGCATTCCTTTAGTGGGCTATCTCAGCGCTTCTCGTAGTGGCGAAGTGTCGAATTTACTGAGACTGCAAACCTGCCCCTACGAAGTGCCCGACTGTGCGACTCACTGTCCTGGCAGCACTGATACGGCTCCCTGCAACGTTCTATCTCCCTTACGCGATACCGCCATTTGGATGACGCAGCTCCAGCCCGGTCAGCGGAGTCCGATCTTTCGCAGTGCTTCTCGAATTCTGAGCAATTATGGAGATCACGCTATTCACTTCTGCTATATCCACGTGGGCGCAGAAATCGCACGGCTAGAGTTTCCGGCCTGGGTTGCCAACGAGCCTCAACTGCTCGACACCGCACTTACCCTTACCATTGCTCAGGTGCAAAAGGGATATGGCTATCCGGTGGCACTCGCGGAAGCTCACAATCAGGCGGTTGTGCGAGGGGGCGATCGCGCTCGATTCTTTGCTCTCCTCGAACATCAGATGATTCGGGCAGGGCTGCAAAACATCGGCACGTCTTACAAAGAAGCTCGAAAGCGAGGTAGCATCGCTTAAAGAGCTTCATGATTCGTCAACAAAATGATTGTGAAACTGAGCGCAATGGTGAGCAGGTTAGGGCGATCGCCAAACCAAAAGAGAGCGATCCGAACTGAATTATCCTCGCGCGATCGCCCACAGTCCTTGCCCATTGCAACATCATTCCCTCGCTGGCTATGGATTAGCCTCAGTAGTTTTCTCTGCATCGGACTGTGGGTGGGGAATGTAAGAGGGGCGATCGCCACACCGCTTGCCTCCATTCCAGACGGGTCTTCAATCAATCCAGAAATCACGGTCAGCCTAGAACGAGGGGCGCAGATCTTTCAGAACAACTGCACCGTCTGCCATATCAGTGGCAAAAATCTCATCGTGCCGGACAAAAACCTCAGCCTGGAAGCCCTGCATCGCTATGGCAAAGATTCTATTGCCGCGATCATGAAGCAAGTGACTTATGGAAAAGGCGTTATGCCTGCGTTTGGGGAGGGTTTTTCTGAGGAAGAGATTACGAATGTCGCAACCTACGTGTTGAGGCAGGCTCAAGAGAACTGGAACCCCGACTCAACCTCGACCCTCTCTGCTCGAAAAACCCCGACCCGATTCAGATATTAATCTTCGATCGGATCATTTACGGGCGGATGTAACCCAGCTTTTATCCAAAATCGTCTTGTCTCTCGAATGGAATCGTTTTCGGGGTACCGGACATCATTCAAATCGAGCCGAACACAAGTTGCGCGACCAATCGGCGTCGTTCCTTCAAGCACGATACCTTCGTCGAGCCACACAAAATGTTCTTCCCATCTCTGTTGACGAGGATTGAAAAGAGGAGAAATGATCTGCGTATCAGGGTCAATACCAGCCACAAAGTTATAGCGCCTCTCGTTACAGCGCCGACAGGCAAGCGCAAGGTTATCAAGACTATCAGAACCGCCCAAAGATTTTGGAATGACGTGGTCAACGGTGAACCGATTTGCACTTAACCGTTCAGGAGAATGGCAGTATTCACATAGATAGTGCGCTCGTTCTCGAATGATCTGCTTGAGTTCCCCACTAATCGGCATTTTGAGCTGCAAGCATTGCGTTGATATGAGTAAAAATGCGGTCTAGCTCTCCGATCGCATCTAACTCAGCTATTTCATCTAGAGTGACTTGATCCGCTTTCTTTTTTTCTAAAAGGCATTCCATGCGGAGTTGTAGAGAATCACTGAATTTGAATAGATTCCAGTCATCAACTTTTTCAAGCTGAATTTCGTGAATCAGTGAAGATGGCTTATTCAGAGTATCGACCATTTTGCACACTATTCCTCGTTACTATTCAGAAGTTGCTAACTTTTGCTTCAGCAAGATCATAGCTCTCCGCATAAACTTCAGGTGCTGCTCAAATTGCTAGATTGAAAGCTCCCGCATAGATTTGGTTTTAGTTTTCTCGATTGAAGTATCGATGAAATATAGTCATTCATACACCAAGTGCGATGACCACTGCGCTGATAGCGCATTTCGTATTCAGACGATGAGTTCAATGCTCTCCAATGAACTGGCAAGACTATATCCACTCCGATCCCAATATCCTTTTGGGAAAACCCGTCGTTAAAGGCACACGGCTCTCCGTTGAATTCTTACTAGGCTTGTTTGCCGAAGGTTGGAGCGAAGAACAGGTCTTGGAAAACTACCTTTCTCTCACTTCTGAATCTGTACGTGCGGTATTTGCCTTTGCTGCAGAATGCATGAGAGAAGAAGCTCTCTTTGCCTTACCTATCTCAACTTCGCCATGAAAATCTTGGCAAATGAAAATGTTCCCTGCTTCTCAGTTTAATTCGTGTTCATCAGGTTACGTTTATAGGAAAATTCACAGTCCTCACGAGAAATCAAATCCGACAACGTCCCATTCCCTAATTTGCTAAACGTGAAATAGAGGTAAACCTACTCTTCAGACTTTAATTCACGCTATCTATCTCAGCTATGGCGAAAATCTCTTGGTTGTCAGGCTTACTGTTTGAGAAAATCTTGAGGCGATCGCACTTGTGCAGGTCTCGCGATTAAATAGAATTGTTCACGCCGAGGACACGTCAGATGCCAGATAACCTCAGAAGCCAAGCCATTACTCAAGGCGTTCAGCGGACGCCTAACCGCGCCATGCTGCGGGCGGTGGGTTTTGGAGACGATGATTTCACAAAGCCCATCGTGGGACTCGCTAACGGCTACAGCACTATTACCCCCTGCAACATGGGGATTAATGATTTGGCAAAGCGGGGCGAGGCGGCTCTGGGAACAGCGGGCGCGAAACCCCAAATGTTTGGCACCATCACCATCAGCGATGGCATTTCGATGGGCACGGAAGGGATGAAATATTCCCTGGTGTCGCGGGAGGTAATTGCCGACTCTATCGAAACCGCCTGCATGGGCCAAAGCATGGATGGGGTGCTGGCAATCGGCGGCTGCGACAAAAATATGCCCGGTGCGATGATTGCGATCGCCCGCATGAATATTCCGGCGGTGTTTGTCTACGGCGGCACCATCAAGCCGGGGCACTACAACGGGCGCGATTTGACGGTGGTCAGCGCGTTTGAAGCGGTAGGGCAATATAGCGCAGGCAAAATCGACGAGACAGAGCTGATCGAAGTAGAGCGGCGAGCCTGTCCGGGGGCTGGCTCTTGCGGCGGCATGTTTACGGCAAACACGATGTCGTCGGCATTTGAGGCGATGGGCATGAGCCTGATGTATTCTTCGACGATGGCGGCAGAGGATGAGGAAAAGGCGGACAGCACCGAAAAATCAGCCCATGTGCTGGTCGATGCCATTCGAAATCAGCGGCTACCCCGCGATATCATCACCCGCAAGTCTATTGAGAACGCGGTGTCGGTAATCATGGCGGTGGGTGGTTCTACTAACGCTGTGCTTCACTTTTTGGCGATCGCCCATACCGCAGGAATCGAGTGGACGCTGGACGATTTTGAAACCATTCGGGCTCGTGTGCCTGTGCTGTGTGACCTGAAACCTTCTGGTCGCTACGTCGCCACTGATTTGCACCGGGCAGGCGGCATTCCTCAGGTGATGAAAATGCTGCTAGCGCATGATTTGCTCCACGGCGACTGCCTCACGGTGACCGGACAGACCGTTGCCGAAGTTTTGGCCGACATCCCGGCTGAACCCTCCACGGATCAAGACGTGATCCGCCCTTGGGACAACCCTATGTATGCCAGTGGTCACCTTGGCATTCTCAAAGGCAACTTGGCGGCAGAAGGAGCCGTTGCCAAGCTCACGGGCATCAAAAACCGCAGCATCACTGGCCCTGCACGGGTCTTTGAGTCGGAAGAAGACTGCCTCGCGGCCATTCTCGACGGCAAAATCAGCGCCGGAGATGTGATCATCGTTCGCTACGAAGGGCCAAAGGGCGGCCCCGGCATGAGAGAAATGCTGGCTCCCACCTCCGCCATTATCGGCGCGGGGTTAGGCGATTCGGTCGGGCTGATTACAGACGGACGCTTTTCTGGCGGCACCTACGGCATGGTCGTCGGTCACGTCGCCCCTGAGGCAGCGGTAGGCGGCACCATTGGCCTAGTCAAAGAAGGCGACTCCATCACCATCGATGCCGATGCCCGTCTCTTGCAGGTCAACGTGTCTGACGAGGAACTCACCCAGCGCCGCGCTCAATGGACACCCCCCGCCCCTCGCTATGAGCAAGGCGTCCTGGCGAAATATGCCAAGCTGGTGTCGTCGAGCAGTCTAGGAGCCGTCACCGACCTCGACCTGTTCTAGTTCTAACCTGTTCTAGTTCTAACCTGTTCTAACAAGCTGGCTCCGGGAGAATCTATGCACATCAGCGCCCTTGATGCTCTGCCTGCCGAGGCCGTGTCTCACAATGCAGCGATCGCCAAACAGATGATGCTGCGTTCAGGCCAGATCGGCAACCTCGTCTACTTCTCCCGTGCCCGCTTTGGGCCAGGAGAAGTGGCCGGAGCCCACCACCACAGCGATATGAGCGAAGTGTTTTTTGTGGAATCAGGGGAAGGGGCGATCGCCATCAACGGCCAATCCCACGACCTACACCCCGGCACCTGTATCGCCGTCGAACCCGGCGAAACCCACGAAATCACCAACACACACTCCGAAGACCTGATCCTCATCTACTTCGGCATCCTCAGCCCTAGCGGGTAATAGTTCTGTCGGGTTGGGTGCATCCCTTTTGTAGCCCTCACCCTAAATCTCTCTCCCTGAGGGAGAGGGACTTTGCAATTCCGGTTCCCCTTCTCCTTGGGGAGAAGGGGTTAGGGGATGAGGGCAAACTCGCAAAACTGGGATGCACTTGTCGGGTTCGCTTCGCTTAACCCGACCTACAGGGAAACTCAGCACCCAGGATTACTCGCATAGACATCGACGCATCTTAGCCAACCCACCCTTTTGGAGGGAGTCTGAGGGACGCAACCGTCCCATAGTTCGAATCGAAGAGGGGGGGGTTGGGGGCAAGCGTCCCCAAGTTCGATGGTTCTAATCCACCCGAAAGCTCTTATCAGCAAAAGACTTATCCAATGAGATAATGATGAACCTAACCACCTCCGCTCCATCAGCAGACATTACCATCCTGCGATCGCACCTATGAAAGTCTCCGTCATCACCGTCTGTCGCAATGCCGAATCCACCATTGCCAAGACCATCGAAGGCGTTCTTTCTCAAACCTATCCGCAGATTGAATACCTCATCATCGACGGAGCCTCCACCGACCGCACCCTCGACATCATCGAGCGCCATCGGCAA
>JGI12048J13642_10502816_pt1 | contig 32530 bp, 23 predicted proteins | sample ElkSlonscriptome_16_FD_13642 | JGI IMG/M metagenome (IMG submission 13642)
GCGGTGGTTTCACGGATCATCTCGCCTGCTTCGCCAAGCTGAAAATCAAAGTCGGGGGTGGCTCGCATATGTCTCTCTTATCCCTTTGTGCCGGCTGTGCTTTGAACCTTTATGAGGAGTCAGCCGCGCGCGCGTTCATATGTTGCGCGGCTTAGCAATGTTGCTGCCAAAGGCCAACGCCAGTGACAGCCGGAGGCAAGCTATCACCGCGCTGCCACATAATGAACTGATCTGTTTTGACGCGCGCGGGTGATCCTGTATGGCCCATGAATCCGCTAACCCCGCAGTTAGCCCCCGTCAGCCGTGCCGTGAGCGATGCCGTGAGCTATTCAGAACCTACCCTTTGGCCGACCGGCACTGATCCCGCATCTGATATGTGCGATGAGAAAGAGCGCCTCATCACTCTGGCAAGTTATTCGGTTTCAGACCTTAATGGCGATACGGAACTGGCACGGATCGTCCGGTTTGCGGCGCAATTGTGCGAGACACCGCAATCCGCCATCAGCCTGGTTGAAGCAGAACGCCAGCTTTTCCTCGCCAGACAGGGCCTCAGCACCACTGAGACGCCGCGCTCCACGAGCATCTGCGCGCACGCGATGCTTTCCGGTGAGTTGCTTGAGGTGCCGGATGCGTCGCAGGATCCTCGCTATGCCGAATTTGCCTTGGTCACCGGCGAGGCACATCTGCGATTTTATGCGGGCGCCCCGCTGATCAGCGCGGAAGGTGCGCCACTTGGATCGTTGTGCGTTATTGATCGTGTCCCGCGTCCCGGCGGGCTGACCGAATTGCAGCGCGAAGGACTGTTGGTTCTGGCAGACGCTGTAAAGCGCCGTCTACTGGCGCATCGCCAGGCCTATCGGGCGACACTGGAATTGCGGGCCAGCGCTGATCGACTGCAGTTCATGATCGATTCCGTGCCCGATATTGCCTGGTCCGCAGGGCCAGGTGCGCAATTCGATTACGTCAATGCGCGCTGGCAGAAGGTGACCGGCTTCCCCGCTCCGCGCCATGTCGAGGATTGGCGGGCGGTCATCCATCCCGACGATTACGAAGAAAGCCGGGCGAAGTTTATCGGCGCTGTGCAAAAGGCGGAATCCTTCGAGGATCAATGGCGGATTCGGCAGGCCGACGGCAGTTATCGCTGGGTGCTGAGCCGCGCTATTCCCTCTACCGATGATCCGGAGACCTCGCGCTGGTTTGGCACGCTGACGGACATTGACGATGCGTACCGCATCTCCAAAGAGCGCGAACTGGTTGCAGGCGAACTGGCGCACCGGATCAAGAACATATTTTCGGTAATTATCGGCCTTATCTCTTTGCACGGACGCGGGAATGCGACGACGCGGGCATTTTCCGAGCTATTGTCGGAGAACATCCGCGCCTTGTCGCGGGCGCAGGAATTTGCGCTTCAGATCGACCAGATCAAGGCGGAGGATCTGAAAGTCCTGCTGGAGGTTTTGATGGCGCCGTACGGCGTGCCGGGTTCCAGCACCGATTCCAGCCCAGATTCCAGCGCGGTCAGCATATCGGGCGATGATGTGCAATTCGGCGCGCGCGCGGCAACACCGCTGGCGCTGGTGTTCCATGAACTCGCAACCAATTCCGCCAAGTACGGTGCGCTCAGCGCGGCCTCGGGCAGCGTTGCGATCACGGTCAAACGCGACGCTGAAAACGCGTCCATCACCTGGCAGGAAAGCGGTGGCCCGCGCATCGAGCCACCCAAGGACGAAGGGTTTGGATCGCGGCTGATCGCCATGGCAATCAACCATCAGCTGGGTGGGGAAATGACGATGGAGTGGCGGCCCGAGGGTCTTTGCACACAGATCACTGTCTCGCTGGCGCGGCTCACGATGTAGGCACCTGAAGCCGGGTAATGCGGCCCTAATCCCCCTTAACGGGTTGGCGCGGCGCGATTGTCGCTCTAAGCTTTGGCGTACAATGTCTTTTTCAATCCTTCGTACCACTATTCTTGCCCGGTCTGGTCTTGCCGCGCTGGGCGCGTTGAGCCTTGCCGCTTGCGCGCCCGAGAGCGGCTCTGACCCGTCAGATGCCAGCGCCTCGGCCAATGACGGCGGAGAGGAAAGCGCATCTCCGTCAGAGCGCCTTGCGATGGCCGAAACCGCGTGGCTCTCTGTCAGCCGGGATGGGGAAGTGTTCACAACCTATGTTGATCGCGATGGACGCTATCGCGACCTCAGAAACGGCGCGGTCGCCTTTGCCGGAACGTGGGAGCAGAACGCCGATGGGCGGATCTGTTTTGAGCCGGATGCAGGTGACAGAGCGTGCTGGGATCACGGCGCACCCGATAAAGACGGCACAATGCGCATGACCCACACCGATGGCCGCGCGATCATCGTGAAAAGCGTCAATTACACGCTCCCCGCCATTCTGGATGGGGACAACACGAGCGATAGCCCCAATGATAGCCCAGTCGATGGTGGGGGCTGAACCGATCGCGACGGGGCAACTTAGCCAGAATACCAACAGCCTGCTGCACTTCGATGCGGCGGAGCGGCGCTATGGCACGCCCGGGGACACAAATGGTGAAGTGATCGCGGTGGACGGTGTTACCTGCTCTGTTGCCAAAGGGTCTTTCGTCGCACTGGTCGGGGCATCGGGTTCGGGCAAATCCACGCTGCTTAAAATGGTCAACACTCTCGTCGAACCGTCCGCTGGCCGCGTGTTGTTTGACGGGGAGGACGTCACCACACTGAAACAGTCACAACTGCGGCGCCGTGTGGGATATGTGTTTCAGGGGATCGGCCTGTTTCCACATTTCCGCGTGGGAGAGAATATCGCGATTGGCCCGCGTCTGACGGGAGAACAGCTTCCCGCAGCCCGCATTGCAAAGCTGCTTTCGCTGGTGGAACTGGAGCCGGACATGGCGAGCCGGATGCCCGATGAGCTTTCCGGAGGTCAGCGTCAGCGCGTCGGCGTGGCGCGCGCGCTGGCGGGCGATCCCCAATTGCTGTTGATGGACGAACCGTTCGGCGCCCTCGACCCGATCACGCGCGATGCGCTGGGCGAAAGAGTGCGCGAATTGCATGAGGAACTTGGCCTCACGACAGTGATGGTCACGCATGACATGGCCGAGGCGCTGCTGCTGGCGGACCGTGTGCTGGTGATGGATGCTGGCCAACTGGTCGCGGATGAAACGCCGCGCGGACTGCTTGGCGGCGCAGGTGGAGAGATCGCGCAAGGCCTTGTCGCGGTGCCGCGCGATCAGGCGGAAAAGCTTGCCGCGATGGAAGAGAGTATCGCAGCCAAGGCGGCTGAAAAAGCCAAGGAGAGAGCCAAGGAGAGAGCACGCGCGAAAGCTGCAGAAGAAGGCCGCGCCCCATGATGGGTTTTTGGGAAACGCTGTTTGGTCTTGGCGACAAGCTGACCGCGCATGTGGTCCTCTCTGCCAGCGCAATCGGACTGGGGATTGTCGTAGCCTTGCCGCTGGCTGTCTGGGCCAGCCGATCACAGAACGTCGCGCGCGTGGCGCTCGGCTTTGCGAGCCTGGTCCAGACCATTCCGGCGCTCGCGCTGCTGGCGCTTTTCTTTCCGATCCTGCTGTCTTTGCGCGCGGTGTTTGGCGAGGATTTGCCGACGCTTGGCTTTCTTCCCGCGCTGCTTGCGCTCGCGCTGTATGCATTGTTGCCGGTACTGCGCAACGCGGTAACCGCGCAGGCCAATCTCGACCCCGGTGTGCTCGAAGCCGCCGATGGCGTCGGCATGACGCCGTGGCAGAAACTGACGCTGGTCGAAGCCCCGCTGTCTGCGCCCTTCATCATGGCTGGCATTCGCACCGCCAGCGTGTGGACCATCGGCGCGGCGACCCTTTCAACCACAATCGGCCAACCAAGCCTGGGCGATCCGATCTTTGCAGGCCTGCAAACACAGAACTGGAATCTGGTGCTCGCAGGATGCTTCGCGAGCGCCGGATTGGCTCTGGCGGTCGATTTGCTGTTGGGCGTAATCGAGCGTGGCCTCGCGCTGCGCCGACGCTGGCAATATGGCGCAGGCTTTGGCGCCGTCACCCTCGGCATCCTTGTCGCAGTGACGTTCCAGTATGGCGATGCACTGTTTGCCGAAGAGCGCGCGGACGGCGATCCGGGCCCTATCGTAATCGGGTCAAAGCAGTTTTCCGAAAGCTATATCCTGTCGCAGCTTATCGGGTCCCAGCTGAAGAAAGCGGGTTTCGAAGTCGAATACCGCACCGGGCTTGGTTCAGGCGTCCTGCATGGCGCGGTGGCGAATTCCAGCGTCGATATCTCGGTCGATTACACCGGCACGGTGTGGGTCAACGAATTGCGCCGGACGGATATTCCCCCGCGTGAAGAGATGTTTGAAACCATCGTCGCATGGGAACGCGAGAATACCGGCACGCGGGTGTTGGGGCGGCTCGGCTTTGAAAACGCCTACGCCTTTGCCATGCGCCGCGATCGCGCAGAGGAGCTGGGCGGCATCACCACTTTGCACGACCTGAAACCTGTCGCCTCGCAGATGACAGTTGGCGGTGACCCGGAATTCTTTGAACGGCCCGAATGGTTTGCCGTGAGTGAGGCCTACGGTCTGGACTTCGACGAGATTCGCAATTTCTCGCCCACCTTCATGTTCAACGCTTTGAAAGCGGGCGAGGCAGACGCGATCAGCGCCTATAGCAGCGATGGCAGGCTTTCAGCCAAGACCTATTTCCTGCTCGAGGACCCGCTGGGCGCACTCCCATCCTATGATGCGATGTTGATGTTGAGCCCGCGTATCGGTGGCAATCAGGCGGTGGTCGCCGCACTGCAACCGTTGCTCGGCGCGATCAATGTCGAAGCCATGCGCGAGGCCAATTACGCTGTCGACCGCGAGGATGATCGCAAAGTCTCCCCCAAGCGCGCAGCTGAGGAACTGGCAGAAAAGATCGGGCTCTAGAGAGCGCGCTTCCCTCCCGTTATCTGGCTCTGCGCCAGATTTGTGTCTGACAAAAAAAGCTGATGCAGCCTTTCACCTCAAGCACATTCGCGCTCTTGCGCCGCAGGACAGAGCGGTAACTCTTGCCCGTTTTCGGATCGTAAATCCGCCCGCGCCAAAGGTCCGCTTCCTCGGCAAAATTGTAGAGCACGGGCAGGCCCTTCAATTTGCGCTGCTTCTTTTCGGGATCGGGATTGTAAATGTCGCGCTGATCCGGGCCATCTGGCGGCGGAACCAGAAACTGCGCGATCCTCCCGCATGTTTTCGCCCCGCATTTGCCGATGGAGACAACCGCGTCCTTGTCCTGCGTGATCCAGCGGCCGGATATGGGGTCGGCAGCATTTGCGGCCGAGGGAATGGCGGCGCCAGAGATGACGGCGAGAGCCAGATGGCAGTACGATTGAAGGGCAGGCACGGATGTCTCTCCTGTAATGGAACAAGTGCAGCGTGAAACGGTCTGCGTCACACATCCGGTTCGGCACAGAACTCACTGAGGTTATAACAAGGTTGAAATCACATACTGCAATCAGCCGTCAGCCGGTGAGGTCAAACCCATCATCCCCAAACCCAAACCCGATGGGCCAGCGCCGTCCGCACACGCCCATTACCTTGAACAAGGTGCCCATCTGGTCATCAGCGGTCAGGCGGTGGAACTGCCGGTCAAAAATGTCCGATTGTTTCGGATCCTTGCGTTTGAGGGCTTCATGGCGGGCTTCAATCCCCATCTGGCGCAGCCACTCGCCCTGCATTTCCAGCCCCATCACATCCGCGCCGTGCTTTTCCGCGACCTGCTGAAGCAGTTCGAAATCGACATGCGCGGTCAGATCGGCATCGCCGGGATGCGAGAGCGGATCGACATGCTTGTGCTTTTTCAGCGCTTGCAGAGTCGAACCAGAGCGCGCCTCAAACGGGCCATAGTCGATGATGAGAGCAGCCCCGCCCTGATCCTTCAATCGCGTCGCAATCTCTCCCATCAGCGCAGCGGAGGCAGGACTGGTTTCGATCATTGTCCCCTGCGCTGCATTCTTCCAGCTCGGCGGGACGATGGAATCCATCGGCTGATCACCCGCAACGAAAGCCAGCTGGTCGCTTTCCAGCCCGATCATGCGCTCATGCCAACCGGTTGCCGAGCGCACGAGCTGGTGGATCGGCAGAGCATCGAAAAACTCGTTCGCGATGATCAGCAGCGGGCGATCTTCGGGCAGTGTCGACATGTCATTGTGATGGATGACATCGGGAAAGGCCTCTTTCTGGATCTTGCGCAAAGCGGGCGAGCCTTCGACAAAGTGCATCTGCGGCTCAAAACCATACCGGCCCGCCGAGCGCATCGCGTCGATGGACAGCGTCCCTCTACCCGGTCCGAGCTCGACATAGTGAATGCGGTCTGACGAACCCATTTTGACCCACAGATCGGCAAACCACAGCCCGATCAATTCGCCGAACATCTGGCTGACTTCGGGCGCGGTGATGAAATCGCCTTCATCCCCCAGAGGATCGCGGCTGGCGTAATAGCGCGCGTTGCTCTCCCCCATATATTGCGCGAGGCTGATCGGACCGGTGGAGGCAATAAGGCGGCGGTAGCTGGCGGTAAGGTCAGTCGGGCTCTTGGCAGACAGTCCTGGCTTTTGAGCCGCTCCTTCGCCCTTTGATTTGCCTTTCTTGCTGGCAGATTTGGATTTTTGAGCCTCGCCCTTCTTGGCGGCTGCATCGGCTTTGGCTTTGGCCTTTGCTGCCTCTTCAGCCTTGCGTTCAGCTTCCGCCTGCTTCTCGGCCTTGGCGGCGGCCTCTTCCCTGGCTTTGGTTTCTTCTTCAGCCTTGCGTTCGGCGAGAGCTTTTTCCTCAGCTTCTTTCGCGGCCTTCGCCCTTTCTTTCGCCTTGGCGGCGGCGTCGCGTTTGGCCTTGGCGTCGGCGGCTCGTTTGGCTTTGGCTTCTGCGGCGGCGGCTTTTGCGGCGGCCTGGGCTGCGGCCTCCGCCTCTTCCTTTGCCTTGGCTTCTGCGGCGGCCTTTTCTGCGGCCTCGGCAGCCTTCTTTTCCTCAGCCTGTTTTTTTGCGAGCGCTTCTGCTTCAGCTTTCGCCTTGGCTTTGGCCTCCGCCGCTGCTCTGGCTTCCGCTTCCGCCTCCGCTTTGCGACGCGCTTCTTCTTCCGCCGCTGCTTTCGCTTCCGCCGCCGCCTTGGCTTCGGCCTCTGCTTTTGCCTTTGCTTTGGCGCGCGCCTTGGCCTTCGCCTCCTCTGCGGCTTTCAGGCGAGCTTCTTCGGCGGCGCGGGTCTCTTCTTCCTCGCGGGCGCGAGCTTCGGCTTCGGCTTTCGCACGGGCCTCGGCCTTCTTGCGGGCTTCTTCGGCGGCTTTGGCTTCGGCAGCTTTGCGCTTCTTTTCTTCCGCCTCGGCGCGCTTTTTGGCCTCAGCCTCCGCTTTCGCCTTCGCTGCTGCCTCTGCTTTGGCTTTCGCCTCGGCCTCGGCTCGGGCCTTCTCTTCAGCTTCGGCAGCCTCGCGCGCCGCCACATCATCCGCGGGGCCTTCTGACAGGTCGATGATTGTGCCGTCAGGCTCGATCAGTTTGAGGCGGCTGCGCCATTCGCGCGTGCCGCCGCTCGAATACCGGCTCAGGCTATCCGAATTCAGGCCGCCATTCAGGCCGTCGCTGTCTGCGCCCCCGCGCCCACGGGTTTCTTCGTCACGGCGTAAAGCGTGACAATCAATCCAGCCAGAATCAGCGGTATCGTAAGCCATTGCCCCATTGATAGACCGGTTCGCACTGCAAAGTCAGCCAGTTGCGGGTCTGGTTGACGGAAAAATTCGTTCACAAAGCGGGCCAGCCCCATACCGAGCGTGAAAATCCCGACCAGCAGTCCTGGGCGATAGCGCGCCCGTGTCTTCCAGAACAACAGCAGCAGGATCACAAGCAGCGCCAGACCTTCCAGTCCCGCCTGATACAGCTGGCTGGGATGGCGTGCGATCTCGCCTGCTCCGGGAAAGATCATCCCCCATGATACATCAGTGGCACGGCCCCACAGTTCACCATTGTTGAAATTGGCAAGGCGGCCAAGCAACATGCCCATCGGCACATTGACCGCGATGTAATCGCACACGCGCAGGAATGAGAGGTTCTCGCGCCATGCGGTCCAGCCGATCGCAGCCAGTACGCCCAGCAACCCGCCGTGAAAGCTCATTCCGCCATCCCACACACGCAGCAATTGCCATGTGACAAAACCGTCGCCTGAAAAGCTGGTGAATGCGCTGGGTATGCCGGTCTCTCCGCCCGTATAAAACGCGGCATAGCCAAGGCGTCCACCAAGGATCACACCCAGCGTGCAATAGAAAAACAGATCATCCGCGTGACGCTGCGCCATTGGCGCGCCGGGCTGCTTTATCATGCGCGACAAATGCCAATAGGCAAACAACACGCCAAGCAGATAGGCCAGCGAGTAAAACCGCAAAACAAAGCCTCCGGGGAGCGGGATGCCCGGTTGCAAGCCAAGGTCCGACCAATAGATCGGATCACCAGCAGCGGTGGCAAGTAGTGACAGCACGATGCGAACCTCTTAAGAGTGATTATCAGCCGGGCGGCTTTGCCCTTCGGCCTTTGGCACACCAAGCGGTTCGGGGGAAGTGTCCCGCCATGAACCTCCTTAATGCATGCGCATGACGCAGGGATTAGGCGGGCTCAAAGGAAAGCTGCAAAGGTGCCAGACAAATACGCGGAGCGCAGTGTCCCGATGCTGACGTTCCGATGGGATTATTTGGGATTAGAGGAGAGAGTACCGCATGCCCACTCAGCTGGACAAAGCGTTGGATACACTGATCACGGCTATCACCGCAGAGGGACAGCCCTTTGCAACAGTGCCGTTTGAGCGTGGCGACGTCGAAATGCCCGCCTTTGCGGGCGCTCCGCCTACAATGGCGCACTTCATCGCGCATTTCTGCAATCAGCATAAGGATGTCGAATTCCTCGTCGATGGCGATGTCCGCCTGACATTTGGGCAGGTCTATGCCGCCGCAAGCTGCGTGGCAGAAGGCCTTGTAAAGACTCATGGCATTGGGAAAGGTGACCGGGTCGGGATTGCCGCGCGCAACTCAGCCAACTGGATGATCGCAGAGCTTGGTATCCTGATGGCAGGCGGCTGTGCGACACTGCTCAATGGTTTCTGGTCGGGTGAAGAGCTCGCTTACGGTATTAATCTGGCCGAATGCAAACTGGTGCTGGCCGATGCGGGCCGGGCCAAGCGGCTTGAGGGGCATGAACATTGCGGCGAGATCGTCCTGTTTGATCATGGCGGCGATCCCGCGCAGGATCTCGCCAATGTCTGGGCCGTGCCCGCTGATCCGCAAAGCTCGGTCGCGATGGCAATGCTGGGCGAGCTTGGCCCCGATGACCTTGCCAATATCCTCTACACTTCGGGCTCCACCGGCGATTCCAAGGGCGCCTATTCCGATCATCGCGGCGTTGTTCACGGCGTCATGAGCTATGTCGCGCAGAGCGCCATGGCCAAACTGCATATGGAGAGCAAGGGCGAGGATATGAGCGCGCAGCCCTGTGCGCTGGTCGCGGTCCCGCTGTTCCATGTGACCGGCAATGTGCCGCTGTTTCTGCAAAGCATCGCGATCGCGCGCAAACTGGTGTTGATGCCCAAATGGGACGCGGAAGAAGCGCTGCGCCTGATGGAAGCCGAAAAGGTCACCTACTTCGTCGGTGTGCCGCTGATGAGTTTTGAGATGGCGAGCCATCCGAATCGCGATAAATATGACCTCTCGGCGTGCAAGAGCTTTGCCGCTGGCGGCGCTCCGCGCCCGGCGGAACATGTCACCAAGATCAAGGAAGCCTTCCCCGGCGGGTTCCCGCTGCTGGGATACGGCCTTACCGAAACCAACGCGGTGGGCTGTGGCAATTTCAACGAAAACTATATCGCCAAGCCCGGCTCAACCGGCACCGCGAGCAGGCCGATGGTTGATCTGGCGATCCTGGACGATGACGGCAACAAACTGGCTCAGGGTGAAGTGGGCGAGGTCTGCATTCGCTCGGTCGCCAATTTCCTCGGCTATTGGCAGAATGAGGAGGCCACCAAAAAGGCCTTCACCAAAGACCAGTATTTCCGCACCGGCGATCTGGGCTATCTGGATGAGGACGGCTACCTCTTCATCGTCGATCGCAAGAAGGACATCATCATTCGCGGCGGTGAGAACATCTCCTGCATCGAAGTGGAAGATGCGATCTATGCGCACCCCGATATGAGCGAATGTTCAGTCTTTGGCCTACCTGATGAGCGGATGGGCGAAGTGCCCGCCGCCGTCATCCTGACGAAGGAAGGCCGCGAGACAATCACCCCTGGGGCGCTGCGCGAATTTCTGCTTTCCCACATCGCCCCCTTCAAGGTGCCGCTCGAAGAACATATCTTCGTCGCGAATGAAACGCTCCCCCGCCTTGGCACTCAGAAAGTCGATAAAAAGCTGCTGCGTGAGCAATACACAAAGCAGCTCGCTGCTGCGTAGGCGCGGGATGATGACGGGTTTGGGAGGCGAGATGTGACATCGCCAAAGGTCACACCGCCTCCCGCGAACAAGGGCGCGCCGGTTACAGGCCGCCTCACCCGTCAACGCGCGATCTTTGACCGGCGCACGATTGCCGAGACGATTGCCAAGCTGGTCGAAGCGCACGGGGACGGTGCGCGTCCGCATATTGTCACCACCTTGCGCAATGCCCTGGACAAGGGGCGCGGTGAACTGGCGCGGCGGCTCGCGCAAAAGCCCTCTGCGGGGCACGAATGCGTGCTGGGCCATGCGTTTCTGACCGATCAGCTGCTGCGCGTCATCTACGATCACGTAACGACCGATCTGTTTCCTGCGCCCAACCGGACAGCGGCAGAGCGCATCGCCCTGTTGGCGGTGGGTGGATACGGGCGCAGCGAAATGGCGCCGCATTCCGATATCGATATCGCCTTTATCACACCCATGCGCCGCGCGCCGTGGTGCGAACAGGTGATTGAGGCGATACTCTATCTGTTGTGGGATCTGGGCCTGAAGGTGGGCCATTCCAGCCGCACTGTCAGCGACACGATGCGCATGGCAAAGGAAGACCTGACCATCCGCACTGCCTTGCTGGAATCGCGGCTGGTCTGGGGCGATGCCGCCCTTTACGAAGAAGCGCGCACGCGGTTCTGGCGCGATGTCGTCAAAGGCAGCGAGCGCGAATTCGTCACGCAAAAGCTGGAGGAACGCACCAAGCGCCATAAACGCATGGGCGACAGCCGTTATGTCGTGGAGCCCAATATCAAGGAGGGCAAAGGTGGTCTGCGGGACCTCCAGACGCTTTACTGGATCGGCAAGTATATCCATCGCGCGGAAACCGCCTCGCAGCTGGTCGATGTCGGGTTGCTCACCAAAAGCGAATATCGCAGCTTTCGCCGGGCAGAGAGTTTCCTGCTGGCCGTGCGGTGCCACATGCACGAACTGGCCGAGCGAGCTGAGGACCGGCTGACATTCGACCTGCAACGCCGCGTTGCAGAACGCATGAATTTTGCCGATCGCCCCGGCAAAAGCTCGGTAGAGCGGTTCATGCAGTTCTATTTTCTTCAGGCCAAACGCGTGGGTAATGTCACGGGTGTGTTCCTGAGCGCGCTTGAGGAAGAAACCGCCAAAACCGGCGCCCGCAGCGGAATGTTTGCAAAGCGCACCCCCGCCCGCACGCTGCGCGGCTTCACGATCAAGGGCGGGTCCATCCGCACACCGGATGATGATTGGTTTGTGACTGATCCGGTGCGGTTGATTGAAGTATTCCAGCTGGCCGAAGCCGAAGGGTTGGAAATCCATCCCCAGACGATGCGGCAGGCGGATCGCGATGCAAAACTGATCGACAAAAGCGTGCGCAAGGATGCGCGCGCCAATGCTTTGTTCCTTGACCTGCTGTGTGGCCGCAATGATCCTGAAAGCTCGCTGCGCTGGATGAACGAGGCGGGCGTCTTTGGTCGCTTTGTGCCCGATTTCGGGCGGGTCAATGCGCAGATGCAGTTCGACATGTACCACCACTATACCGTGGATGAGCATACGATCCGCGCCATCGGATTGCTGAGCCAGATCGAACGCGGCCTGCTGGAAAACGACCATCCGCGCGCGACCCGGCAAATTCATAGACTGTCATCACGGCGCGCGTTGTTTGTCGCTGTGCTGTTGCATGACATTGCCAAGGGCCGCGGAGGCGATCATTCGGTTCTCGGCGCGGGGGTTGCCCGGCGGCTGTGCCCGCGCTTTGGGCTGGACCAGCGCGAGACCGATCTGGTCGCATGGCTGGTGCTGGAGCATCTGTTGATGAGTAGCACCGCGCAGAAACGCGACCTGACCGACCCCAAGACCATCGACGATTTCGTCGCAGAGGTGAAAACCCTCGACCGGCTGCGCAATCTAGCCATTCTCACTGCTGTCGATATTCGCGCGGTCGGACCGGGCACCTGGAACAGCTGGAAAGGCCAGCTTCTTGGCGAGCTTTATGATGCCGCGCAGGAACGGCTGCGACTGGGCCACAAGGGGCGCGGGCGCGGGGGGCGGGTTGCCGCCAAAAAGGAGGCTGTGCGCGACCATCTCAAATCGCGCGCTGGCCTGATCGAGGAAGTCGGCAAGCTTTTGAACGATGCCTATTGGATCGCCGAGCCCGAAGACATCATTGCGCTTAATCTGTTGCAATATGATGCGGCGAAACAGTCCGAAGAGCCGCTCTCGATCGAATGCACCGTTGATGAGGAACGCGGCGCGACGCTGGTCAGCATTGTCGCCCCTGATCATCCGGGCCTGTTTTTCAGGATCGCAGGCGGCATCCATCTGGCAGGAGCCCAGATCATCGACGCGCGCATTCATACCGCCAATAATGGCCATGCGATCGACAATTTTCTGGTGCAGGGCCCGCAAAGCGAACCCTTCAGCGAGCCCGCGCAGATCGAACGCCTGAAAAAGGCGATTTCCGATGCCCTGCTGGCAAAGATCGAGCTGGTGCCAAAGCTGGCCGCCCGTCCCCTGCCCCATTCGCGCGCCAAGGCATTCGAGGTCGCACCTGCGGTTAATTTTGATAACGATGCCTCAAACCGCTTTACCGTGATTGAAGTGACCGCGCGCGACCGGCCGGCTTTGTTGAACCGTCTGGCCTATGCCCTGTTTGAAGCCAATCTGATCGTTCAGTCCGCGCATGTAACGGCCTATGGCGAAAGCGCAGCTGACACGTTTTATGTGACGGATCTTTTCGGCGGAAAAGTGACTTCGCCAGAACGTCTTGCAGAGATCCAGGCGGCCTTGCTGTCTGCCGCGAGCGACAAACGTCAGAGACAATTGGAAAAAACGGGGTCCTAATCCGTTTAAGCAGTCTTAACGCTGTGTCTCAATATGGGTTGCATTTATAAAACCTATTGCTAATGGCGGCTTCCCCTACGTCAGGAGAGGTCATAAAAATGAAAACCCGTTTCGCTATACGGCGCGTTTTCGCGCTGCTTTCATCCACCTGCGCCATTGCCGCCATCGCCACCCCGGGCGTGGCTCTTGCACAGGATGCACCCGCTGAAGATGACGCGGCCCAAGAGGCCCAGCCGGAGCGCACCAGCACTCTCGATTCGCTCAACCAGATCGTCGTCACCGGCACCAAGACGCAAAATGTCGAAGATGTGCAGGACGTGGCCTTGGCTGTTACGGCCTTCAACGCAGACACACTGGAAGCCTTCAAGGTGCGCGATGTGCAGGGTCTGAGCTTTCAGGCTCCCAACGTTTCGCTTGACCAAGTCGGCACCACCCGCGGCACCGCGAACTTCTCGATCCGTGGTTTGGGTATCAACTCCTCGATCCCGTCAATCGACCCGACCGTCGGTGTGTTTGTCGATGGCGTCTATCTCGGCATCAATGGCGGTGTTGTGTTCGACATTTTCGACATTGAAAGTGTCGAAATCCTGCGCGGTCCGCAGGGCGTGCTGTTCGGCCGCAACGTGACCGGTGGCGCGGTGCTGATCAACACCACCAACCCGACCGAAGATTTTCAGGGCACCTTCCGCGCAGCGGTTGACGGCCCGATCGATAGCGGTCGCGGCGCGGAAAACTACACCGCCAGCGGTGTGCTGACCGGCCCGCTGATCGAAGACAAGCTCCTGTTCAAGGTCGCCGGTTACTACAACAACGATCGTGGCTATTTCCGCAATCTCGCTGCAGAAACCAACCCGAATTTGAGGGAAAACTTCGGCCAGGCTGAAACCTACATCATTCGCGGCGCTCTCGAAGCGCGTCTGGGCGATCTTACGCTGACCGCAAAGGGCGATTACTTCAACTCAAACGGCGATGGCCCCAACGGCCAGAACCGTGGCATCTTTGAACGCGATACTTTCGATTTCGCAATCGATAACGAAGGCTTCTACGATACCGAGATTATTACCGGCTCGTTGACGGCAGAATGGGACATTGGCCCCGGCACGCTGACCAACATTTTTGGCTATCGCGATTACACCGCCACCACTGATGCTGACATCGATGCAACGCCGAACTTCCTGTTCCATTCGACCACCGATACCGAACAGGACCAGATCTCAAACGAAATCCGCTATGCTGTCTCAACCGACAATTTTGATCTGACCGTTGGCGGCTTCTACTTTGATCAAAACCTTGCCTACACAGAACGTCGCGACATTCCCGTTGCAACGCCGCTGCGTTTCTTTGGTGGCGGTCGTCAGGAACACGAAGTTCTGGGCGTGTTTGCAAACGGTCAGTACAACCTGACTGACAGCCTCTCCATCATCGCTGGTATCCGCTGGAGTCAAGAAACCAAGGATGCGGATATCACCTTCATCCGGCCGCGTGCCGAATGTTCGGTGGTTGATGGCACCTGCCCCACCACGGGTACGAACTCGTTCATCCCGACCGAAGAAAACGGCTTTTCCGATCGAGTGCGGTTCCGCAATGTTTCGCCGAAACTTGGCCTGCAGTATGAATTTGCTGACAGCCAGATTTACGGTCACTGGACACGCGGCTTCCGTTCGGGCGGCTACAACTTCCGCATTACAGACATTCCGGTGTTCCAGTTTGCCGTGCAGCAGACCGGCAACCTCTTCTTCGGTGAAGAGCAGGTTGATAACTTCGAAATTGGCGGCAAATTCCAGACCGCTGATGGCGTGCTGACACTGAACCTGGCCGCTTACGTGACCAAGGTGCAGGATATGCAGCGTGAGGTGAACCTCGCCGATCCGGGCGCAGGTGTTGTCCAGAACATCGTCAACACCGCCGATGCCACGATCATGGGCTTCGAAGCGGAAGGCCGCGTGCGCCTTTCAGACTCGCTTATCTTCACAGCCAATCTTGGCCTGATCGACGACGAGTATGACGAAATCCTGTTCGACATTTCGGGCGACGGTAACGGCATCATCACCGATGCGGACTTCGATCTGCGCATTCCACGCGTTCCCGAAGTAACCTGGGGTATGGGCTTCATCCACGAGCTGCTGCTGGGCGATCATGAAATCCTGACCCGCGTGAATTATCAGTACCGCGATGAATTCGCTTACACTGATGACAACCTCGGCTTCATTCAGGATGTCTCAAACCTTGAAGCAAACATCACCTGGGTAACCCCGATCGATGGGTTTGAACTGTCGGTTTACGGTCGCAACCTGTTTGACGAAGTGCAGGCCGGTGGAGACACGCAGGTTCCGTTTGGCGGGCCGCGTTCTACCGGTCAGCGTCAACCGTTCAACGATGCGCCGACAGCCGGCACATTCTCGCCGCTGCAACGTGGCCGGAACATCGGTGTCGAAGCCGTATTCAAGTTCTGATCACCAGAACCTGATACCAGGAATGAAAAGGGGCGCTCCGGCAACGGGGCGCCCTTTTTCTTTGATTCGACTAACCGCGCGCGCCGAACAGGGCAGTGCCCACGCGCACATGGGTCGACCCCAGCTGTACGGCGATCTCGTAATCGCCGCTCATGCCCATGCTGAGGCCCTCGACACCATTATCGGCGGCAAGCTTGGCCAGAAACGCAAAGAACGGGGCGGGTTCAGTGTCGACCGGGGGCAGGCACATCAGGCCCGCTATCGGCACATCGGCGTTGCGCACCTTGGCGAGAAATTCGGGCAGCTCGCCAATCGGACAGCCGCCTTTCTGCGCCTCATCACCGATATTGACCTGAATGAAACACGGCACGCGCCGATCAGCCTTATCCATCGCCTTGGCCAGAGCTTTCAGCAGGCTGGGCCGGTCAAGCGCGTGGATACAGTCAAACATCGCTACCGCATCATCGGCCTTGTTCGATTGCAATTGCCCAATCAGATGCAGCTCAGCATCGGGAAAGCGCTCGCGCAATGCGGGCCATTTGCCCTGCGCTTCCTGAACGCGGTTTTCGCCAAAGACACGCTGACCAGCCTCCAGCAGGGGATCGATTTTCTCGGGCGGATGGGTTTTGCTGACCGCGATCAGCGTGACATCCTCGGGCTTTCGCCGTGCACGCTTGCACATGCGGGCAATATTATCCTGAACGGTTTCGAGACGGGTGGCTGCACTTTCCATGGAAGCGGGCTATAGCGTGGGCATGGCGCAAGACCAGCCTCTCCCGTCCTTGTGGCTGCTTTCGGATGCTCGCAATGATGCCAGTCTTCAAACCGCGCTGAGAAAGATGCCGACCGGCAGCGCCTTTGTGTTTCGGCATTACCACCTGGCACCGGCAGAGCGGCGCGCTCGGTTTGACGAATGCGCCGTCATCGCGGGAGATTGCGGCCATCTGCTGATCCTCTCGGGCACCGGCGATCTGGCGCGAAGCTGGGGTGCAGACGCAATCTATGGCGCTCCAGAAGCCATCGCGGATAGTCCCGGCATCGCCCGCTTTGCAACCGCCCACAATGCGCAGGAAATCGCGCAGGCGCAGCAGGCTGGCGCTGACGCGCTGTTTCTCTCGCCGGTCTTTGCAACGCGGTCCCATGCAGGGGCGGAAACGCTTGGGGTGGCCAAATTCCGAAAACTTGCGGCCACATCGGCGATCCCCGTAATCGCGCTTGGCGGGATGAATGCGCAGCGCGCGCGCGAGCTAGACTGGCCGCGCTGGGCTGCAATAGACGGGCTGAGTTAGGCGGTCGGACACGGCACCGCTCGGCGCAGTTTGCTTGACCAGAGTTCCCTTAGGATTCATGGTGTGTTCCGATTCAGGAGCACATGATGGCCACCCGCGCTGTAAACTCTCACAAGTCCACCGCTGACTGGCGCGCAGGGCTTCGCCGTTCAATCCGTCGCACTGCGCAGATGGCGACTGCGGGCGTACTGTTGCTGACGATGTTCTTCCTCGCGCTCGCTTTGATGAGCTACACTCAAACAGACCCGAGCCTTTCGACCACCGCATCCGGAGAGCAAATTGGCAACTGGATGGGCCTTTCCGGCGCATGGGCGGCGGATCGTGTGCTGTTTTTCTTTGGCTTGCCCGGCGTGCTGTTGTTGCCGCTGCTTTATATTTCCGCACGCAAATTGTGGCGCGATGTCGAGCAGGACGATGACCTTGAAGCCGGGCCTGATACCACGCGGTGGTGGCTGCCGCTGGGAATGTTGCTGCTGGCGATGACGCTGTTGTCGAGTGTGCTTGCGCTCGCGCTTCCGGCCCCCGGCGGCACTCTGCCTGCACAACTGGGCGGGCTTTCGGGGCTGCTGGGTGCGGGCGCGATTGAGGCCTTTGCCAACCGGTTTGGCGGCAGTTCTTCGGGCTGGATTATCCTTGCCATGGCGCTGGGCTGTCTTGCCGGAGGGGTTGCGCTGTTGACGCGCGTGTTCGCGATTGACTGGCGCGCCTTGCTGACCCTGCCTGATTTCCTTGGAAGACGCGCTGAGGCGGAAGACGGACCGAGCATCGCCACAAGCGCACTACAGGCTGGAAGGCAAGACAGCGCAAAGGGCGGCATCGCGGGCAGCGCGTTTGGCCGCATCCTCAGCCGCTTGCCCGGGATCAGGCTGGCGCAGCCCCGCATTGCCGCCCCCGAAGATGGTGCAGACGAAGCCGAAGAAGAGCGGACCCAGCCGAGACGCGCGAAAGCCGAGGCGGCGCGCGCGCCCGTCCTTGACGATACACCGCGCCGTTCGCCCGAAATCTCCGATCCCAGCGCTCCGCCAAAACGGGCGGCACCGGCCAAAGCAAACCAGCGCGATATGTTCGCGACCTTTGATCTGCCCGCGCTCGACCTGCTCGCAGAGCCGCCTGTCGATCAAGCGCCAAAGCTGGATAAGCTGGCGCTTGAACGCAATGCGCGCCTGCTCGAAAACGTGCTCGACGATTTCAATGTGAAGGGCGAGATCACAGCCGTGCGCACAGGGCCGGTTGTCACCATGTATGAGCTGGAACCGGCACCGGGTATCAAAGCCAGCCGTGTGGTCGGCCTCGCTGAGGATATCGCCCGCAACATGAGCGCGATCAGCGCGCGCGTCTCCACCATTCCGGGCAAGACGGTGATCGGCATCGAACTGCCCAATTCAGACCGCCAGATGGTGATGCTGAAAGAGCTCGCCGCATGTGCAGACTTTGTCGAGAGCAAGAGCAATCTGCCGATCATTCTGGGTAAGGACATTGCCGGTGAACCCATCGTCGCGGACCTTGCCGCGATGCCTCACCTGCTCGTCGCGGGGACCACCGGCTCAGGCAAATCAGTGGGGCTGAACTGTATCCTTCTCAGCCTGCTTTACACTTTCACCCCGTCGGAATGCCGCCTGATCCTGATCGATCCCAAAGTGCTGGAACTCAAAAGCTACGACGATATTCCCCACCTGCTCAGCCCCGTTGTGACAGAGCCGCATAAGAGCGTGCGCGCGCTCAAATGGGCGGTCGAGGAAATGGAGGGGCGGTATCGCAAGATGTCGAGCATCAACTCGCGCAACATCCACTCCTTCAATGAAAAGGTCCGCGCAGCCGCCGCGAAAGGCAAACCGCTGGGCCGCCGGGTGCAAACGGGCTTTGATCCGGATACGCAGGAGCCTTTGTTCGAGGAAGAGCAGCTCGATTACGAACCGTTGCCGCAGATCGTCCTGATTGTTGATGAACTTGCCGATCTCATGGTGACGGTAGGCAAGGAAATTGAAGTGCTGATCCAGCGTTTGAGCCAGAAATCGCGCGCCGCCGGTATCCACCTTATCATGGCGACACAGCGCCCGTCGGTCGATGTCATCACCGGCGTGATCAAAGCCAACCTGCCCACCCGCATCAGTTTCAAAGTCACCAGCCGGATCGACAGCCGCACGATCCTGGGCGAGCAGGGTGCAGAACAGCTGCTGGGCAAGGGCGATATGCTCTATAAACCGAACACCGGAGCGATGCTGCGCGTGCATGGGCCGTTCGTTTCAGACGAAGAGGTTGAGGCAGTCGCGGATTTCTGGCGTGCGCAAGGGGCACCCGAATATGTCGATGCCGTCACCGAAGAACCCGAGGATGGCGGGCTGAATTTCGAAGACGAATTCACCGCCAGCGACAACCCGGAAGAGCGCAAATACCGTCAGGCCTGCCAGATCGTGATCGAAAACCAGAAAGCGAGCGGAAGCTGGCTCCAGCGCCAGATGGGCGTGGGCTACAACACCGCAGCCAAGTGGATCGAGCGGATGGAAGGCGAAGGGCTGGTAGGACCGGCGAACCATGTCGGTCGCCGCGAAATCTTCCGCGACCGCGACGGCAATCCGCTTTAGGGATTAGCGATCGTCGGCGCTTTCTTCAGCATCGGGATCGGAAATCGGCTCACCAACGGGCTCAACGGCTACCGATACGACCTCTCCAACGGCGCTGCCTCTGGTATCATCGTCTGCATCACGCTCTTCCAGCTCCTCAGGCGTCAGAGGCCGGAAACGGATACCCTGCGGCGTCATCACACCATCTTCGCGCACGCGGATGGTCACAATCCCGCGTTGATCACGGTTGCGCAATTCCCGCTCAATCTCTTTCGCACGGTCCTGCCCCACATAGAGCCGCCCGCGCGTCAGGCTGCGTCGGCCATAAACGCCGCCTGTGTTTGCGATGACAGGGTGTTCGCAGGCATTGGCATCGACATACTCGGCGACAGTCGCTTCAGTGATGACAGGAGCGCTGCCGGTTAAACACAGCTGATCAATCCGGCCTATCCGACGGGCACGCTCCCATGGCTCCTCATCTCCGGGCGTATCCTCTTCCACAATCGGCCAATCATAGGTGAACTCGACATAATGCCCGCGCAACAGATCGCGCGGGTCATAGCCTGCTATCTCAACCTCCCAATCGATGCCCTGACGGCTGAGATGATCGCTCGACGCCCATAGTGCGCCAAGCCCGGCAAGCGGCACCAGAATGATGGCGAGAAGACGTGAAATGATCTGCATCACACCTCCTCCTCCTCCGGCGCGAAGTCGCGGCTTACCCGGTATGCGCCCCACGCGATGGACAGGATCAGAACGCCCGAAACGATCAGGCCAAACCCGCTCAGCAGCAGATCGCTCGCCAACTCAAAGCTGAGGATCACCAGCCGCACCGCAATCACCGCCACTGCGAGCTGGAACACGCCGCGCCAGTTCGCCTTGAGCGCAGCGGCGGCGATCCCACCCCACAGCGCCATGAACAGTCCGGCGGAAAGGATATCGATCCCGCTCACCACGTAGGACAGCGCAATGACAGCGCCCGATCCGGCGATGATCGCGCCAGACATCTGGCCCGAAATACCCGGTCGTGCGGCCACGACCAGACCGCCCGCGACAAGGGCGATAATCGCTCGGATCATCTGGCTCTGCGCACCAAGAATGCGCGGCGAGCCTGTGTCAAACGCATCAACACTGGCCAACGCCGCCATGATCGAAGCACCGGCGACAGCGTAGGTTAGCGCCAATTGCTCCAGCTGCCGCCAGAAATCGGGCCGCGTGCTGCGCGCTCTCATGAACGCAGCGAGGGGAGCGTAAAACACAGGCAGGGAATGAACGACCGCCGTCAGGCGATAGGGTGGATTGTCCGGCCCACTGCCCCGGAACGAGCCGTACAGATAAGGCGTCATCGTGTCGGTGTATTCCCACACGCAGTAAATCGAACCACCAATCAGCAGCGCCGCGACCGGCCATCCTCGGCCCGAAATCAGCATCGCCGGAGCAAACAATGCGAGCCATATTGCCAGCGGCTCCCAGAGGGGTGAGTTGGTCTGATACACCTGGCCAAGATGTCCGAAGAAGGTCAGGCCCAGAACCGCGCTGATAAACAAAAGCGCCTCAACCGCCCATGGCGAGGCAGCCGTCAGCGCTTTCTCCCGCAGCAAAACCGCGCCCAGCATTGCGGCGATCAAAGCGAGATGGATGGTAAGACGCACTTGGCCGGGCACATCCTCCCAATTGGCCGCGACGACCGAAATCAGGCCCAGCCCGATGGCCAGCGCGCCGATGCCGAACACCGCCCAGATGGCCAAGGGTCGCGCGTGCTGCGCTTCATAGGCGATCAGACGCTCGCGAGTGCCGGCATCGATCAGGCCAGCGGCAAACCAGCCGTCAATTTTGCGCGTGCTCATATCCGCAGCCTAACCCGCAGAATGAAGCGGCGCAATCAGCCCCCTTTTGCCAGCGCAGTGCCGGGTTCGGGCTCACCAGTCAGGTCAGCGCGCGTCATCGTCAGAAGCTCATTCACCTTGGCGGCGTTCGCGGCCATCGTGTCTGCTGGCATTGCAACAAGGCCAATCTTTGCAAGCTGGCCATCACGCTTCCAGTTCTTCACCCATTCCTGCAAATACAGGTCTAGCCCGGGGATCGCGCGCATGTGCGATTTCTTTACATAGACATAGAGCGGACGGGCGCCGGGATAGTCAAAGCTGGCGATATTGTCATAGGTCGGATCGACGCCGTTCATCGGCAGACCCTGAACTTTCTCGGCATTTTCATCGAGGTAGGAGAAACCGAACACGCCCACAGTGCGCGGATTGGCTTCGATTTTCTGGACGATCAGGTTGTCTTGTTCTCCCTGATCGGAATAGGCACCGTCGGATCGCACTTCGGTGCAGATCGCCTGATGTTCATCCTTGTTTGTCTTCTTGAGCGCTTTCATCGCCGGATTGGTGTCACACCCGACCTCCAGCACCAGCTCTTTCAGCGCATCGCGCGTACCTGATGAGCTGGGCGGCCCGTACACAAGAATAGGCTCATCCGGCAAAGACGGGTCGACATCGGCCCATGTCCTGTTCGTCTGTTCGCCGCCATAGGGGCGCGCAGCCAGCGCTTCATAGACAATGCGCGGGGACAGATCGAGCATGATCCCGCCCGACGCAGAGGCAAAGGCAATCCCGTCCAGACCCACCTGCAATTCGATGATATCCTTGACCCCGTTGGCCTGGCATTTGTCGAATTCACTGACTTTCATCCGGCGAGATGCATTCGCCATGTCGGGCGTGTTCGCGCCCAGACCATCGCAAAACAGCTGCATCCCACCGCCTGTGCCGGTCTGTTCAATCAGTGGCGAATTGTAGTCGGGATTGGAGCGCGCAAAGCTCTCAGCAATCTGCTTGGCAAAGGGATAGACAGTCGATGATCCCACGGCGCGGATGGAGCTGCGCGGTCCATCGCTGCACCCCGAGAGCACGAAGGCCGATGCGAGGAGCAATGCCGTGCTGATCCAGCGGGCGGGTTTGAGAGAGGGTTGCATGATTCTGGAAATATCCTCGACTTCCATGTCCGCTAGGCAGGATCTGTGACAAGAGAATGACGCCATGGCCAGTGGCACGATGGCCGATGTGCCAGTGCAAAGCCATTGGCGGTGAAAGGTGATACTTTACAGCCTTGTACCAACACAGCACCGAGTCTGACCTATGTAAGAAGCGCAAGACAAATTTAAGCGAATTCTAACCGCTCGTATTTAGAACATGCGGATGGGAATTGCGCGCGCCCTTCACCTGTTCGCCGTATTGGCGGGACTGTTGCTGAGCCTTATCGGCCAGCGGGCGCTCGCACATGAGCCATTGAGTGACGCAAATGGCGGCGTCGCGCAGTGTCACGCGGCGACGGGACTGGACGTCAGCATGGCGCAGATGGCGTTGGTTCCGGACACATCATCAGACAGTTTGTGGGTCTGTTCAGATGACGAATGGACGGCCAGTCATCCCGTTGCCTGGCTAAAATTCGACAGCTCCAGCTGGGATGGGGACAAGCTGCCGCGCTATTTCTATAGCCGCATCGCCCGGCACCAAAGCATTACCTTCACCGCGGTCGACCGCGACGGTGCAATGCGCACACGCACATGGCAGGAACACGATGCCCGTGCTTTTGCCGGCGGACCTGTGTTTCAGCTCGCCCTGCCCCAAGTCACTGGCCAGACTACAGCCTTGCTGGTGCGGATCGAGCGACCGCATTCCATCCCGCTGCTTACCGAAGCGCGCCTGACCTATTTGTCGGAAAAGGCCGACTGGTCGCAGATCGAAGTCCTCACACTGGCCTTCGTGCTCGGGATGCTGGTGCTGCCGCTGTTCTTTGACATCAGCTTTTTCCTGGTGCTGCGTGAGCGTTTCGTGCTGCTGCACGCAGTCATGGTGGTGGCCATGATGGGGTATGTGCTGTTCGCGGGCGGGCTTGTCTCTGTCTTTGCCACTTTCTCGCTGGCGACGATCGCCGTTGCTGCTCCGTTGACATGGGCAATCGGAGTCGGCGTGTCGGCGCTTTTCCTTGCCGAGTTTCTGGAAGACGGCGCGCAGTCCGAAATCATGCGCAAACTGACGATCGCCACAGGTATCTGGGCGATTTGCATGCCCGGTTTCTTCGCTTTGCAACTGCATGTGACGCAGCCGGTCGACGATGCGATGTATTTCTATACCTTTGTGCCGGTCATCCTCATCATCACGGCTGCTATCGCAGAGGCAGTGGGACGGGGCAGTCGCAGCGCCCGCTTTATCGCGATGGCGTGGACACCGATTATGCTTGCCTCAATCGATCGCATGGCACGCGGGATCGGCGCCTATGTCGGCCCCTCGACGCTTGATCAGACACTGTACTTGGCGACGGGCCTTGAAGTGATCGTCATAAGCCTTGCGATTGCCGACCGTTTCCTTGCAATCCGGCGCGAACGCGACGCTGCGGTGACGGAAGCGCGCATGATGGAGCGACTGTCAGAACGCGACGCTCTGACGGGTTTGCTCAACCGCCGCGGGCTTGAGGCCCAGTTTGAAGAGTTTCTGGCGCGCGGCTTTGATACGTTCGCGCTGATCGATCTCGACAGGTTCAAACAGGTCAACGACACATTCGGCCACCAGATCGGCGATGCCGCGCTGGTGGCTTGTGCCCGGGCGCTGCGCAACAATTACGACCGCGATCTGGTTGCCGCGCGGCTGGGCGGAGAGGAATTCGTGGTCCTTTTGCGGGGAGAGCAGACCGTGCAGCGGGTCGAGGCCTTGAGAGTCGCGATCCCGCTGCGCATCGCCAGCGAAGTCGAAGGGCTTGGCATGCCGGTCACCGCCAGTGTCGGCATGGTAGAAGTGCCGCGATCAGGCCATGCGATGATGGATTTTGACCAGCTGTATGCGCGCGCAGATGAACTCATGTACGAAGCCAAGGAGTGTGGTCGCAACCGGATGATGTATGAACGGCTGACTGTCTTCCCGAGGCCAAACGAAGAACGCGCGCGGCACAGAGGCGGAAGCCGGGGAGACGCGCCAGAGCTCGAAACGACCAGCCCGCGCCGTGCGAACCGCTCAAGCCGGGTCGCGTGATCCAAACTGGCTGCCCGGGTCAACCAGCGACCTGAAATGGCGCGATCACTTCGGGCCGCACCCGGGCAAGACGCTGCGTTGCCCGGTCCAGCATCGCCCATGTGGTGCGCGCCGAAACCAGCGGCTTGCCCGCCTCACCCACAAATTCAACCACCCTCACCGATTTGGCCCCGCGCGGCGGGCCATCAATAAAGGTGGTGCCCTTGGCGCTTTGGCCCGCCGCAATATTGCCGCGATAATCAATCTCATGCCGGATCACGACCCAGAAAAACGCCGCATGATCGGCAGGCCGCGCCGCCGCATCCCAATGCGCGGTGGCTAGATCCTGAATCCACTGCACCCACACCGCATTGTTCACATGGCCCAGCTCATCGATATGCTCGGGTTGCGCGGTGAATGTGCGGATGAAGGTCTGGTGGGAGGTGGACGATTCGCTCACTCGCCCTCTTCAACGGTGCCACTCATCCCCATTTGCCAAAGGATAAAGCTGAACTCTTCCGCAGTTTCAAACAGCGAATTCCAGCGGCCCGATTTGCCGCCATGCCCTGCGCCCATATTGGTCTTCATCAACAGGATGTTGTCATCGGTCTTGGTATCGCGCAGCTTGGCAACCCATTTGGCGGGCTCCCAATAGGTGACGCGCGGATCGTTCAAACCGGCGGTGACCAGCATCGGCGGGTAATCCTGCGCCTTGACCTGATCATAGGGTGAATAGCTCAGGATATAGGCAAAGGCCTGCTTGCTCTCGATCGGATTGCCCCATTCCTGCCATTCGCCCGGCGTCAGCGGCAGATCCTTGTTCAGCATCGTGTTCAGCACGTCGACGAAGGGAACGTGGCTGACGATGGCGCCATATTGGGCGGGATCCTGATTGATAATTGCACCCATCAGCTCTCCGCCAGCCGAGCCGCCACTGGCAGTGACCATGCCCTCTGCGGTGTAACCCTGTGCAATCAGGCCGCGGCCGGCATCGACAAAGTCGTTGAAGGTGTTGGTGCGCTCATACAGCTTGCCCTGAAGATACCAGCGCCGGCCCAGATCATCACCGCCGCGAATATGCGCGATGCCATAGGCAAAGCCGCGATCAATCAGGCTGAGGCGCGTCGTCGAAAATCCGGGCGGGACAGCATAGCCATAGGCGCCATAGGCATAGAGGTGCAGTGGGCCCGGCCCTTCGATCCCGGCTTTTTCAAGCAATTCCTTGCGATCCTTTCGCATCACCACACTGACCGGAACCATTGTCCCATCGCGCGCTTCGATCTCAAGTCGCTGTGTCACATATTGGGTGGCGTCATAGCCGCTCGGGATTTCCTGCTGCTTGAGCAATTTGAGCGAGGCGGCGGCGACATCGTAGTCATAGACCGAATCCGGCGTGATCATGCTTTCATAGGCGAGCCGCAGCGTGGTCTGGTCATATTCGGGATTGTTGGAAAGACCTGCTGAATAGCTTGCCTCGGGAAAAGCGATGGGCTTGGCCGCAGTGGGATCGTCATAAGTCCGGATCTGGATCTGGTCCAAACCGTTCAGCCGCCCCTCAGTGACGAGAAACCCGTCAAACAGGTCAAAATCGGTCAGATAAAAATCGTTCGATCCCGCCAGCACCGTCTGCCACTCGCCGGGCATGGCCAGATCAGCCTTGGCGAGCCGGAAATTGATGTGGTCGTCATTGGTCCACACCCACAATTCGCCTTCACGGATATCGACATTGTATTCGACACCTTTTTCGCGCGGGCGGATCAGAGTGAGTTCGCCGGTCGGATCAGCCGCAGAGACAAAGCGCACTTCGCTCGTCTCGTTATCGCCTGTTGCAATGATCAGGTAATCATCCTGCGCGGACAGGCCAAAGCCGACGCTGAAGCTCTGATCGTCTTCTTTATACAGCGTCACATCCTGATCGGTCGGCGTGCCAATCACATGGAGCCGTGCCTCCAGCGTGCGCCATTCCTCGGTTGAGGGGCCATAGACCAGCGCTGTATCCCCGGCGACCCATGTTAGGCCGCTGCGCAGGCCGGTAATCTCGTCGCTGAGCAGCTCGCTGGTCTGCAAATCCTTGATCCGCGCGGTGTAGCGTTCGGAGCCGTTCGTGTCAGTCGAATAGGCCATGAACCGGCCATTCTTGCTGATCGAGAGCGCACCAAGACGAAAATATTCCAACCCCTCGGCCAGCTCGTTCTCGTCGAGAATGAGCGTACCTTCTGCATCATCCGGAGCGCCCAACGGCTTGCGGTAATGCTTGCGATACTGCGCGCCTTCCTCGAATTCGGACCAGTACAGATACTCGCCCATGCGTTGCGGCACAGTGCTGTCGTCTTCCTTGATCCGGGCACGCATTTCCTTGAACAGCGCTTCGGTCTGGGCTTCCTGCGCGGCCATGTTCGCCTCAAACCAGGCATTTTCGGCCTTCACATAATCCAGTACATCCTCATCATCGACGGTCGGATAGGATTTGTCATACAGCCAGTCATACGGGTCTTCGATGGTGATCCCGTGATGCAAATAGGTGTGCGGCACTTTCTTCGCGATTGGAGCAGTAGCGGGCGGAGTAGTGGTAACCGACGTTTGAGCGTCCACGCTTTTCGTTTCCTTATGGTTGTCAGCCTGCACTGCGCCGACAGGAGCAAGAGCAAGAGCAGCGGCGCATGTAAGAGCGAGGCTGCGGAATTTCGAGATGGGGGCCATGATAGTTGCATCCATTTCAATTGCCTTTGATCGTGGCACGGGTGGAAAGCGCGCGCTTCCGCGGCTATGTGTAAGGCTTGTAGCCATTATTCGCCGCCCGCCGCAATCCATGAACATCGTTGGGGCATGGACATCGCACCGACATTGCTGGGGCAGCCGGACGCCAATCGAGGATCAAACAAATGCTAATGCAAACACACGAAGCCCGCCTTGCCGCTTTGCGTGAGGAGCTGAAGCGGCGCGGGCTCGACGGCTTTGTCATCCCGATTTCGGATGAGCATATGAGCGAATATGTCGGCGAATACGCACAGCGGCTTTCATGGCTGACAGGGTTTGGCGGGTCAGCAGGGTTTGCGGCGGTGACGCTGGATCATGCAGCGATTTTCGTGGACGGCCGCTATACTGTGCAAGTGCGCGATCAGGTGGATGAGAGCCTGTTTTCCTACCGCTCCATCCCGTCAGACACGCTGGGCGACTGGCTGAAAGAGGTCGCGCAGCCCCAGGCAAAGATCGCTTATGATCCGTGGCTGCATACCTGGAACTGGGTCGCCGCGCTGGAGGCGAAGGTTGAGCCCGCCGGCATCACCATGGTGCCCGCTGACAGCAATCCGCTGGACGCGGTCTGGGCCGATCAGCCCTCGCCCTCCGACGCGACGGCGCTGGTTCACAATGAGGAGCTGTCCGGTCAAAGCTCGGCAGAGAAACGCGCGCAGATCGCGGACTGGCTGACCGCGGAGGGACTGGATTCGGTGGTTATCCCGGCACTCGATTCGATTGCATGGCTGCTGAACATTCGCGGTGAGGATGTCAGCCACACGCCGGTCGCGCTGTCCTATGTAATCGCCCATGCCGATGGCCGCGCCGAATTGTTCATCGCGCCAGAGAAAGTCACTCCGGAACTCACGCAGCATCTGGGCAATGCGGTGACGATCCGTGGCCGCGATGAATTCACCGGTGCGCTCGGCGAGCATTCGGGCAAGAAAGTCAGCGTCGATCCTGAATTTGGCGTCGTCGGTATTGCGCAAGCGTTGCGTGCAGGCGGCGCTTCGTTCACCTTCAAACAGGACCCGACCATCCTTGCCAAGGCAATCAAGAACCCGACAGAAATTCAGGGGCACCGCGATGCGCAGGCCCGCGACGGGGCGGCGGTTGCGCGGTTCCTGCGCTGGCTGGAGGTGACCGCGCCCGCAGGCGAAGTCGATGAATTGACCGCAGCGGCAAAGCTGGAAGGCTTCCGCCGGGAACATGGCGACCTGCGCGACACCAGCTTTGACACGATCTCTGCCGCGGCCGGGCACGCCGCCCTGCCGCATTACCGCGTGGATGAAGAGAGCAACATCACCATCCCGCCCGGCTCGATCTATCTGGTGGATTCCGGTGGCCAATATCCCGCTGGCACCACCGATATTACCCGCACGGTGTGGATCGACACACCCGAAGGCAGCACGCCAACAGCGGAGATGAAAGACCGCAACACCCGCGTCCTAAAAGGGCACATCCAGCTCGCCTGCGCGCGCTTTCCGCAAGGGACATGCGGCGGCCAGCTGGACGCTCTCGCGCGGCAATATCTGTGGGAAGGCGGCGTCGATTACGCGCATGGCACAGGCCACGGCGTCGGCAGCTTCCTCGGTGTGCATGAAGGCCCACAGCGCATCGCAAAGCCTGCCGGTGGCCAGCCGGGCACTTCGCAGGAACTGCATGCGGGCATGATCTGCTCAAACGAGCCGGGCTATTACAAGCCGGACGCATTCGGCATCCGGATCGAGAACCTCGTGCTGATTATAGAGCAGGAGATAGAGGGAGCTGAAGGGCGCTATCTTGGCTTTGAAACGCTGACATATGTGCCGCTGGACCGGTGCCTGATTGAAAAATCGCTGCTCACGCAAGCAGAAGTGGCATGGGTTGACCGCTATCACGAAAAGGTCCGCGCGCTGTTGGTGCCACAGCTGGAAGGCGATGACTTTGCCGATGACAGGGCATGGGTGGAGCGCGAAACAGCGCCGCTTTAATTTGGCGATCAAACAGACAATCCGATTGCGCCGATGCGTTTGTTCCCTTAATGTTCTGCTCCCACCGAGTCGCATGAGGGAGAAACGCATTGATCGGCTATGTTACGCTTGGAACCAACGACCTGCCCCGCGCCGCTGCATTCTATGACGCGGTGACAAAGCATTTCGGCGTAGGGCGGATGATGGAATTCGACACCTTCATCGCCTGGGGCGAAGTGGGCGGCGCGCCCGGCATTGCCGCGACAAAGCCCTTCGATGAGAAGCCCGCCAGCGTCGGTAATGGCATGATGGTCGCGCTGGAGGCGGACGGGCCGGACATGGTGAAAGCTGTCTATGAAACGGCAATGGCACAAGGCGGCAGCGACGAAGGCGCGCCCGGCCCGCGCGGCGAGGATGGCTTTTACGCAGGGTACTTTCGCGATCCCGACGGCAACAAACTGACCGTATTTTGCATGGTTGATCCTGACGCCTGATCGTGCGCTTTCTCTTGCACCTCTTCTTTCAGGCATATGAACCGGTCTGTCAGGCCGATACAAGCTGCGACAATTCGGGCCGTATCGGGGATAATCCTGCGACACACTCCCTCTAGAAGGGTCAATGTGAGTTGCGGCGGGCGTCATCAGGACAATCCCCCTCAAGCTCCTCCGGCTGGAATGTGCAAAGGCCGGGACCAACTTTATTTACGGGACCGATATCCATGGCCCCCTTACCCCAGGCTTCGTTTCCCCTGGCGAAGTCCAACCGGTCCCGGCACAAACACATGAAAGCCAGATGCGCTCGCCGTAGCTCTTCACATTGTTGCCCGCAGGCAATCCTGCCCACAGGCTCAACTGTGTGGATACCCGAATTGGAGATACGAAACATGCGCAAGAAAACACTCATCGCCGCCGCTGCAGTCAGCGTCCTCGCCCTGGGCGGAGCAGGCATCGCCGTTGCCAAACATCACAAGGGTGGCCCCGGCGGACATGGCGGCGGTTTCGCCATGATGGAACGCGCCGACACTGATGGTGATGGCATCATCACGCTCGACGAAGCCAAGGCACAGAGCGCCGAGCGCTTTGCCAGAATGGACGCCAATGGCGACGGCTCGATCACTGCAGAGGATCGCGAAGCGCGCAAACAGCAACGCTTTGCCGAGGCCGATGCTGATGGCAGCGGCGAAGTCACACTGGAAGAGATGACCGCCGCCCGCGAAGCACGCAAAGCCGAACGTGCGACCATGCGCGCTGAACGCCAAGCCACCCGCCAATCTGAAATGTTCGCAAAGCTGGACACGGATGGAAGCGGCGGGCTGACACAGGCCGAAATGGAAGCCGGCAAAGACATGCGCGGTGAACGCCGCAAGGGCCGCAGAGGCGCCGAACGCATGGGCCGCCGTGGTGGTGGTGGTCAGCGGATGATGCGCCGGGCTGACACCAACAACGATGAGTCCATCAGTCGCGAAGAATTCGACGCAGCCCTCGAAACGCGCTTTGCCCGCCTTGATACGGACAATTCCGGCACGATCACCGCCGAAGAACGCGAAGCCGCCAAGGAAGCCCGCAGGGGTCGCCGTGGTCAAAGGGGCGCAGGCTCATAAGGCGACCGACCAATCGAGCAATTTGCCGACCCGGCCCTCATGTTCTTCAAGACATGTGAGCCGGGTCGGCCCTATGTTACCCTCCGATCTCGCTATCGCGTGAGGAGAACCTTCAAAGAGACCCTGCATGAGCCACATGAGCAACACCAACGCGCCCGATCAAATCGCAACCCGCATCCTGCTGGTTGATGACGAGCCGATCCTGCGAGAACCGCTGGCGGAATATCTGACAGGCCAGGGCTTTGCCGTGACACAGGCGGACAGCGCCACCAGCGCGCGCAATTCTCTGTCTGAAGCCGATGGCGGTTCTGCAAATCTTCCTGACATCGTGCTGCTCGACATCATGATGCCGGGTGAGGACGGGCTTTCGTTATGCCGCCACCTCGTCGAAACGCGCAGCTTGCCAGTCATTTTTCTGACAGCAAAAACCGAAGCGATGGACCGCATCGTCGGGTTGGAACTGGGCGCGGATGATTACATCCTGAAACCGTTCGAACCGCGCGAACTGGTGGCTCGCATTCGCACCGTGCTGCGCCGGGTCGCGCGCGGTATAGCGCCCGATGCATCGACAGAGGATTGGCATTACGCATTTGAAGGATGGCTGCTGGACCCGCTGAAACGCAAGTTGACCGATCCCGAAGGCGTCACGATCCCGATCTCGACTGCCGAGTTTCGCCTGCTGCGCGCCTTTCTCGATCATCCGCGCCAGGTGCTTGACCGGGACCGCCTGCTCGACATGGTGCAGGGCCGCACGGCGCATCTGTTTGATCGTGCGGTCGATAATCAGGTCAGCCGCCTGCGCCGCAAAGTCGAAGTGGACAGCCGCAACCCGCAATATATCCAGACAGTGCGCGGCGGCGGCTATCGCTTCTCAGCGCAAGTCAAACGCGCCAGCCCGGGTTCGTCCGCAACTGTATGAAACGCCTGCTCCCCAAAAGCCTGTTGGGTCAGGTAACGCTGGTGCTCGCCATTGGCCTGATGGCGGCGCAGATCTTTGCCGCCATAACCCTGTACCGCGCAGGCGAGCAGCGGCGCGATGCGAGCATTATCAACTCGATCGCCTTTCGCCTGATTGCCGAGACGTCGGGCCGCGATAGCGACGCCGCGCGCCGCCTGCGCCAAGCCCAACGCAGAGAGGTACGCGCTGAAGGATTGGGTGAGATGCTGGGTGAGGGCCGGCTTTCGCCCTCCGAACGTCAGGAAAGGCGGATGAGACGCTTCGCCCAAAACGCCCTGCCCGTGCCCGGTTCGCCGGACAATCCTCCGCCGGTTGAAGATTTAAGGCCCGGTACAAGAGTGCCGTTTGGCCGCATCTTGCGCCTCAGCTTTCAACGCACCGACACATCGCCCGTTCTGGCATCTGAAACCCGAATTGAACGTTATGAGGAAGCGCTGAAGACGCTGCTGGACAATCAGGAAGTGCCAACGGGCGCGATCCAGATCACCCGGAGGCGTGCGGGGAAAGACAGCTATGTTCGCGGGGTAATGGAAGAGGCGCCGGGCCCCCCATTGCTGAATTGGGAAAGGCGGACCTTGATGGTCGCGGCGATTGAGCAGCCAGACGGCTCGAGCTGGTTTACCGTGCGCCTGCCAGAGCCGCGTCGCGAACGCGGGGGTCCGGCTTTGATCCTTGGCCAGACGCTGTTTATATTCGTGGTTTTG
>JGI12048J13642_10397850_pt1 | contig 32515 bp, 25 predicted proteins | sample ElkSlonscriptome_16_FD_13642 | JGI IMG/M metagenome (IMG submission 13642)
AGCGCGGATCGCGATGGGGATGGCCGAGCCACTATGAAGGAAGTACTCGCCATGGCCGGCGCAGTTTTTGATCGCTTTGACCCGGATGAAAACGGCCTGATCGACAAGTCCGAAGCTGCTCTTCTCAACGCTTTGAGGCAAAGAAACCGTGACAAGCAACGCTTTGCAAGGTTGGGCTGCGCATTTCCTGCTGCCAGAAATCAGGCGAAGCTGGTTTCGCTCGGCCCTTCGTCCACAAGTGTGGTTTCAAATGTCTTTATCGGCAACAACGGCCTAAAAACCGGCATAGTCGACGTGATTATCGATAAGGGCGAGACGCCGCTTTACCTTCTGCTCGGTTCAGATGACGCGATGATCTGGCGTGTTTCGGGCGCGACTAAGCGAATTGAACAGGTCTTTGCCTCGTCCGGGGTGTCCGCAGAAGCACGGGACGCCAATGATCGCTCCCGGCGGGGCAGTTACGATCGCGAGCCGTCGTCTTTGGCCACCGGCGCAATCGGTATCGACAAGGATCATTTTACAGTCGGCAATGTGAATTGCCTGCGCGGCAGTTCTGGCTGGAGGGATCGCTATCTTGGTGCTGCAAACCGGCTGGCAATGGTTATTGCGGGGCAGGAAATGGACAGATTTGTTGGCGACTACAGAGTGGCCAGTGCAACACTCCCGCCCGCGACGGTGACCAAAGGCGACCCTGACGGCAGATCAAGGCTACAGGGCAATCATCCTGCGGAATGGAAAAGGACAGCCCGCGAAGTCCTGAAAGATGTGGTCGACATTGATCCGGCGGACGTTGTCAGCACACAGCCCGGCGGCGTCTACGACATCCTCCCGAAAGGTGACGGGATAGCGCAGATGATCGTTGATGGCACGCTGGGGCCGGATAGTCAGGGGCGTTTCGTCCTTGTCAGGAAGGCACCAATCTGCCCAGCCGAATTCCGCGGTTCTCGGTCTATCATTTTTGTCGTGAAAGATGGTGTCACCATCCCAGAAGAGATTATCGGGCGATCATGTGTGCTGAACGAAGAGCAGGCCGCCGAAGACGACTGGCGCGAGACTTGCCGCACGGACCGGGGCGAAATTGAACCAACCCGGCCCCGGCTAATGACTCCGCCGCCAGCACCGCCATCGACCAATATAAACTGAACGGGCTGCGTAACGATCAGGTCGGGCGCACATCCTCGGCGTGTTTGCCAATCAGCTTGTAAGCGCGCTCATACCATTCCGAGCCGGGGTAGTTTGCCCCCAGAACAGCGGTGTATTTGACTGCTTCATCGGGGATACCCAGCGCCAGATTGGTCTCTGTCAAGCGATACAGCGCCTCGGGCGTGTGGCTCGTAGTCTCGAACGTGTCGACCACATTGCGGAACCGGAAAGACGCTGCCAGCCATTGGCCGGAGCGTTGGTAGAACCGCCCAATCTCCATCTCCTTGCCCGCAAGGTGATCGGCCACCAGGTCAAGCTTTAGCCGCGCATCGGCGGCATATTCGCTTTGCGGGAAACGCCGGTTCACTTCACGCAGCGCAGTGCGCGCCTGCTCTGTAATTTTCTGGTCGCGGTTTACATCGCTGATCTGCTCGTAATAGCTCAGCGCGATCAGATAGTACGCGTAGGGCGCATCCTTGTTGCCCGGGTGGATCGAGAGGAAGCGCTGCGAGTTCTGGATCGCCTTGTTGTAATCACGCGCGATGTAATAGCTGAACGCGCTCATCAACTGTGCTCGGCGCGCCCATGGCGAATAGGGGTGCTGGCGTTCCACCTCGTCAAACAACGCGGCAGAAAGCAGAGTGTTGCCCGTATCAAGTCTGCGCTGCGCCTCCGCATAGAGCGATTCGACGTCGCGCGCGACATAGGCGACGTCCTTATTGGCCGAACCGCCACCGCAGGCGGTGGTCGCAAAAGCCGCCGCACCAAGAATGAAAGCGCGCATCGAGGTTTTGGTCATTCCAGTCATAACGGTGCCGTATAGCCAGGGCGCCGCTGAACGCCAAGTGAAGTTGATATGCTTTTGCGCCGATGCGTTGGGGCGATCATTTCAGAACATTGGCAAGAGACGCGCCGTTACCGCCTTCACTCATTCCCCATCAGCAAGGCCCAGCTGCTCCTCGATAAATTCCGCCTGCTTGCGGTAATAGAACAGCTGGTTTGAAAGCTTGCGCCACCCATGTCCTTCATCGGGGATACGGATGAAGGGTGCCGCAACACCATTGGCCCGCAGCGTTTTCACCATCACCTCGGTTTCGTAAATGTCGATGCGCGGGTCTTTCACACCATGGGAATACAGCACCGGAACGGTAATCTGGTCCGCTTTGCGGATCGGCGAATTGACGGTGTAATAATCGCGCCACTTCTTTTCGGTAATGTCCCCGTACTCGATCCTGTCCGCCGCCTTGAGTGCAGGCGAAGCGATCTCCAGCGCCGTCACCCAGTCGGCCACGCCGAACAGCGAAACTCCTGCCGCAAATTCTCCTGGAAATTCAGCCAGAACCGCATTTACCGCATAGCCGCCATAGGACCCGCCCATCACAGCCGCGCGGCCCCCGTCGATCAGGCCATCGCTCGCCAGCGCGTCTTTCAAATCGACCAGATCACGCACGGAATCGAGGCGGTTCTCGCGATCATCCAGCGTTGAATAGGTACGCCCAAGCCCGGTGCTTCCCCGCACATTGGGCTCAAACACCGCAACCCCTCGAGCGACATGATATTGCGCCACCGCATCAAAGGTCGCTCCCGATTGTCCGGAAGGGCCACCGTGGACAGAGAAAAGGACCGGTGGGGCGTTTTCTCCTGTGCCCGCTCCCTCTGGCAAATACAAAAGCCCCTGCAACTCCACACCGTCACGCGCCGGATAGCGCACCACTTTCGGTCGCACGAGGCTGTCGGTGTCCAACCCGGCGAGATTCGCTGCAAAAACCTTTTTTGCCACGCCTTCCATGGGATTGGTCATCCACAATTCGCCTGGCGTCTTCCATCCGTTGACGCGGATCAGCAGATCTCCGTCGCCCTCGCAATCAAGCGCATATTGCCCCTCTGGCAGATCCGGCATTGTGATGGCGCGTTTTTCAACCACGTCCCAACCGCGTAAAGTATCAAAGCCATCCTCGTTCTGGGTCCAGTAGAGGTAGGAACCAAGCGGCCCCGTCCCGCACAATTCGAGGCCTTCGACATCGCTCTCCGTTTCAAAAACCCGTTCGAACGATCCTGCTTCCAGATTATAGAAGGCGAGCGTCCCGAACTCGCGGTCGCGGTTGGTGGAGAAATAGAAGCCGGTTGAATCAGGCGTCCACTCAAATCCGCCCAGCGAATGGCTGGCCCGATCCTCTACTGGGGGTTTGGAGATCGTGTTCAATTCGCGTCTGGCCAAATCAAGCAGGAACAGATTGTCCGCATCCTCCCCCACCGTTTCGGTCACGAGAGCGTACTTCCCGTCCGGCGAAATCGAGCGCGCAGACAGCCCAAGCCTGGATTCGACCAGCAGTTCGCTTTCACCTTCCATCGTCCCGCGATAGATATCGAACACGCCGGTACCACGCGCCGTTGACGCGTAGATGAAACTGCCATCCGCCGCGAAATCTCCAAACCGGCGAAAATCGCCGCGCGCTGCGGGCAGTACAACACTCTCGCTCTTCCCGTCGGGGGTCAACGCAAAATAGCCCGGCTGTTCGTTTCCGTCCCGGTCGGCCGAATAAAACAGCCGTGATCCATCAGGCGTCCAGACCGGTGCGCGCACACCGGTCTTGAATGTAATCTGCTGTGGTTGTCCGCCCCCTGAAGGCATGACCCACAATTCGGATTGGCCGGTGATGTCCCAGGAAAAGGCGATGGTTTCGCCATCGGGAGAAAGGTTTGCCGCGCCAGGTCCGGATGCGAGTAGATAACGCGCAATGTCGGCGGGGCTGTCGCCTGCGCGTCCAATTGTGATCCCGCCGCCATCGGGTTCCATCGCTTTGATAGAGAGGTCTGCCCCCTTGGCGCCGCCAAAGGTCTCCTCTTTGCCCTGTGCAAATGTGATGGCAGGAACGGCAGCGAGTACGGCAGCGCTGGAAAGCACGCCGGAATGCAAAAAGGTGCGGATCATGATTACTCCGGTGACTGGCGTAAGGCGCGATCAGCCTATAGCTTTCAGGTTTAATCGCAACATTCGGTGTTGCCGTAATACTGATGCAAAAAAGACGGCGCGCAGTAATTCTGCTGCGCGCCGCCCTTCTCACCTAGCGGGACAGAAATCAGAACGAGAATCCGGCTGTCAGCTTGTAGAAATCACCGTCATTGCCATCCTCGACATCGGCGCCCGCGGTAAAGCGCGCGAAAAAGCCGTTGTCGGTCGAAAACTGCACATACGGACCAACCCATTGATAGACGACCGCGCTCGCTCCGCCTTTGTTGCGGGTGAGGCTCAACAGCTCATAATGCGCGCCTGCGGAAAATTTAGGGCCGATCTTCGCCCCGGCATTGATCCAGGTGTGCAGGAAGTCCGCCGCGCCCGGATCATTGCGGTTGCGCACGGCTGCGTAATAGCCGCCGTAAAATTCGGCTTCAAAAGCGTCGTCGGAGTAGTTCATCGTCAGGCTCGGCACGACCCCGTCGAGGAAGTTACCGCCCGTGCCGGTGGGAAGGCCGGTCGTATCGTCGCGCACGCCGCCTGACAGCAGCGCGCCGTTGGTGATGCCGATCTGCGGTTTGACGATAAGATTGCCGTCCATCGTATGGATCGCAACACCCGCGCCAAACTCGGTCCACAGGTCGGAGCCCAGCGCCGTGCCAAAGCCGTCAGTGGTCCAGAAAATACCGTAAAAGCTGAAATCGATATTGTCGCCAATCGGAATCAGGCCGTTAAAGCTTGGATAGAAGCCAAAGAAGGAGTCCTGGTTGAGCAGGATGGTATAGCTGTCCTCACGCTTTTCCGCCGCGCCCGCACTTGCGCCGCTGTATTGGGCGATAGCGGCGACGGTGCTGGCCGCCATGGTCTGAGCGTCCGGCGCGTCAGATGCGAGATTGAATGTCTGTGCAGAGATAGGCGCATCAACCGCCAGGTCTTGCATCGCGGAAGGCGCGATAAGCGCCGCTTCCTGGGCGTCTGTGCCTCCCGAAACAACGGATGCGGAGAGCGACATCTGATCACCCTCAACTGGAGCAGCGGTATGTGCAGCAATTGCATCTGATAGCGTGGCGGACAAAATTGGATCGGCAGTGGTCGGGATCGCTTGCACCGGCATCACCCCAGCCGGAGCCGCAAAAGTCGTCTCGCTGTTTGCCAAAACCGGCGTAGCAAAGAAGGGCACCGTCAACGCGGCGCAAGCGGAAAGCGTAAGCTGATATTTCATTTGAATGCTCCTGTATCCAGACAAGAGCCGATCAATACCCCCCTCGCGCTGCCGCACCGGTGCGACAGCGCGATCTTGGCGACCGGCTCAACCTGCGATCTGGAGCGTCCTCTCCGGCCGGCTTAGCCTCCGCAATCCTGCTAAAGGATCGCGAAGCCCGGCTGTTCTGCACGCCAAATACGCCCTTGTGGGTCCAGCTGTTACCGGTAACCCATCAACTGCTAAAAGCTCGCAATATCGGGTTGGTTCCCGCTCTACGTAATTTTTTTGTAATCAATGTCGGAAAAGCGCAATGAACTGCTGACGAGTTGAGAAGATGCGCAATTATCGCGCAAGGGCCGTAGCCGATCGACGCGGCGCATAGAGCGGTTGCGCCAGCAGACGCGGAACGGCGTGGGGTGGTGTTAGGCCGCGAACTCGTGAAATTCGCGGTGCCAGCCCAGAAACTTCGAATGTGGTCTGTCCGCCTCTCGTTCTGGCGCGATCAGCCGACCAGTGGGATTGATAATCGCCTCAACTCCTGCGCGGTCGTTGACTTTGCGATGGATGATAATGTCGTGATTGTCAGAGACGCAGATCAAACCTCTGTCGAACATCCAATGCGCTGTGCCCGAAAGCGTCAACCCATTGCGCAAGGAATCCGGCCCGCCATGCTCGACAGGGCGGATATGTGCGGCCTCGGCTTCTAGCCTGCCTCCCCCGTTTACGAGTTTCCAACCAGTGACCGCGCAGCGCCCGTCATAGGCGTGCAGCACAGCGCGACGGAACGCCTTATCGCGAAACGGACGAGAGACGAGCGATTGGACGAGAGGCCGCTCAACTTCAAACGGCATTTGCACTTCGCGAACGCGGTTTCCGCTAGCTGGCTCATCGACACGCGGCAGCGAATCTTCATCTGGCAAACCAAGAGCAACGATGCGAGCGAAGTCCGACTTGGAAAGCGGACGAACGGCTGCCTGTGCATTCGCGAGGTCGCGTTCGACAGGTTTGCCGTCGATGATGTGCGGAACGGTTGGTTGGAAAGGCAGATAGCTGCCTTCTTCAATCAACGCGCGATAACGGTCTGAAATGTCGGGATCGGGGATGATCTCTTTGACCTTTGCTGCCGCGAAGAAACCCTTAGATTGAGAGAGTTTGACTGGCTCGCGATAGACGATCCAGTCGCCGACCATTTGCTTGGCACGGCTGAGGTAGATTTTCGGGAACTGGTAGTGCACTTCGGGAATGTCGTCATAAATCGACCCATCCTTGTGCATGAAAACGCCGAAGGTCATCACAGCCCCCAATAGAATTGCTCTAGTTAATAGCTGCCAACCTCAATTTTGGCTATCCTCCGTCGAGCTGTCCTTTATTTTTGAGTACAAGGCCTGCCAGTTACATTGCCGATGTATCAAGCCTGCCCATGGATTTTCCGACGCATCTACATGATCAGGGGATGTGGGAAGAACTCGGTCGAACAATTGCGACTTTCGGGTTTCTCGAAGAAACTCTCGGCAAAGCGATCTTCGCGTTCTCTGCCACGATTGAATACAGTGAGGAAGCTATTGTGGAAGTGCTGGAAGGCTGGCTCGGCCAGTTGGAAAAGTTACTGACCGACACACTTGGGGCGAAGATCGACGCGTATGCCAAGGTCGTCAAAGCAAATGGCAAGCTGGAGATGGATTCCTTCGATAAGTTGATCGATGACCTTCGCGAAGCGAGCCGATTGCGCAATGTGCTTTGCCATGGTTCATGGCATGCCCCGAACGAAGATGGCGCTTCAAGAGTCAAATTCGTGAACCGTAAGATGTTGGTTTTCGATAGCCTTGTGGATGCGGCGTTCTTGAAACAGACTCGGGACGCGGCTGCCGAACTTGCCGTTCACGTTATCAACACAGTCACGTTGATGGGCTGGAGGTTTCCGGGTTCGAACGGGCCGGGCGAGACAATTTGGAAATCAGCAAGCGAAACTCGCAATGACTAGAAAAGGTGACGAACCAAAACCTCGACCAATAGACCGGGCACGGGATGGGGCGGGCAGCGCAACGATACCGCCAGAGTGCGGAAACATCGTCACGATGAAAGTGATTGCAGACAGGATGTTTCTCCTCGCGGAGCGATGCTTGAGTTCTGGTGTATTTGCGGATCACATCGATCCCGACCGGACAAACCCAAACCTTCCCCCGATCATTCAGCAAAAGGAGTTGAATTTTGGGGTGGAACATATGTTTGTTCGAAAAACGGTGGGCGCGGCGTTCGCGTTGGCTGAGCGCACGCACCTACCTGAGGCGATAGGAATCGATGATCTGTTGCTAGTTGTTTTGGACACTGCAAGTTCCCTGGCATCAGTTGTCGAAGTGGCAGACGACGTGCGGCATCACCAAAAAGAGATGAGAAAGGCGAGCAAAGCCAGACCGCTAACGGCTGCTCATGTCCCACGCACGCCAAATCTCAAAGCGAAGGTGCGGCAATGTTTGGCTGGACTTCGCGACGTTGAAATCAGCGTGAAGCGCCTGACCGCCATTTTCTATCCGAAAGACGCGCAGAACGATCCTTGGGATGCCAAGGTGCAACCTGCGATGACCGCGAAGTATAGTGACATTGAAGGGTTTGAGCAATGGAGGGAGGCCGCATGGCGTGCGCTGAAGGAAGTGGCGAACCATCGGCACGCAATGATTCACCCTGATCAAAATAAGTCAGTCACGATATATGATTATGAGCTTCAAGCGGAACGGGCGCTGCTAGCCCCGACAATCGAAATTGCTCATGCAGTCAGCCCGGTCGCTCGGCGAGACATCATCCAGTTTCTCGACACCCAAGTGGCAAATATTGCGGAAGTCTTCGAAGCAATTTTGGGTTATTTGTGTGACTTGAATGCGAGGAGTTTCCATCCCCTTTTCGAATCTAGCGTGACGGCGTTACCCAATGGGGAACATCGAAACGGCGCTCACATGATTTGGAAAACCACTGCAAAAGAGGGCGCACCCTTCGGACTTTAGCCTACTCCTCCCCCATCCGCAGCGCCGCGATGAAGGCTTCTTGCGGGATCGAGACGTTTCCGTATTCGCGCATCTTCGCCTTGCCCTTTTTCTGCTTTTCCAGCAGCTTTTTCTTGCGGCTGATATCGCCGCCATAGCACTTGGCTGTCACGTCCTTGCGCATCGCGGCGATGGTTTCTCGGGCGATGATCTTACCGCCGATGGCCGCTTGCACGGGGATTTTGAAAAGGTGGCGCGGAATCAGGTCTTTCAGACGCTCGCACATGCCGCGGCCGCGCTCTTCGGCGACGCCGGCGTGGACGATCAGGGACAGCGCATCGACAGGCTCTGCGTTGACGAGGATGTTCATCTTCACAAGGTCACCTTCGCGCAGGCCGATCTGCTCATAGTCGAAGCTGGCATAGCCGCGTGAGATGCTTTTGAGGCGGTCGTAAAAGTCGAACACGACCTCATTCAGAGGCAGCTCGTACGTTACCTGTGCACGTCCGCCGACATAGGTGAGGTCGGTCTGGATGCCGCGCCGGTCCTGACACAGTTTCAGGATCGCGCCGAGATATTCGTCGGGGGTGTAGATGACCGCCTTGATCCACGGCTCCTCAATCATGTCGATGCGGTTAATATCGGGCCAGTCGGCGGGATTGTGGAGCATGATCTCCTTCGCCTCTTCAGTCTTCGACTTGCTGAGTTGCAGGCGATAGACGACCGATGGCGCGGTGGTGATGAGGTCCAGATCGTATTCGCGGCTCAGGCGTTCCTGAATGATCTCAAGGTGTAACAGCCCCAGGAACCCGCAACGAAAGCCAAAGCCGAGCGCTGCCGAGCTTTCCATTTCAAAGCTGAAGGAGGCATCGTTGAGGCGCAAGCGGCTGATGCTTTCGCGCAGTTTCTCGAAATCGGCGGCGTCGACCGGGAAGAGGCCGCAGAACACGACGGGTTGCACTTCTTTGTATCCGGGCAGAGCCTCGGTCGCCCCGCCTTTTACGGTGGTGATCGTGTCCCCCACGCGAGCCTGTTCGACCTCTTTGATCTGCGCCGTGATAAAGCCGATTTCGCCCGGGCCGAGGTCTTCAAGATCGGTGCGCTTGGGGGTAAAGCAGCCCACGCGGTCAATCAGATGCTGTGTGCCGCCCTGCATGAAGCGCACGTTCAGCCCCTTGTGCAAAACGCCTTCAATCACGCGGACAAGGATAACGACGCCGAGATAGGGGTCGTACCATGAGTCCACGAGGGAGGCTTTGAGCGGCTTTTCGCGCTCGCCCTTTGGCGGAGGGATTTTCGCGACGACCGCTTCAAGCACTTCTTCGATGCCAATGCCGGTTTTCGCCGATGTCATCACCGCTTCGGATGCGTCGAGGCCGATGATATCCTCGATCTCGGTTCGGACGCGCTCTGGTTCGGCGGCGGGCAGATCGACCTTGTTAATGACGGGGACGATTTCATGGTCATGCTCGATCGACTGGTAGACATTGGCGAGGGTCTGCGCCTCGACGCCCTGTGCCGCATCCACGATCAACAGCGCGCCTTCACACGCGGCGAGGCTGCGCGAGACTTCATAGGCGAAATCGACATGGCCGGGCGTGTCCATCAGGTTGAGCTGATAGGTCTCGCCATCCTTCGCCGTGTAGTTCAACCGCACGGTCTGGGCCTTGATCGTGATGCCGCGCTCTTTTTCGATGTCCATATTGTCAAGAACTTGGGCAGACATCTCACGCTCGGTCAGGCCGCCGGTGAACTGGATCAAGCGGTCAGCCAACGTGGACTTGCCGTGATCGATGTGCGCGATGATCGAAAAATTGCGGATTTTGGAAAGGTCAGTCATTACCGTGCGCAGATAGCTGTAGGAAAGCGCCGTGTCATTCGCGAAAAATGCAAGACGTGCACAGAGTATACGTTTCCATCGTAATGGAGGATGTCTGCGCGCCGATTTTTGCTTCAGGCCTCAGGCCACTTCGCGGTGCGCCGACATAGCATAACCGAATTTCGGAACACTGCCCGCCTGGCTTAGGATGCCGCCTTCCATGCCCTTGTAATCGCCAGCGGATAGCGCCGCCAAAGGCGCCCCTGCGGCCGCCAGAGCATAGGGGCTGACCCGGTTGCGGGTGCACAGCCCCCCTGAGCCATCCTCAATTAAAGACTGTTCGAATTCGAGGCCCTGCGAGTCTCCGATGGTCCGGATCACGGTTGCCACGGCAAGCTGTCCGCCCCCCAGATCGACTACGAATTGCGTGCTCATCGGCACATCGGCAAGCCCTTCGATGAGGGCGCCTGTCTTTGACAGGTTGCGAAGGGTCACCTCGTAAGAGTGTTCATCATGGATGACTTGTATCTTGCGAAAGACCGTGCGGCGGCGCGCGCGCTTCGTCCGGTCGGTTGACGGGGGCAGTGTCCACGTTCCGCCGGTCAATTCGGCGCTGACGGTTTCCAGGCAAACGGGTTCGGCAAAGATCGCACCTTGCACAAATCCGACTCCGCAATCTGCGATCGCCTTCAGCAGTTCTGGAGTGTCGATGCCGTTGGCAATCGTGTCCATCTCAAGCGCGCCGGAAAGGGCCACAATTGCCTTGATCAGGCCCAGATCATGGGGCTCGAGACGGGTTGCCTCTTCGACCAGTTTCTCGTCAATCTTGATCGCGTTGAAAGGTGCACGACGCAAATAACCGAGCGAGGAATACCCGCTGCCAAATTGATCCAACGTCAGGCGCACGCCCAGCTTGGCAAGCGCGCTCAGGGTGCGATCCACCTCTTCATTGTCGCCAAAGAACACCGTCTCGCGAATCTCCAGCTCCAGCCTGCCGGCATGCAGCCCGGCGGATTGAAGGGCATGTGCGACCTCTTCGACAAGGCCGTCCGACTTGAACAGCTCAACCGGAATATTGACCGCAACCCTGACACTATCAGGCCATTGCATGGCGTGGTGGCATGCTGTGGCAATCGCCCATTTGCCCACTTCGACCACCTGATCGGAATCTTCGAGGATCGCTGCGAATTCTTCTTCGTCGATATGCCCGCGTTCGGGATGGTTCCAGCAGATATGTGTCTCCAGAGCCCGCACGATCTGGCTTTCGGAATGGATGATCGGCTCAAAATACAGAAGCAGCTGGTCATCGCGTAGAGCATCGCCCAAATTTTCGCCGAGGCGGCGGCGAAAGAGCGACTCCATTTCAAGGTCGGCAGTATAAAAGCGGTATTGGCCACGGCCACCGTTTTTTGCGGCATACAGTGCCAGATCCGCAGAGCGGACCACTTCGCTGCGGCTGACGCCATCATGCGGTGCGATGGCAATTCCGACAGATGCACCGATAACACAGCGCCCTTCTTCCAGCGAATAGGGCTGTTTAAGCATGGTAATGATCTTTTGCGCGACTTCTCCCAGTTCCCCGCGATCATCAATGTCAGGCAGCATCACCTGAAACTCATCGCCGCCCAGACGACCAATCGTGCATTCGCGTTCGATCGAGCGCTGAAGCCGGTCGCTGACCTGTTTCAAAAGCTCATCGCCAGCGGCGTGGCCCATCGTGTCATTGACCTGTTTGAACCGGTCCAGATCCAGCATCATGATCGCGCAATTGCGTTTCGCCGCCTTGAAGGCAGTTAGCGTTGTCTCAATCAGATGTGCCATACGGTGGCGATTGGCCAGACCTGTGAGTGAATCGTAGCGTGCCAGACGCTCGGTTTCCTGCTCGCGATAGTAATCGTCGGTTATGTCGACCCCGGTGCCACGAAAGCCTCCGAAACGGCCTGCACCATCAAAGATCGGCTGGCCCGCCAACCGAAGCACGGCCCCTTCGGGATTACGTTTGGCGTGCACGGTGAGGTGGGCAAAGGTCTTATGCGTGTTCAGCACAAGCGAAAGCGGCTTTGATCGCCCGTCAATACTGGAGGGCACGAACAGTGCAGAGAGCGGCTGTCCGATCATCTCTTCAAGCGGAACCTCGATCCGCTGGGCAACCGCTGGGCTGAGATAGCTGAGAATGCCATCGGCATCGCTGGACCAGAACCAGCTTAGGCCGAACTGTTCCAGATCATTGAGGAGCGCGAGTTTTTCGGTGTCGGAAATTTCAATGGCATATGCGGAATTGCGCTTATGAAGGGCGCCACTAGAGCGCGCCTTACCAGCGGATCTGTTTCCCGATGACAATAGACCCTTGAGAGCCAACTCGTCACACCTTTCCCGTTACGCGCATCAGATAGAATATCCGTGCTCGGTGAGGAATAAAGTCGAATGGTTAGTATTAAGATAATGCATATGTCTAATTGGTTGTTCACCACCTGCGTCACATGGTGCTAGCGGTTACCGCTTGTCGCCTGTTAGGTCCGCCCGCGCAGCACCGAAAACGTGCCGTCGGAGCGGCGCCGTAGCGCTTCCATAAACTCCACACCAACGCGGTTTTCGCGGGACCAGCGCACCTGTGCATGGATGGCCTGTTCAGAGGAGAATTCCACGCGGACCGTGCCGCCAACGGGCATGTTCCAAAGCCCTTCGATCAAGGCGCCGCCTTCCGAAATGTTGCGAATGTTGGCGGTCAGGCGATTATCGCGGTGGCTGACTGTGACGCGGCGCAGCAGCACCAGACGCGGGCCGCGGGCGGCTTTGGGGCCATCGGCTTTGGCTGCGAGGTCACCTTCGACCAGCCTGGTCGCCTCTTCACAGTTGATCGGTTCGTAATAGATGTAGCCCTGAATGTGACTGCACCCAAGCAAGCGCACCAGTTCCAGCTCGTCCAGCGTTTCCACGCCTTCTGCCGTCGTATCCATGTTCAAGGCTTCGGCGAGCGAGCTGATAGCGGAAATGATCGCGCCATTGCGGCTGCCATCCTCGGTCGCGCCACGGACAAAGCTTTGATCGATCTTGATCTTGTCGAACGGCGCTTTCTTGAGATAGCCGAGCGAGGAATAGCCCGTTCCGAAATCGTCTAGCGCAAGACGTACACCAACCCGTTTGAGCGCTTTGAACATCGCATCCGTGCCCGCATTGTCGTTCAGGAACACGCTTTCGGTGACCTCCAGCTCAAGCCGCGCCGGATTAACGGCCGCATGCGCCAGTGCATTGGCGACGATGGTGGGCAGTTCCGGATTGGAAAACTGCAACGGCGATACGTTGACCGCGCAACGGATCGAGTCAGGCCATGTCGCAAGATCGGCACATGCTGTGCGCAAGACCCACTGGCCAAGCTGGTCAATCAGGCCGGAATCCTCTGCAATCGGAATGAATTTGACCGGCGATATCCATCCGCGTCTTGGATGGTGCCAGCGCATCAGCGCTTCAAAGCCGGTAATCTTTTCAGACGCGGCATAGACGACCGGCTGATAGTGCAGCGACATCCCGCCTGTCGCCAGAGCTTCGCGCAGGTCCTCTTCCAGTTCAGCGCGTTCTTCCGCCGCAGAGTGCAAGTCCTTTGCATAGAAACGGTGCACGCCCCGGCCTGCATCCTTGGCCGCGTAAAGGGCAAGGTCGACATTGCGTATCAACTCTTCGCTGGTGGTGCCATCATCAGGCGCAAGAGCCACCCCGATCGACGCCCCGATCACGACGCTCTGGCCCTCGATCGAATACGGATGCGACAGTGAATTGATGATCTCCTTTGAAATATGGACAAGCTCCTTTCGGTCGCCGAAACCAGGAATGATCATCTGAAATTCATCTCCGCCCAGACGCCCGCAACGGCCAATGCCGTCCAGCACGCGCTCAAGACGCTGCGCCACCTGTTTCAGCAAGGCATCGCCCACCGGGTGGCCCAGCGTATCATTCACCTGCTTGAACCGGTCGAGGTCGAGCATCAACAATGTGCAGGCGCGGTCGCGTTCGCGCGGTGCGGACAGGATCTGCTCCAACGCTTCGCTCATTTGCGCGCGGTTGGCGAGCCCGGTGAGGGAATCGTAATGCGCCAGACGCGTGACTTGCTGTTCGCTGCGCCGTTTCTCTGTCAGATCGGTGCCGTGGCCGCGAAATCCGCAGAAATTCTTGAAGCTGTCATAGACCGGGCGGCCTGTCAGCGCCCAGAACCGCTCTTCTTTGTCGTGGTTGGCTGCCAGCACCTCGATGTCGCGGAATGCTGATCGTGCCGAAAGGTGAAATGCCAAAGTGCGCTCTGCATCGGCTGCGCCCTCATCGGCGTCGACAATCGCCGTTAACGGCTCGCCATGCAGCATGTCGGCTGTCTTGCCGAGCACAATTGCAGCAGATGGCGAGATATAATTGATGAGCCCGCGTCGGTCGGTTTCCCAGAACCACCCCTGCCCCGTCTCTTCAAAGCTGCGCAGAATATCTTCGGCACGCGCGGCGACCCGCTCCCGTGCTTCGTTGGCCAGCCTGCGCTTCTCTGCTGCCTTCCATTCAAACCGCGCGATCAGCATCAATGCAAGCGCGGCGCCTGCCACAGCGGTCACGGTAAGGGGCACAGGATACATCAGCGCAAACGAAGCCCACACAGAAATCTTGGAGATGAACAGTGAGACGGTGCGCGGCCCGAACAACGCGGCAGAGGCTGCGTTTATGCAAACGACGGTTGCTACGGCCCACTGCCATGCGAGGCCTGCCTCAACCCACGCAGCCATGGCATAACCAGCGCACGCCATGGGCGCGATGATGCCAATCAGCATCAGGGCGTAGCGGCCAACGTCCGGCATCCCTGCGCGGCGCTCGATCTTGGCGAGCCTCTTCCCTAAGAGGAATAGAACAAGAGAGAGCGCAGCCGCGCCAGCGGGTAGATACAGCGGCACCGTTTGCGCTACTCCTGCCGCGATCACAAAAGCGAGCAGCATGAACATCGCCATGCCGTTCTGGTTTACTGGAAGGTAATAGTGAAATTCGGGCTTTGGTCCCGGCGCATTGGCCCCATCAGTGCCGATCCCGTTGCGCTTGCTGCGTTCTGACGCGCGCCGGTCCCGCGTTGCGCGCTTCTCCGGCTCGGCGGGGACGGACATCCGCTGTTTTACAGGCCTTATGTTCTCGCGCGGCATCGAAGGGTGATCATCATCACCTTGCTCGCTATCCGGCGCGGCGATCGCTGCGGTCCCACGCACCTTGCTCGCTATCCGGCGCGGCGATCGCTGCGGTCCCACGAGGCATACCGACATGTCTGGCTCCCGCAACAGGCGCCATGTCACGGCCGTTTGCATTGTTTCGGATACCGCTGTTTGCCATCGACAGGCCATGGGCGAACACGCTTTGAAAATCGGTTAATCGGAATCGTTAAGTTCGGCTATATTCTTTCAGCAATGCGCACCAAGGTGGGCCGGAACTGTGCGGGATGCTTGCACGTTGGGAAGATGCGTTGCATATTTTCAGGGCCGTGCGGCGGGATGGTCGATTTGAGTATCGCAAGACCCGGCTTTTCGCACGACCGACGCTAAGACGCGGCACAATAAAGATAAAAAGGACGGGATCCCGCCACAACTGCGGAAACTGAGCCTTTAAAAGGGGATGATGATGCCAGACCAAACTGTAAGACTCGAAAACGAGGCAGCCCAGTCGACCAACGCGCTGGGCCCGCTGATCGGCGTGGCCCGTGAGGATTTTGTTTCTGCGGTCGCCTTACTACTCAGAGAGACGGCATCAGACCCCAATCGCGCGTTCAAACATGCCCGGTCGATGACCGAAGACATGGTTAAGATTATGACAGGCAAGAGCGATCTTTCGCCTGATCCCAAAGACAAACGGTTCAAGGATCCCGCCTGGCAGTTCAATCCGTTTTTCCGCGCCGGCGCCCAATATTACCTCGCCGTGCAAAAGGGTATGCGCGGCTGGCTTGAGGAACTGGAGCTGGACGAGCTGGAGCGCAACCGCGCCAATTTCATCGCCAACATCATTCTGGACGGGCTTGCCCCGACAAACACCTTGGCAGGCAACCCGATGGCGCAAAAGCAGATCATCAATTCAGGCGGCCTCAGCCTGATCAAGGGCCTGCAAAACGCCTATACCGACCTCACCAAGAACAAGGGTATGGTCAGCCAAGTCGATAAACGGCCATTCAAATTGGGCGAGAACGTGGCGACATCCAAAGGTTCGGTCGTGCTGCGCACCGAAATGATGGAGCTGATCCATTACGCGCCCGCCACCGACGAAGTGTATGAAATCCCGCAGCTGACCATCCCGCCGCAGATCAACAAGATGTACATCAACGATCTCAGCCCCGAAAAATCGATCATTAAATGGCAGGTTGATAACGGCATCCAGACCTTCGTCATTTCATGGCGCAACCCGTCCAAGGAACAGGGCGTTTGGGGCATGAACGAATATATTGCATCGTGCGAAGAAGCACTGGAAGCGGTCGCCGCGATCAGCGGGTCAGAGAAGGTCAATGTTTCGGCTGGCTGTTCGGGCGGACAAACCGCCAGTGTGCTCGCCTCAAAACTGGCAGCGACCAAAAACGATATTCTCAACACCCTTACCCTGATGGTGTGCGTGCTCCACCCCAAGCAGACCGACATCGAGGCCGGCTCCCTCGTGAGCGAAAACGGCATGGCGCTGGCCCGTCAGCGCGCAGCCAAAGCGGGCATTATCAAGGCCGATGATCTGGCGCGCGGCTTTGCGTGGCTGCGTCCAAACGACCTGATCTGGAACTATGTCATCAACAATTATCTGTTGGGCATGGACCCGCCAGCCTTTGACGTTCTGTTCTGGAATGCGGACGCGACCAACCTGTCTGCCACCCTGATGGGCGATTTCCTGACGCTGTATGAGACGCTCGCCTTCTCCAGCCCGGGCGAAGTGGAAATGGCGGATCACAAGATCGACCTTACAAAGGTGACGGCTGACCTGTTCATTCTGGGCGGGGTCACCGATCACATTACCCCGTGGAAGGCGACCTATCGCTCCACGCAGTTGTTTGGCTCAAAGGATGTGACCTACGTGCTGAGCCAGTCGGGTCACATGCAGGCGATCCTGAACCCTCCGGGCAATCCCAAGGCGAAGTATTTCATCCAGAAGAAAAAAGGCGCTTTGCCCGAGACCGCTGAAGAGTGGCTGCAAGGGACCGAAGAGGTCAAAGGCAGCTGGTGGCCGCTCTGGATGGAATGGGTCCAGAAACGCTCCGGTAAGAAGATCGCAGCCCCTGAAACCCTTGGAAACGAGACTTTCCCGGCGATGGAAGCTGCTCCGGGACTCTACGTCGTCGAAGAAGTCTGATACAGCATGTCCGCCCCGTAGGGATCCGGGGCATGGCACAGGCAGCGCTCGCGAGGGATCGACGAGCTCTCCTGTGCCATTTTATCTGCTGAACAGAGACGAAGACGAAGGACGGGAAAATTGGCTGAAGCGATGAAGGATGCGGTTGTCACCATGCAGCAGGTGGCTGGCCGGACGCTACGGGTTGCGACGTGGAGGCTGGAATCCAGCAGCGATTATCCGCCTGTGCTGTTCTTCAACGGCATCGGCGCAAATATCGAGGCGGTGGCACCTTTGGCAGAGGCCCTGCCCGAACGCGCCTTTATTATGTTCGACATGCCCGGCATTGGCGAATCGCCCGAACCCACCCTGCCCTATAATCCTTTCACGATTAGCTGGACCGCGTCCCAATTGCTCAACAAAATGGGCGTTGGCACAGTGGATGTGATGGGAATCAGCTGGGGCGGCGGCATAGCCCAGCATTTCGCCATGCAGCACGCCGCGCGCACGCGCCGTGTGGTTCTGATTGCCACAAGCGCAGGGATGCTAATGGTCCCCGGATCGCGCAAAGCGTTGACCAAGATGGCCAATCCGCGCCGCTATATTGACCCTGATTTCATGCAGAAGAATTTCGAGACCCTGTATGGCGAGGGTCTGGGTAAAATGTCAGGCAAGGGCGGCCACATGGACCGCCTGAAACCGCCTTCGACGCGCGGCTATATGTACCAGTTAATCTGTATGCTGGGCTGGACCAGTGCGCCTGCGCTGCCGTTCCTGCTGAAACAGCCGACGCTCATCATGATGGGCGATGATGATGCGATTGTGCCGCTGGCGAATGGCAAATTCCTCGGCATGCTCATCCCCAACAGCGAGTTGGTTGTGATGGAAGGCGGCGGGCACCTGTTTTTGTTGAGTCACAAAGATGAAAGCGTCGCCGCGATCCGCACACACCTCGATGTGCCAGAACACGGTGAGACCGGGGGCAGCGATACGGCTGAGGCGGCCTGAGCGGCTCCCTCTACTCGGTCCATTCTCCCCCGCGCGACACTCCACATTGGCCAGTCTCTGGCAGGCGTCCCGCTTCGGCAAGCGCTGCGGCGGCTTCGCGCCCGCGGTCTGTGGCGAGCACATCGACCCCGCCTTGCGACAATTCGGCATAGCGTTCATCCGTGCCAAACCGGTCAATCACATTGTCGATGGAACTAGGCGAGCGGCCCAGCGTGCCAAAGATAACCTCGACATCCTCGCCATCCAGCGCGCTGAACAGGTCAGGGCGCGGCAGACGCGTGCCAGTGAACGCGATGATCCGGTCGGCCGGAACGCCCGCCTCCACAACCTCTTCCAGATCGCTCTGCTGCGTGATCGAGTAGGAAATCAGCATGTCGGGCGCGAGTTCATGCAGCCTCTGCGCCTGACCTTGTGAATAGGCGATCAGGATGACGCTATCGGCCATGTCCTTTGCGCGGATCATCGCGACCACGTCTTCAAAACTGGCGGTGCGCTTGAAATCGACCTGAAGCACGGTCTTACCCTTCGCCCAGTCGAGCGCCGCCTCAAATGTGGGCACGCCATAGGGCGTCACCCAACCCGCTTCGTCGCGCAATCTCAGGTCTTTGATCGCGTCCCATGCAAGGTCGGTGGTGCGCCCTGTGCCCGTGGTGGTGCGATCAATCGTGCGATCATGCATCAGGTAAAGCACACCATCCGTGCTTTGCGCGACGTCGATTTCCATGATCGCCGGCACCGCCGTCATGATCGCGTCCATAGTCTCGATCCCGTTTTCGGGCAGGCCCGCAGACGGCCCGCCCCTATGCGCGGAGATCAGAGTCTTGCCCTCGGCCTCAAAGCAATCGAGCATGGCGGACAGGTCGCCTTGCGGGTCGAGCGTGAAGCCGCCATTCGGCTCCTGCGCGGCGCCTTGTGTCGTGGCGATCATGCCGAAGAGGGCTGCGGACGTCAGTAGAGTGGCGAAACGGGGCATCGTCAAAAACCTTATGAGATTGGGGGTTCAGGCCTGAGCCTTGGGCAACCATTGTTTCAGAATTGCGTTCACCGTGTCCGGCGCATCCTGCTGGACCCAGTGCGATGCCTCGGGCAGGCGTTCAAGCGTGAAATCGGGCACCCAGCGACCCGTCCCCTCCGTGCCGCGCACATCAAGAGCCACGTCCTGCTCGCCCCATATCATAAGCGTTGGCACATCCACCATGCCGTCACCCAGATCGAGCGTTCTCGCATGGCGCACGACGGCACGATAATAGTTCAGCATTGCTGTCAGAGCGCCGGGCCGTGCCGCCGCATCGACATATGTCGCCAGCACCTCCGGACCGAAGTTTTGCGGGTTGCAGCTGGTCTTTGCAAACACGTTGGCAATCGGCTTCGCACCGCTGCGGCCCAGCAGTTTTTCGGGCAGCAACGGGATCTGGAAGAAGTAGATATACCAGCTCTTGCGCAATTGCCGCCAGCTTTTCAGCTCGCGCCGGAAAGCCAGCGGATGGGGGAGGTTCATCACCACAAACCGCTCCAGCTTGCGCGGGGCCAGAATGGCAAAGCACCACGCAATCGCCCCGCCCCAATCATGCGCGAACAGCGTGACTTTGCTCGCGCCGCTGGCATCAATCAGGGCCGCGATATCCTCAACCAGATTGTCGAGCGCATAGGCCCGCACACTCTCGGGCCGCGATGTGCCGCCATAGCCGCGCAGATTGGGTGCCCACACACGGTATCCCATTTCGGCGAGCAGCGGGATCTGGTCGCGCCAGCTGTAATGCAGTTCGGGAAAACCATGTAGGAACAGCGCGAGATGATTACCTTCACCCGCAGTCGCAACCTCGAAAGTCAGGCCATTCGCCTCAACCCACTCGATCGAAATCCCGCTATCCGGATCGGGGTTCCAGCTTGCGGGGCCACTGGGTTTCATAATGGATTTCCGGGTCATGTGCACATGCTAGCAGCACCAGCCCTGGTGTGATAAGTCAGTAGCCAATAAAAACTGGGAGAGAGTTTTATGGCCCAAGAGGCAAAGATGTATGACCTGATCATTCGCGGCGGCACCGTGGTCGATGGCACTGGCGCGGCAGGCTTTACCGCTGATGTCGCGATCAAGGATGGCCTGATCGCCGGAGTTGGCACGATCAGCGGTGATGCCACGCGAGAGATCGACGCGAGCGGCAAGGTCGTCGCCCCGGGATTTGTTGATATTCACACCCATTACGATGGTCAGGCCACATGGGATCAGGAAATGGCCCCGTCCAGCTGGCACGGCGTCACCACCGTCGTCATGGGCAATTGCGGCGTCGGCTTTGCACCTGCAAAGCCTGACCGCCACGAATGGCTGATCAGCCTAATGGAAGGAGTCGAGGATATTCCCGGCACTGCTCTCGCCGAAGGGATGACGTGGGAGTGGGAGACTTTTCCCGAGTATCTCGACGCGCTCGAAAAGCTGCCGCGCACGGTCGATGTTGGCACGCATGTGCCCCACGGAGCGGTCCGCGCCTATGTGCTGGGCGACCGCGAACAGCCCGGCGCGGTGCCCACCGCCGATGATATCAAGGCAATGTCGGACATCGTCGAGGAAGGAGTGCGCGCAGGCGCTCTTGGCTTCTCCACCTCACGCACAGTGCTGCACAAATCCGTCGATGGAGAGCTGGTCCCGGGCACCACCGCTACGCCTGATGAACTGGTTGCAATCGGTCACGCCATGGGCCGCGCCAAGGATGCAGGCGGGCATGCCGTGTTCGAAATGGCGAGCGACCTCCAGCGCGAATGGAACGAATTTGAATGGATGGGCAAGCTGAGCCGCGAGGCTGGCATACCTGTCACCTTTGCTGCGCTGGAATCCATCGCCAAGGAAATGCCGCTCGCCGAGCAGATCGAAACCATGCGCGCGGAAAACGACAATGGCGCCAATATCGTTGCGCAGATCGCGCTGCGCGGAAACGGCATTATCATGGCGTGGCAGGGCACGGTGAATCCCTTCGCTTTCCGCCCGAGCTGGAAATCTATCGAAGATCTGCCGTGGTCCGAGCAGAAGGCGAAATTGCTCGATCCCGCGTTCAAGAAACAGCTTTTGAGCGAGGCCAACGACTATTCTGAGGCCCCCATGGACATTATCGGCGTCGTCATGGTCATCACGCAGGGGTGGGCCTTGCAGTACGAGATGGACCCGGATTTCGATTATGAGCCCGATGCCAGTGCGAGTGTGAATGCGCGCGCTCAGGCAGCAGGCGTCGATCCGCAGGAATACGCCTATGACATGCTGTGCACGGATGACGGGACAGGATTCATCTACCTGCCGATCCTGAATTACGCCGATGGCAATCTTGATTTCCTCCACCCGCTCCAGCACGCCGATGATACGGTGAATTCGCTTTCGGATGGCGGCGCGCATTGCGGCACGATTTGCGACGCAGCCTCGCCCACCTTCATGCTGGAACATTGGGTGAAAAGCCGGAAACGCGGCGACCGCATCAGTCTCGAAAACGCAATCAAGCGCCAGTGCCGCGATACAGCCGTGCTCTATGGCCTCGAAGATCGCGGCGTGATTGCTCCGGGATACCTTGCTGACATCAACGTGATCGACATGGACGCCCTGAAGCTGGGCCGCCCGTGGCTCGCCTTTGACTTGCCCGCCGGTGGCAAGCGCCTGTTGCAAAAAGCAGATGGTTATGTCTGCACAATCAAGAGCGGGGCGGTGACTTTTGAAAACGGCAAATGGACTGGCGCAACACCTGGCGGCCTGATCCGTGGCCCGCAGCGAGTGGAACTGGCCGAGGCTGCTGAATGAGTGGCTATGAGCCAGCGCCCGGCGACTGGGCAGTCATAACCGGGGCAGGTCGCGGGATCGGGCGGTGGCTGGCGCAGTATTTTGCGGCGAAGGGTATGCGCATCTGTGCGCTCGACATTGACGCCTATGAAGCAGAGGAAACCGCGCGGTTGTGCGGCCCGGAATCTCGCGCGCATGGTTGTGATGTTTCTGACGCGGCCGAGACCACACGCGTTGCGGAAAAATTGATCGCGATGGGGGTTGAGCCCTCGCTATTGTGGATCAATGCAGGCGTCGGGACCGCTGACACGGTCACCACCGCCAAGGCACACACGCTCGAATGGCTGATGGGCGTCAATGTAATGGGGCCTGTCCACACTGCACAGGCGTGGCTGCCAGCGCTGAAAGCCCGCACAGCCGCGCGTCATGTCGGCATCACCGCCAGTTCAGCCTCGGTCACTCCCGTCAGTGGGCCGTTCACCCTGTACGCAACCACCAAGCAGATGACGGCGGCCATCGGTGAGGCACTGACGGCAGAACTATCCGAAGATTCGATTGGCGTTACGATCCTGTGCCCCGGTATCCTGAACACGCAGATATGGAATGCGGCGCAGGCGCGGCCCGAACGCTTTGGCGGCGCACGGCAGGCTCCCGAAGAAATCGGCGATCACTGGCGCGCGCAACCCGGCCCCGAAGTGCTGGAACGCGGTATCGATGAAACTCTCGCCAAGGGTGGCGGCTGGTGCATCATCGCGACCGAGGACGAAACAGCAGCGCTGATGAAAAAGCGGCACGAAGCCCAAAGCGCCGGACTGTTTGATTACGCAGTAGCGGAGCCGGACTGACGCTCAATCATTACGGTTCGATCACAATACCCTTGGCCGGATCAACGCTGCCCCCGACCATCGTGAGATAGGTCTGCCGCGCGGCTTCAAGCCCCTGATGCGTTTCGATTTCCACGGTGCCTTCGACCGCGTCGAGGAAACCGTGCCATGTTTTGGCGATCATCTTGCCACCTTCGACGGGGCCGTGTTCCTTGAAGAATGCAACAAAGTGATCCGGAGCGAACAACAGTGTCGGTTTGGGCCCCGGAAGATCCGTCACGCCGCCCATCCCTGCTCCGCGTTCCTCGATGTGAGTGGCCCCGACGAGGCACGAATATTTGAGCATGTCCGAGAAGTGTTCATGCAAATTGGCGAGTACACTGGCATTACCGGCAAAGTCGACCGTCACTGTGTTGGCAAGAGGCATCGTTCCGACTTCCTTATAAGTCAGCACCATATCGTACAGGCCGGTGCTCTCAACAAAGTCGACATTTCCCGGCGATGTAAGCCCGATGCGTTTGATCTGCGGGGAATTCTGCTTGGCCACACTGGCAAGACCCATCGCCGTCTTTGATGACGCGCTCGTCAGGATGACCTGTTCCGCGCCAAACCATTCCTCGGAGCGCATGAAGTAATCGATGATAAAACCGGTCTTGAACAGCGGGCCATAGATCATCCGCTCTTTCTCACGCGCGGGATCATGCTCGGGGTCCGCCGCAAGTCGGGTGTAGTTGTTATAGACAGGACTCATCGGCTGGCGATAATCGGTCATGTCAGAGAAGCTCGCATCCGTCACATTGCCCGGCACCGTATCCAGCAGCGTACCCATCGGCAGATAACCATACACGCGTTCACCCACGGCGATGGCGTCGCTCTTGCTCTCGATCACAACGGCGTGGCCCCACATCGGGACGATGCCCAAGCCTTCCGGGTTTTCAGCTTTTGGCGGGAAAAAATCCCAGTATTTGAAGCCATCGCCCACCACCGCATAGGTGATATTGTTGGCCGTGACCGAGAAACTCTCGACCTTCAGCCGCACCGCGCCATCGGCAAGATCGCCTGCCGGCGCTTCGATCAGCGCGGCGTTGGTGAGTTCATCCTTGCGGACGTGGACCTGTTGCAGGGTAGTCTGGGTCATTCTCGGCATCCTCCTGATATGGCGAACGGCCTAGCCGATCAGAGCTCACTTTCCCACCGCGAAGCGCGGATGGAGGGACGATTTTCGCATCGCGCAAGCCATGTTGACAGGTGATCGCATTGGGCAATCCCCACTTCACCCTGAGGCGTGAGTTGGACGGAGCGGACGACGGGATACAGGAACACATCGGCCAACGTAAAATCGCCCGTTGCGGTGCCATCCGGCGTGGCTGAGCAAGCAGTCCACGCGCCATCCTGCGCCAGTTCTGCTTCCAGAAATCCCAGCGCGCGGCTGATATCGGGCAACGCGCGGTCAATCTGTTCGCGGTCCAGCGGGAAGCCGGACACCCGGTGCATCACCCACGGCATTACAAGGCCGCGCTCAAACAGCGGGAAAAGATAGTTGTTTGTGACCGCCACCCATTTGTCCATCACCGCACGCGATGCAGGACCGCGAGGCTGGAGCGCACCGCCATTATGCGCATTGTCCAGGTACTGGGTGATCGCGACGCTTTCATACAGTTCAAGCCCGTCCACCTCGACCACCGGCACCTTGCCAAAAGGATGGCGGTTCTGCGGGGTGTGCGCGGGCGTCGTGACGGTCTGATGGCTGAGTCCCGATTCCTCGCACACGATCTGAACGATGCGGGTGTAGGTCGAAATGACCGTGCCGTGGATTTGGACTTGGGCGGTCAAGAAATACGGTTTTTCGGCGCGTCGATCACACCCGCATCGGCATCAGCACGTAAAGCGCTGGGCTGGCGTCATCCTTGCGGATTAGCGTGGGTGCGCCTGGATCGGCTAGGTGGAGTTCCACCGTGTCGCTGTCGATCTGGCTGAGGATGTCCTTGAGGTAATTGGCGTTGAAGCCGATTTCGAACCCTTCGGAATCGTATTCCGCTTCCACTTCTTCGGCGGCATTGCCGTTGTCAGGCGAGGTTACGGACAGGACCACCTTGTCTTTTTCGAGCCCCATTTTCACCGCGCGGGTCTTTTCCGTGGCGATGGTTGCGACACGGTCCACGCCGGCAAAGAACAGTTTGGGATCGACTTTCAACAGCTTGTCATTGCCGGTCGGGATGACGCGGCTGTAATCGGGGAACGTTCCGTCGATCAGCTTGCTGGTCAGCACTACGCCGCCCTCACCGCTCAGGGTAAAGCGGATCTTGCTCGCCGAAAGATCGATCAGGACATTGCCGTCCACCTCTTCGAGCAGCTTACGGATCTCTCCCACCGCTTTGCGCGGGACGATCACGTCGGGCATGCCTTCGGCGCCCTCGGGCCGGTCCATGGTAAAGCGCGCGAGGCGGTGCCCGTCGGTTGCGGCTGCCTTCAAAACCGGCTCGTCCTCATCGGTCACATGCAGGAAGATCCCGTTGAGGTAATACCGCGTTTCCTCAGTCGAGATCGCGAATTTCGTGCGATCGATCATCTCGGCGAGCAGCTTGGCCGGAAGTTCGAACGAGGTCGGCAAATCGCCTTCGACGATCACAGGAAAGTCATCGCGCGGCAGTGTGGGAAGTTTGAACTTTGCCCGGCCCGCTTTTACTTCAAGCCGGTTCTCCGCCGCGGCCAGACTGACCTGACAGCCATCGGGAAGCTTGCGGATAATGTCGTTCAGCAAATGCGCGGAAACCGTGATCGCGCCCGCTGTCTCAACCGAAGACGCCGCCATCGTCTCAACGATCTGCAGGTCGAGATCGGTCGCCATCACTTTGACGCTGCCGTCTTCGTGCGCGTCAATCAGGACGTTGGAAAGGATCGGGATCGTGTTGCGACGCTCCACCACCGATTGAACATGGGACATGCACCGCATCAGCGTTGCGCGTTCGATGGTAGCCTTCATGAGCCTCGACCTTACCTTCTCGATACTGCGACCTCAGGAGCGGAATCGCCCCCGTGGCTTTTGGAAATTCACGCAAAAACCTTAGCGCAGCCATGCATACGGGCAAGTTTGGTGTTTCCACGAAGGGGACTCCTCTGGGGATAAGCCGCACCTTGAGGCCTTGCGAGCGTGTTTTAACCGGCCTTGGGCCCTAATCGGGTCTGATCACCCCAGCATGGCCATGCCGCCATTCACATGGATCGTCTCGCCCGTGATGTATGCCGCCTCACGGCTCGCAAGGAAGGCTGTGGTCGCGCCGATATCCTCGCCCTCGCCCATCTTGCCCATCGGAATGCGCGCGTTCAGGGCGTCTTTCTGCGCATCGGGCAGTTGGTCGGTCATTGCGGTCCGGATGAAACCGGGGGCGAGGCAATTGGCGGTGATGCCGCGGCTGGCGACTTCCTGTGCAAAGCTTTTTGTCATGCCAGTCACCCCGGCTTTGGCTGCAGCGTAGTTCATCTGGCCCGGATTGCCTGTCGCGCCCACCACGCTGGTGATATTGATGATCCGGCCAAAGCGTTGCTTCATCATCGGGCGCGCGCTGGCCCGCATCAGGCGGAAGGCGGCCTCGAGATTGACGCTGATCACCTGATCCCACTCATCATCCTTCATCCGCATCGCCAGATTGTCGCGCGTGATGCCGGCATTGTTAACAAGGATATCAATCCCGCCCAGCGTATCGAGCGTGGCAGGGATCAGCTCCTCGACCTGCACCTTGTCAGACAGGTTGCAGGTGATCTCGACATGATCGCCATGCTCGGGCGAACCCACTTCGCTGTTGAGCTGTTCACGAAAAATTCGCAGCTTGTCTCCGTTGGAACCCGACAGCGCAACACGCGCGCCCTGCTTCGCCAGGGCCAACGCAATAGCAGAGCCAATTCCGCCGCTCGCGCCCGTGACCAGCGCATTCATTCCTGCAAGTGAAAACATTATGCCATCTCCTTCGCAAAGGCTTCCAGCTCTTCCATGGTGATGAGACTGGTGGTCGCCGCTTCCTTGTCGATGCGACCTATCATGGGTGTGAGCACCTTTCCGCCCAGTTCCACGAAATGCTCGATCCCGTCAGCGCGCATCGCCATCACGCTTTCACGCCAGCGCACGCGGCCTGTGACCTGCTCCACCAAAAGGGCGCGCTCTTCCTCGCCCGATGTGACCTTTGCGGCGGTGACATTGGCGTAGAGCGGCACGGACAGGTCGACGGGTGGATGATCGCGCAGCGCACCGGCCATGCGTTCCGCAGCAGGTTGCATCAGCGAACAGTGGAACGGCGCGGAGACCGGCAGCTTCACACCGCGCTTGATCCCGTGGTCTTTTACCAAAGCAATCGCGCGGCCAATCGCGCCTGCATGGCCGGAGAGGACAACCTGACCCGGATCATTATCATTGGCGATTTCGCACACGTCACCTTCGGCAGCAGCAAGCGCCAGAGCAGTAGCCCTCTCAACATCCGCGCCCAGCAAAGCCGCCATCGCGCCTTCGCCCACCGGCACAGCGGATTGCATCGCCTGCCCGCGCAGCTTCAGTAGACGCGCCGTGGTCGCCAGATCAAACGCGCCGCTCGCACATAATGCGGTGTATTCGCCCAGAGAATGCCCTGCGACCGCGTTGGCTTTATCAGACAGCGTGACACCAAATTCGCTTTCCAACACGCGCAAGGTCGCCATTGCATTCGCCATGATCGCAGGCTGGGCATTCTCTGTCAGGGTAAGCTGATCCTCCGGCCCCTCGCTCATGATGGCAAACAGCTTTTGAGACAGCGCCTCATCCACTTCTTCGAATACAGCGCGAGCGGCCGCGCTGGCTTCTGCAAGGGCGGTGCCCATGCTTACCTTTTGGCTACCCTGCCCCGGAAATACGAATGCGCGCATAGAGTCCTCTTCCTAGTGCCGGGCCGCCCGCGCCCGGGATCAATTCACATTGACCCAGCGCCTAGGTACCGGCTGACGGACTCGCAAGTCCGAACGGGACAACCTTGTTGGCAGAAGTATGTCCCACTGCCGCGCGCCCGAGATAGGGCACCCCAGCACGCGCGCACCAGAATTTCGCTATCTCCTCTTCGCTTTGCCCGAACTCGACATAGTTTTCTGGCACTGCCGTTATCTCGCCCAGCCGCAGACCAGCAAGCCGGGGGAGCGTTCCGGCGAGATGGAAGAAGAGCCGGTCAATGGAGTAGAAGTGCTCGCTGACTTCCTCGACCATGACGACATGACCCGAAAGGTCCGGCATCAACGGCGTTCCGACGCACATTGCGAGCGTGATGAGGTTGAAGGCGGCGACCGGCGTGATCCCGTCAAGGCTCGGCTCAAGTCCCGAATTGTCGCCCGCAAACCATTTCAGCACCCTGCGCACGGCCTGTCGCCCGCCTTCGGACCGAGCGCTGACCGGCATGGAGCCATGCGCGCACTGGCCAATTCCGGCGCGATACAAGGCGGCGAGCAGATATCCGCAATCCGAAAAGCCGACATACGATTTCTCCCGCGCCGCCGCATTCATGCGCACAACCGCCGCCTCTGCAATCCGGTTGGAGCCGTATCCACCCTTCGCGAACCACACGGCATCAAAGGCGGAATCATTCGCGCAATCGAGCAAAGCGGTGAGCCGGGTCAAATCATCGCCTGCGAAATGCCCCTGCCTGACAAAACACTGATCGTGAAAAGTCACCCGATGCATGGGGAATTCGGCAGCAACCAATTCCTCCAGAGCGGCGGCGTGATCGCGTGTAATCGGCGTTGCCGGTGCACAAATAGCAATGTTTGTCATGAGAACGGACCTAAGTCGCTTGTCAGTTTAGTTTCAAGCCAATAACCATGATTCGCATGGATCACCCGCTCGATGTGCCCGATATTGACGGGCGCCCTTTCTTTTTCTGCGGCATAGGCGGGTCGGGCATGCTCCCCCTCGCGCAGATTGTTCACGGGCTGGGCCATGATGTCGCAGGGTCAGACCGGAGCCGCGACCAGGGCCGTACACCTGAAAAATTTGAATGGCTGGAAAATGCGGGTTTTAAACTGTTCCCGCAGGATGGCAGCGGCATCGTCAGCGCGGATCAGATTCTGGTGGCCTCCGCCGCCGTGGAAGACACCGTGCCCGAAGTGAAGCGCGCGGCGGATTTGGGCTGTGTGCGTCTGAGTCGGGCCGAGTTGCTGTCGCAATTGTTCAATCAGGCGGGGTATTCCATCGCGATTGGCGGCACTTCGGGCAAATCCACCGTCACCGGCATGGTCGCATGGATCCTGCACGAGGCGGGCTATGACCCCACTGTAATGAATGGTGCGGTAATGAAGAATTTTGCGAGCCCGCAAAACCCCTTTCCCAGCGCGCGGGTTGGCACGCCCAGTATTTTCGTCAGCGAAGTGGATGAAAGCGATGGGTCGATCGCCCTGTACAAACCCACGATCGGAGTGCTGCTGAATGTCAGCCTCGATCATAAGAGCATCGAGGAATTGCGCGTCCTGTTTGGCAATTACATCGACGAGGCAGGGTGCGCGGTCGTCAATCTTGATGATGAGGAAGCGTTCTTCCTGAGCCAGAAGGCTGCTGGCGAGGTCGCGGGCAGGGGCACAGGCGGGATCACAGATAAGGCCCCGCAAGTGGTGAGTTTTGCGGTGCGCAACCAAAAAGCAGACATAACGGTTGACCCCGACTCCATCGACGAAAGCGCCTTTGGCATTCGCGCCGCAGTAATTGACAATCGCAGCCGCGAGATTTTCCCGCTGATCCTGCCTATGCCGGGCCTGCATAATCTCTCCAATGCCATGGCTGCGATTGCCGCGGTGGGCGCGGCAGGCATCAATGTGCAAAAGGCCGCCTACGCCTTGCGCAGCTTTGAAGGGCTGGCGCGGCGGTTTGATGTGGTGGGCACCAGCGCAACCGGCATCACCGTGATCGACGATTTCGGCCACAATCCGGAAAAGTGCGCTGCGACACTGCGCACGCTAAAGGCCACTTCGGGCCGCGTGATCGCGTTCTTCCAGCCGCACGGATACGGGCCGCTGCAACAGATGGGTACCGAACTGGCGCAGACTTTCGCACGCGAACTTGATCCCGATGACGTGACCATCATGTGCGATCCGGTCTATTTCGGCGGAACCGTTGACCGTAGCGAGGGCAGCGAGCGGATCATTGACCAGATAAACGGCGCTGGCGGCACGGCTGAACATATCGCTTCGCGCGAGGAATGCGGCGCGCGCATGGCGGAGATCGCCAAGCCGGGCGACCGCATCGTGATCATGGGCGCGCGCGACGATACCCTAAGCACCTTTGCCAAGGACGTGTTCGAGCAGATTGGATGAGCGTCTATGAACGCGCCCGGCGCCACGCCCTATGGATGCTCGGTGCGCTCGGCGTTTCGATCCTTTTTGTGCTGGTGGTCGACCGGTTCTTTGGCCATTCGACGATCGCCTTTGCACTCGCAATCCTCGGTCTGGTCGCCGCGAACCGCCAGATGTTGTCTATGAACTGCCCGAAATGCGACAAAAACCTGTTTTTTCGAGGTATTTTTGTGGTGCCGTGGCCAAACAAGAGGTGCCGCAGATGCGGTAAAGAGCTGGACCAGAAACCTTCCGGACAATGAGCATTTATCGAAGAGCTGTACGACAAGTGTGGCTTTCGATTGCACTGTTTTTGTGCTTCCTTCCGATAATGATTTTGGCCGAGCGCTTCCGGTTCGACCCCGAAGTAGCCTTCGTGGTTTTCGGAGTTGGCGTTCTATTGATTTCCATTCGGAACCTGACTTTGAACTGTCCCAAGTGCGGCAAGAATGTTTTCACCAGGGGCGTGATCTTCGCCTTCTGGCCAAGCCGCACTTGCCGCAAATGCGGGCGCGAACTGGACGAGACTCCCCAAAATCGCTGATGGAGCCGGTGCAGGTTAAGCGCTAGCCTCACAGCCATGCACCCAAGGGATTTCTCGGTCGATACGCTGCTACGCGTCAATGCCACCATGTATGCCGAGCGAGAGGCAAGCGTCGATGGCACGCAGCACCTAACCTACGCGCAGCTGGATAGGCGGGTTGAGCGGCTGGCCAATTGGCTGCTTGAGCGGGGCATCGCGCCGGGCGACAGAGTGGCGATCCTGCTGACCGATGGCGCGCCCTATCTTACAACCCTGTTGGCCTGCGGGCGGATCGGCGCGATCGCGGTTCTGCTGAACTGGCGGCTGGCTGCCGGCGAGATCGGGTGGATCATGGGCAATGCCGAGGTCGCGATGACCTTTGTTAACCCGCGCTTTGAACCCTTGTTGGCACAGGCTGACGCGGGAGAAATCATCTCGGTCGACGAGGCGCATGCTCCGGATGGCGTTTTCGAGCGGATCGTAGCCTCGGATCAGCCCCCGCACACCATTGCGGACCTGGCACCAGACCGCCCGCTTTACATGATGTACACCAGCGGCACGACCGGACGGCCCAAGGGCTGTTTGCAAGCTGGAAGCGCCGTTGCTGCCTCGGCCATGGGCTTTTGCGTGCGACGCGGGTTCACTCGGGACGAGCGTTTGCTCTCGGTCAATCCGCTGTTCCATGTCGTCGGGATGCAGCAGATCGTGGCCATGCTCGCCTGCGGCGGCACCAGCATCTTTACTGGCCGCGATATGGACAGTGCAGCGATCCTCGATCTGCTCCATGCGGAGCGCTGCACTACGACCAGCGCCTTTCCTCAGATCAGCTTCCCATGGTTCGAAATGGAGCCGGTGCGCGATGGCGTGATGCCGCTCAACAATTATACGGGCGGCGCTGGCATGGGTAAGCCGCAGATCTATGAAAGGTTTGAGAGGGTGTGGGATTGCCGCGTCATCGGCGGATATGGGCAGACCGAGGTTTGCGGCTTTGCGACCTTTATCGACTACCCCGATATGCTGGAGGCGCCCCGCTCTATCGGGTGGCCGATGCCGCATGTAACGATGGCCGTGCTTGATCCCGACGGTAACTCCCTGCCTGCGGGCAAGGAAGGCGAGATTGCCTTGCGCGGACCTTCGGTCATGCTCGGATATTGGCGCAATGATGAAGCGACCAAGGCAGCGCTTGGCCATGGCTGGCTGCGCACGGGCGACCTTGGAACAATGGATGATCGGGGGCGCGGCTATCTGCTGGGCCGCGCGAAGGAACTGATCAAGACCGGCGGCGAGAACGTCTATCCGGCCGAAGTGGACGCAGTCTTTGCCGAAATGCCCGAAGTCGCCGATGCAGGTTGCGCAGGCGTGCCGGACAAACGCTGGGGCGAAGCGGTAAAAGCCTTCGTCGTGCTAAAGCCCGGCGAAAGCCTCACCCGCGAGGAAATCACCGCGCGGTTCAAAGCGCAGATCGCAGGCTACAAACGCCCGCGTTATATCGAATTCGTCGATCACATCCCGCGCGATCCGCTGGGTAAGATGCTACGGCGCGAATTGTCGGCAAGGCCTGTAAGCGCGGATCAGGAGGCGTGATGCACTGCTGACGGGAAGTTTACAGCGACGACCGGTTCCCGTAATTTTGCAGAAGAAACCGACCTTCAGCCGTCGACCCAATTGC
>JGI12048J13642_10617937_pt1 | contig 32494 bp, 31 predicted proteins | sample ElkSlonscriptome_16_FD_13642 | JGI IMG/M metagenome (IMG submission 13642)
GTGACGCGCGAACCGGTAACAACAATGGCGTTCCTGGGGGCAAGTGGTGCAGTGCCCGCCTCAGTAGCGTCCGGCGTGCTATTCTCGGTTTCGGTGTCCTGAGCAAAAGCAGGCGTTGCTGCCAGCGCAAGGCCGACAGCGAACGAGCCGGCGCTCAGTCGCAATTGTGTGGATTTCTTCATAGGTTCCTTACCCTTGTTTTCGACGATCATACGGCTTCCCGTCTGATTCATTTGCAGTTGAAATCTGGGATGCTCAGTCTTCAGCCCAGATTTCCCCCTTCTGTTTTTGGACAATCCTTGCCGCACCTGAATCGCGCAAAACTTGCGATACTCGATACGGGGCACTGCCTCAGCCCGCCGAATGAACCGTTAGAGGATACAAAGAAAGCCGCGCTGGTCGATTTCAAGAAAATGAGAAACGGCTGTAGCAGTATTGCAACACTGTGGTTTTGAGCCAGCCTTCGACAGGGCGAGGTATGGTTGCGATGAACCGTTTCGACGTTTTCGCGCAGTCGCACGGTGTACGCCGAGTGCTCTAGTCAAGCGACGTTGCAACGCGCCTGCTCTGCGCGCCCTGCGCTTTGTCGAAAATGGTGGAGGGCCTGTCAGATGTAGCGCGTTCCAGATGATGCCGCTGTAGTGGGCATCGGCTGTGTGATAATCGCCACCCCCCTGTGCTTTGTCGGTCTGTGTCGGCTGCGCATGCGCTTGATCGACTACCATCCCGCGATGTTCCAGCGATAGTCTCTTTGGCCCGGCAATGCCAGCCACGCTCGCCCTTCGCAAATGTCCGGTTGATTCCCGCTCGGCGCTCTAATAGGCCATGCGCGAACCGGCGGCGAGTGGCAAATCGCAACCTGCTTTTCGCGCGCGTTCCTGATTTGATTTGGCCTGATTTCAAACGCCCCGTTCTAGGGATGAGAGTTTCGGAGAGAGAAATGAACACAGCCTATATCGTCGATGCCGTGCGCACAGCCGGAGGTCGCCGCGGCGGGCGCCTTGCCGGCGTTCACCCCGTGGACCTGCTCGCAAAATCACTGGATGCGGTGGTGGATCGCAGCGGAATTGATCCGCACGCGATTGACGACGTCATCACCGGCTGTGTTAGTCAGGCCGGTGAGCAGGCGGGGCAGGTGGGACGTATGGGTGTGCTCGCATCAAAGCTTCCCGAAAGCACGCCTGCTGTTTCTATTGATCGCCAGTGCGGATCATCGCAGCAGGCGATCCAGTTCGCAGCGCAAGCGGTGATGAGCGGGACGCAGGACGTGGTCATCGCCAGCGGCGTGGAAAGCATGACGCGCGTGCCCATGGGATCAAACATGACGCTGCACATGAAGGAGGGGCTGGGCAATTATATGTCACCCGGCGTGATGGAGAAATATCCGGGCGTCCAGTTCAGCCAGTTCATGGGCGCGCAGATGATTGCGGATAAGCATGACTTTTCAAAAGACGATCTCGATCGCTTTGCTTTGGAAAGTCACAAACGCGCGATCGCCGCGACCGAGGCTGGCGCGTTCAACAACGAAATCGTGCCTGTCGAAATTGAGACGCCCGAAGGCACCGAAATGCACACGGTAGACGAGGGCATTCGGTTTGACGCCACTCTCGAAGGGATTGCTGGGGTTAAATTGCTGGCTCCTGATGGCAAGATTACGGCCGCCAGCGCCAGCCAGATCTGCGATGGCTCCAGCGCGGTTCTGGTCGTCTCCGAAGAGGCGCTGAAGCGTTACAACCTCACCCCGATGGCCCGCATCCACAACCTGACCGTGACCGCAGGCGATCCGGTTATCATGCTTGAGGAGCCGCTGTTTGCGACTGACAAGGCGCTGGAGCGAGCGGGGATGAAAATTGACGATATCGACCTTTATGAGGTGAACGAAGCCTTTGCGCCCGTGCCGCTAGCATGGCTCAAGCATACCGGTGCAGACCCGGAAAAGCTCAACGTCCATGGCGGCGCGATTGCGCTTGGCCACCCGCTCGGCGCTTCGGGTACGAAACTGATGGCCACGCTCGTCCACGCGCTTAAGCGGCATGGCAAGAAGTACGGTCTGCAAACGATGTGCGAAGGCGGCGGCGTTGCCAATGTCACAATCATCGAGAGCGTTTGAACCCCACCCTTATTCCCTTAAATTCATGATCCTGAGAGGAAAATTATAATGGAAGTTTCAGCAAAGACCCCAGCCGTGGTAACCGGCGGAGCCTCCGGCCTTGGTGCCGCCACCGCGCGCGCACTCGCCGCGAAAGGCGCAAAGGTCGCCATCTTTGACATGAACGAGGAAAAGGGCGAGGCGATGGCCTCAGAGATTGGCGGCGTGTTCTGCAAGGTCAACGTGACCAGCGAAGAAGACGTAAATGCAGGTTTCGCCAAAGCCCGCGAAGCGCACGGCCAGGAACGTATCCTTGTGAACTGCGCCGGCATCGGCAATGCAATCAAGACCGCCAGCCGTGACAAGCAGACCGGAGAGATCAAGCACTACCCGCTCTCCGCCTTTGAATTTGTGATCCAGGTGAACCTGATCGGCACCTTCCGCTGCATCGCCAAGTCGGCGGCTGGCATGATGACGCTCGACCCGATCAATGAAGAAGGCGCACGCGGCGCAATCGTCAACACGGCTTCGGTCGCTGCTGAAGACGGTCAGATGGGTCAGGCGGCCTATTCTGCTTCAAAGGGCGGTGTTGTCGGCATGACCCTGCCAATCGCACGCGACCTGATGCGCGAAGGCATCCGTGTGAACACGATCCTGCCCGGCATCTTCAACACGCCGTTGATGAATGCAGCCCCGCCGCAGGTGAAGGAAGCGCTCGCCGCCTCCGTGCCATTCCCCAAGCGCCTTGGTTATCCCGAGGAATACGCCAATCTTGCCATGTGCATGATCGAAACCGGCTATTTCAACGGCGAAGACGTGCGTCTGGACGGTGCGATCCGGATGGCACCACGTTAAGCGAAAGGCTTCCTTCTAAATTGAACCCCGCTGCATAGCCTTCCTGCGGCGGGGTTTTCTTTTGCGCTTCGGCGCCCTGGCCTGTTTACCCGTGCTGGAAGGATCATTTTAATGGCAGCGAGGTTGAACAGCTCTCAGTGGCAATCGAAACATGAACGGCGGGATGCGGCTGATATTGGCAGCCTCGCAGACCGCGACCATCAGCATGGCCTGCGCTGCGCAGCCGTCATCTTATGAGGCGGAGCAAGTCCCGTCGCTACCTTCGAAAACGCGCATTCCGGTCCCCATCGACATTAAGAGTTGGCCGGTATGGATCAAAAGGACGTATCCTACAGCTGCCGCGCGTGCACGTCGTGGTGGACCGCTTGGGCTGTGTGTCGAATTGCAGGGTCGTGCGTCCTGCCGGGCACCAAATTCTAGATGATGCGGCGTGTCGGGGGATGACCGAGTACCCCCGCGTCAGGCCTGCGCTCGACAAAGATGGCCGTCTGACAACAGATGTATTTGCAAGCACGATCACATATTTAAAGGGCTATGCAGCGCAGCGCGATTAGGACTTGGTCCACTGCGGCGTAGCCGCATTTATGCCGCCTCGGTCAGCTTTTCCTCCAGCGCGCGGGCCATGTGTTCGCGGTATTCAGCTGCGCGGTCATAGCGCAGCAGTTTGAGGGCCATGGCCTCCATTTCCAGCAAGTGGACGCTTTCGGGGAAGCGGATGCGGCCCGCCGCGCACAGGGCGACAATGCGGGCCGCTTCGTCACGACCGGCAAGGCCAATTAGCGCCTCTGACAACTGCTCGTAGGTAAAATTCTCGGGCAAATCGTCCGAAGGCAGATGCGTGGCATGCGATGTCGCGTGCCAGTTTGCCACGTCATACATATGCGTGACGGGCCGTTCGAGCCGCGGATCACGCAGCGTTTCAAGGAAAGCGATATGCAGTGGATGGGCGGCATCGGCGATGTTCTTTACAGGGAAATCAATCGCCAGATGCCCGCCAGTGTTCTGCATCATATACAGGCGCATTGAATCCGCATTCAGGCTTTCCGCATAGTCGATAAGCGCGGGGATCTCATGGTAATTGTCCATCTGGATCGTGGCATTCAGGTGAAACTCGCTGAACGTCCCTTCACGGCGTTTTTCGGCGAGAAATTCCAGATTGGGCGCGAGTTTCTGCCAGTTTCCGGGGCGGCGCACATATTCATACACCCACGGCGTGCAGGCATCGATCGAGACATCGACCAGCGGTTTGTACTTTGCCAGCCCCTCAAATTCCGCCCAGCGCTTCGGTCCCATCAACAGCGCATTGGTATGAATGTTCAGGACAGCATTCGTGTCATGATCGGCGAGGTACCGCAGAATGGAGCGATAATGCTGACTAGACCACGCATCGCCCTGACCCGAGACGGAGACGGTGATCCGGTCGCCGCTGCCCAGCAAGGGAAAGAACACCTGCTGCTCGATCTTCTGAAAGCGCGCCTCTTGCGCCTCGTCCGAGACGATCATGCCGTCGCGGCAGGAGGGGCAGGCCAGGTTGCAGGTGATGTCATGCGCCAGAAACACCCAGCTTGGCGATGTGTCTAGCTGTGTCGTGCCGTTCGCGATGATCTTTTTCAAGGCAGGGTCTTCGACCTCTTCGCGCAGAGGCAACTGGTCTTCCATAATCAGTGTACAGCGCTGTTTGTTGCAGTGCCGAAACGACCCATCAAGGATACTTTCGCGCATCTCGCGTGCGCTTTTGCTGTTCCAGATCTGATCGGCGGTCTGGTGTTCCAGATGGCCCAGACGCTTCTTGGTCCAGATGGAGCAGCATGGTGCCACGGTGCCGTCGATCAAGGTTTCAAACTTGGTGAACGGAGCCTCGCAGAACCGGGCGGACAGATCCGCGCTTTTGGTCGCATCGCCGAAGCGGGAGAGGAAGAAAAGCGCACCCGCAATCTGTGTGCAGGACTGGCTTTGTGCCTCCATTTGGCGAAGCGCCTCTAGCGCGAGTGCGACTTTGCCCGAACCTGCGATCAGCATGCACAGCGCAAGATTGCGAGTGCGGCTGTCGGCGTGGCCAAACTGGCCCCAGCCATCGCGCAGCTTTTCAGTGAGGAAAGCGCCGGTGTCGCCGGCTCCCAGTTCGGTGAGCCAGTTCCAGATGTCGGGATGATCCGTTCCGTCCAGCAGGGTCTGCAATCGGGTCTCCACCTCGATCAACACAGTGTCCTGCGCGCTCAGCGGGGCGGCATCAAGATCGGAGAGGGTGCCGGGGAGATTGGGGGCGTTCATTCTGGGACTCCTGTGATCAGTGAGTGCTGGATGAAGGAACAAGGTGAAAGGATGTCTGGCCACAGCCTAGCGGGAGTTGCGTAGGCGCACGCGTGCCTTATGGTCGGATAAAAGCGGCGCGCGAGCGTGCCTGCCCGGGATACAAAGCGCATCAGGAGAGGACATCCATGACCAATTTCACCCAGATACTTGTCGAAAAAGCGGATGGTATCGCGACTATCACGCTCAACCGTCCGGAAAAGATGAATGCCTACACCCGCACGATGGGCGCCGAGATTATCGCCGCGATGGACGATATCGACGCGGATGATACGGTGCGCGCGGTGATCTTTACCGGCAGCGGAGAGCGGGCCTTTTGCGCGGGCGCGGATCTGACACCGGAAGGGGGAGGGCAGGTCTTCTCCAGCGGCGACGCGGTAGAGGACCTGTCTGATGAGCGGGTGCGCGATGGCGGCGGACTGCTGACACTCAGGCTGTTTGAAAGCACAAAGCCGTTGATCTCGGCCTGCAATGGCGTGGCTGTGGGAGTTGGTGCGACGATGCAGCTGGCGATGGATATTCGCCTTGCGAGCGAGACGGCGCGCTATGGCTTTGTCTTTGCGCGGCGCGGTATTGTGCCTGAGGCGGCCTCAAGCTGGTTCCTGCCGCGGCTGGTGGGGATTAGCCAGGCGCTCGAGTGGTGCTATTCAGGCCGGGTCTTTGACGCGGCAGAGGCCAAGGCGGGCGGGCTTGTCCGATCCGTCCATGCGCCCGGCGTCCTGTTGAGCGAGGCGCGCGAGATTGCGCGCGAGATTGCTCAGAACACCTCTGCTGTGTCAGTTGCCATGACGCGTGCGATGATGTGGCGCCTGATGAGCGCGGACCACCCGATGGAAGCGCACAAGATTGACAGCCGCGCGATCTATCGCCTCTCCAAAGGCAAGGATGCAGCCGAAGGGATTGCCAGCTTCCTTGAAAAGCGCAGCCCGGACTATTCTGGCAAGGTCAGCGAGGATATGCCCGACTTCTATCCCTGGTGGGAAAAGCGCGCCTACGAATAGGGGGGTCTTGCGGGCACAGTGGTTTCATGGGAAACCATTTCTATGACCCTTGGAAGCGAGCAATCCTCTCACCCCGACCCTGCCGATGAGGCAGCCACGCACGGCAGCGCCGATCAGGCCTTTGGCAAACTGAAGGACTTTCTGCCCTATCAGCTCTCGGTCGCGTCAAATGCGGTCAGCGCGATTATTGCCGAGCGATATCGCAAGCGGTTTGACCTGAAAGTGACCGAATGGCGCGTGATGGCTGTTCTGGGCGATGTGTCACACGGAAAGGGCGGCATGACCCAGCGCGCGCTGACCGAGGCGACGCTGATGGACAAGGTCGCCGTAAACCGCGCGTGCAAGGTGCTGGAGGATCGCGGGCTCGTAATGCGCGCTCCCAATGCCGCGGATGGCCGCTCCCATTTGCTGGTGCTCACATCTAAAGGCGAGGCGATCCACGCCGAAGTGATGCCCCTGGCATTGGAGACCGAACGCGAATTGTTCGACGGTTTCAGTAAGGCGGAAAGCAAGCGTTTGCGGGCAATGCTCGAAAGACTGCGCGCCCGCGTGGATGCGCTTTCCAACACAGGAGCCTGACGCTCCGGCCTTGTAATAGGGCTCCCCATACGAAAGCGGCCCGCAGGAGAGTGTCTCCTGCGGGCCGCCTTTATTTCGGGTCTGTTTTCTAAAACATCACTCGATAAGTGCGTCGTTGATCGAACAGGCTGCCGGTCCAAGGATCACAATGAACAGCACAGGCAGGATGAAGAGGATCAGCGGAACCGTCATGATCGCCGGCAGACGCGCGGCTTTCTCTTCGGCGCGCATCATGCGTTCGTTACGGAATTCCGCCGAAAGGACACGCAGCGAGCTGGCCAGCGGCGTACCATAGCGCTCTGTCTGGATCATGGTTGTAACAACGCCTTTGACCGCTTCCAGATCGACGCGATAGGCGAGGTTATCGAACGCCATTTTCCGCTCGTTCAGGAATGAAAGTTCAATCGCTGTCAGGGCAAATTCGTCTCCCAGTTCCGGATAGGCCCGGCCCAGTTCCTTTGCCACGCGGTTGAATGCGCTGTCGACGGTCAAGCCGGCTTCGGCACAGATAACCAACAGATCGAGTGCGTCGGGCAGGCCTTTCTGGATTTCCTTGGTGCGCTTTGCCGACTTGTTCGAAAGGAACAGTTCAGGCCCCTTATAGCCCAGAAACAGCATCAGGCTGACCGCGCCCAGACGGGTCATAGGACCCCAGTCAGGGAAATAATCGATCACATAGATGACCATCAGGCCAATTCCGCCCAGCACAATCGGAAGGATTGCGCGCAGGCCGATGATGTAAACCGCCAGTTCCTTGTTGCGGTAACCGGCATGGGCCAGCTTTTGCTGCACCTGTTCCAGCTGGCTTTGCTGGAGCACGTTGAACCTGCCCAGCTGATCCTTGACCTTGTTGGTCGTATCGGTCTTGCGCGCAAGACTGGCGCGTTTCTTGGTCCCGGCGGTGACAATGCCCGCTTTGAGCTCATCACGCCGTGCATTCAGCGCTTTGACGCGCTTTGACATGGGGTCCTTAATCGTGAGTGCGGTGTAAATCGCAAACAGCACGGCAAAGGCGGCAAGCCCTGCAAAGACAGTTCCGACAAAGACGACATCAAAGCCGAGCAGAGTGGGGCCGGTGGGTTGGTTTAAAGTCATGTGCCTCTATGCCCCCGTCAGATCTCGAAACTGACCATTTTGGCCATGATGCCCACGCCGATGCCCATCCAGCACAGGCCGCCAAGCCCGGTGACGATCAGGCGATCATCGGTGAAGAATGTGCCCAGATAGCTTGGGTTGATCCAGTAGATCAGGCCAAACACGATGAAGGGCAGTGAGCCGACGATATAGGCGGACGCTTTCGATTCAGAGCTCATCGCCTTGATCTTCAGCTTCATCTGCGCGCGTTTGCGCAGCACGTCGGCAAGGTTCGACAGCGTCTCTGCCAGGTTACCACCGGTTTCGCGCTGGATCGCCAGCGTGATGCAGAAGAAGTTGAATTCGGGAATGCCGAGGCGGTCTGCGGTTTCCTGAAGCGAATCTTCCATCGTCTTACCGATCTTGATCCGCTCAGTGATGCCTTTGAATTCGGTGCCGACCGGGCCGGGCACTTCCTGTGCAACCACGCCCAGCGTCTCTGTGACCGGCAAGCCTGAACGCAGGCCACGCACCAGCAGTTCGATCCCGTCGGGAAACTTGGAGTTAAACTGCTTGGTTCGCTTTGAAATCATCATGTTGACGGCAAGGTGGGGAACGCCCGCACCGATCAATAGGCCAATGCCCAGGGCCAGCAGAAGCGCGCCAGACTGGATGAAAATCAAAACCGCAATAGCCAAGGCCAGGCCAAGCGAGGAATAGATATACTGCGAAACGGTGATCCCTTTGCCCGTGCGGTCAAGCCGCATGACAAGGGCGTCAAGCTGCGAGCCGGAGCCTGCAACTTTGAACTGCCGGGGCTTGCGGGCTGCAATCGCTTTTTTGAATTGCGATTCAACCTTTGCATCCATGCTATCTGAATGCCGAAACCGCAGGGCTTGCAAGCGGCGCTTTTGCGCCTGTGCCACGCCCGAATTGGCAAAGAGATAGTAAGCTCCGACCAGGATGCCGAATACCACCACCGTGATGAGCAGGGTCGAGATAATGTCCATCGATTGTGTCCTGCCTGTTCCTTTTCGTGCGCGTTAAACCAAACTGTTAAGATGCTTTGCGCAGGCTGCCCGCGCGCTGTGCGCGGTGCAGCCTGCGGAACCACTTAGTCAGCCGGTTGCGCTTCCTTGTCTTTCTTCGCGAGCAAACCCTTGAAATCGAAACCGCTAAGCAGCGACTTCTTCTCTTCGGGAGCCTCGTCCATGTCTTCTTCGCTTGCGCCAAGCACGCGCTCTGCGATCTGCTTGATTGCAGCGGTGGCCTTGCTCGACCGGTTCGCATCAACGAACACTTGGCCCAGCTTGGCAGCGTTGGAGGCGGCTTTGATGTCGTAGGGGATCGAAAAATCGACCCGGCGTTCAATCGAAGCTTCGAAGTCGGCTTTGCTGATTTCCGCCATGCCCGGTTGGACCTTGTTGGCGACGATCATCGGATGCGCATGCGGTGCATTGGCTTTGAGCCATGACAGAATGCGGATCGTGTCGCGCGCCGAGGCAAGCGTCAGTTCGCAAGTCAGCAGCACCAGATTTACATCGGCCAGCAATTGCGGAAAGTTGATCAGCATATTGCGCGGCATATCGATGACGGTCATCTCAAATGCCTGCCGGAATTCTTCTTCCAGCTGCACAAACGCGGAACCGTCCGTCATCAACGGCTGATTGATCGGTGCCTCAGCTGACAGGATCGACAGGTTATCGTTCGCGCGGATCATGGCGCGTTCGATAAACAGACCGTCAATGCGGCTTGGATTGTCGATTGCATCGGTCAGACCGCGACCCGGCTCCAGATCGAGCGCGAGCGCGCCTGTGCCGAAGTGTACATCCAGATCAAGCAGTGCCGTAGGCGAGCTGTGCTCTGCGCTGAACAGCCATGCCAGCGAGGTCGCAAGCGTCGAGGCCCCGACACCGCCACGCGTTCCAACGACAGCGGTGGAGATGTGGCGCTTTACCGAGCTGTCATCGCCAGCCTTGGGCGAGGTAAAGACAGCCAGAGCCTGATTGATCGAATCGTGCACCTGCTGGGCCGAAAGCGGCTTGAGCAGGTAATCGTGAATGCCACTGGACAGCAGATCGCGATAAAGGCGAACGTCATTGACCTGACCGATGGCGATCACGACTGTGCCAGGTTCGCAAACCTCGGCCAGAGCGTTGATATCGTTCAGCGGGTCGCCGCTTTCTGAAAGATCGACGAACAGGATTGCAGGGCTTGCGCTGACAGAAAGCGACTGGATCGCATTGCGCAGGCCGCCTTTGTTACACTTTTCCGGCTGCCAGCCCATTTCGATGACGACCGGGCGCAGGACATCCAGCGCACTGTCATCACAGATATAGGCGGCGAACGGATCGCGATTGCCGGGCAAGCCTGATTTCCAAGGTGCATTCATTGTCAGTTACCTCCTCCGCCGGCGTTGGCTGCGTTCAAAAGACCAGCCGCTCCTGTCGGATCGGCGTCACGCAGTGTGCTGATTGCTTTGGTCGATGTTGAAACCAGGGTCTCGCTGGAGCCGGTCTGGCCTTCCAGCAGATCTTCCGGATTCGCGACCATTGCCGCAATGTTGCTATTGGTTGAACAACCATATCCAGGGCTGGTCGCGTTCAGATAGTTCATATCCGACTGCTTGGACCAGTCCGGGCAGCCTGGTACGCTGGCCGTGGAGCGGGTGATGACCACGCGCGCCTCGCCCGGCTGAAGAAAGCCCTCGGTTGTCGGTGCGGTCTCGCTTACGATCAGTCCATAACGGCCAGCCAGCGCGTTCACGGCATTACTCACCGCCGGATTTGCGCCGGGGTCTTCGATGGCGATACGGTCACCATAGCGAAGGTCCATTGCTTCGAACCAGCCGTTGAGGCGGGCCTGTTCGGAGACGGGAAGGCCGCTCGAATTGGTGGCCACATCAAAGGTGAAGTTCTGGCGTTCGACCACGGCCTGCTTGGTTGAATAGACCGTGTTGTTGGTCGCCATTCCACCGCATCCGGCAAGACCAAGGCCCAGTGTCGCGGCGAGCGCCAGTGTGCCCACCCGTTTGAAATTGCTTTTCGTTGCACGTTGCATCGTCATAACCTTTCGTGTCGGTGGCAGCTTACAGGCTGAAGCCGGGAGTGGCCGCTTCGGCTTGCCGCTTTTTCTTGCCGGGTTTCTTGTCAGACTTCTGCGAAGTGCGTGACGGGCGCCGACCCATGGCGTCGGTCGGGACAGTCGCTTCAAGATCGACACCGCTGATGCCGGGCGAAGGCTCTGGCGCCTCCGGCACCGCTGCAGTCGGGCCGGGGCGTTCTTCGCCCGATACACCGTCCTGATCCTGGAAGCCGAGCAGCTGCTGGAATTCATTAGCGGTGTGGAAGCCATCGGTCGGCAGCTTGATGTCCTTGGCATCAACCGGCTTCACCAGATACGGCGTCACCACAATCACCAGCTCGGTTTCGCCGCGACGGAACGAGCGCGAACGAAACAGATTGCCAAGGATCGGCATGTCACCAAGGCCAGGCGCCTTATCCAGCGCGTTCTGTGAGTTGTTGCTCATCAGCCCAGCGATCATGAAGCTTTGGCCAGACCCGAGTTCCACCGTCGTTTCGGTGCGGCGGGTGGTAAGGGCAGGAACCTGAAATCCGTTCAGCGTGATCGCACCCTGCGTTGAAAGCTCGGACACTTCCGGGCGAACGCGCAGCGAAATGCGGCCATTTGACATAACGGTCGGCGTGTACGCAAGGCTCACACCGAACTGGCGGAACTGGATCGCGACGTTGCCCAGACCCTGACTGATGGGGATCGGGAATTCGCCGCCGGCCAGGAAGGTCGCTGTCTCGCCAGAGAGTGCTGTGAGGTTCGGTTGCGAGATCGTCGTGACGAGGCCGATCTGCTCTGCGAGGTCAAGCGCGCCCAAAACGTTTAGACCGAACAGGCGGCCAAGCCCGGCAAGCGATGTGCCGCCGCTGGAGTTGACTGCGGGGCCGACTATGTTCTCTGTCAGGAATGTGCCGTCAGCATTGACGATCGGCAGTCCGTTGGCGCCCAAAACAACACGTTGCTGCCCGATATTCTGGACACCATTACCGACGCCAAGCGGGCCGTCATACCGGAAGGCCTCTGCGCCACCCAACTGGTTGCCGGTGCCGACACCGAAGCGGAAACCGTTGGTTGCGTCAGCGGTCTGAAGGTTGCCGCCGATCTCCCGAACGAGGCTGCGGCTGACTTCGGCAAACTTCACCTGCAAGTTGATTTGCAGCGGTGTCGCTGTCTTGATTCGTGTGATGACATTGGTGTCTTCGCCCAGGAAGGCCTGCACAAGGCGCTCTGCCTCGGCTGCATCCTCGGGCGCTTCGACTGTACCGGTCAGCAGCACGGTATTGGCGCCCATTGTCGCAACACCGATTTTTGCATTCGGCATGGCCAGCGCCAGCATCTGATCTATGCTGTCAATATTGTTGCCAACGCGCACATTGGCCGACCAGATGATATCACCGCGAGCATTGCTGGCGTAGATCGTCGTCTGTCCACCCGCACGGGCAAAGACATACAGCTGACGCTGCGATTTGATCTGAACATCGGCCACCGCGTCATTCGCGACGAACACGTCGGTCATGGAGCCGGGTACGCTGATCAGTTCGCCGCGACCGATCGACAGGACGATTTCCTGCGATGGGCTGACAACCTGCTGCGCTGTGGCCGTTGTGGTCGCAGTCATTGCGAGCGGCGTAAGCGCAAGGCTGGCAAGCAGCATACGAAGCCGGGTTTTGCGTTTCATTTTCCGCCCCTCATTGACGTTCTGGATAGATTTCCAAGAGAATATGCCTGCCGCTTGTGCCGTCCTGACAGGAGGACTGGTCGTGCGGCTAAAGGTGAGTTGTGTCACTGTCAGTGGCCCCCTGTTCACTTGACCAGGCCTGAGCCCACGACGCCCGACACGGTACGGCCGGTGCTGCGGACATTTTGTGCCTGTGTGCTCACGATGCCTTTTGCAGCGTTTACCGAACCGTTCTTCCCGTCGACCGCCACTTCGGTGGCGTTCTGGCCACGGATCACGCGGACAACAGGCCCGTTGTTGCTGCCGCTCAGCGTGCGACCTGCTGCCTGAGCGGCGGCGAGGGCGCGTTGCTGTGCGACCTGAGCGGCTCGGGCTTCGGCCTCACGGCGAGCACGGGCTGCGGCTTCTTCCTCAGGCAGGGTCTTGCGCTGGAAGCGCGAGACGTCACCACCGGTCTGGAAGGTTGTGCCTTTATCAACCGGCTTACCCATTGCTGTGCGAAGGATGCGCTCTTCTTCTTCGGGTGTTGCGCCGTCGGGGATCTTGATGTCGCCCGATGCAATGGCCCGTTCGAGTTCTGCCTGATTGTCCGCGATTGAGCGCAGAACGAGGCTGAGCGTGCCGATCGTCTGTGCGACGGAGACTTTCTCGGCCAGTTTTGGCGTCACTTCAACGGTCACCGTGCGGAAAGCGCGAACGACTGTCTTACCCTCTTCATTGGTCACCTGCTCGGTCGACTGGTCGGTTGCGAGCACGCGCAGATTGCGAATCACAGTTTCAGCAGTCTGGAGCGGGCGACCTTCACCTTCCACGGTTTGCGTCAGAACCAGGTCAACACGGTCGCCCGGGAAGACAAAGCCGGCAACACCGGTGCGGGCGGAAACAGGAACTGTGACAGCGCGCATGCCCGGCCCAAGCGCCGCTGCGAGAAAGCCGCGGTCGCCCGGGCTCACCAGCGATCCTTGCGTCACCGGCTCACCAGCGGTGACCGGAAAGCGCACGACGGTGCCGAGCAATTGCTCCATGTCCGATTCGCCATCAATGAAGTAGGCGTCCTGAACGAGCTCTTCCGGCCATTGCTGAAAGCCCATTGCATCCGCTGTTATGATGGTGCCCGCCGGGAGTGCCCGATTGGCGACCAGAACCTTGGGTCCGACCGGCGCTTCTACAGCGGCGGTGGCCTGCGGTGCGGCGCTGCCCATAAACATGCTTCGCGCGGCGAAAGCGGTGCCGACTGCAATAATCAGCGCTCCGAGCAGCAGAACCAGTTTCTTCCTATCCATGGCTTTTCAAGCCCCCTCGTGTTCGGCCCCAAATGATTTGCGGGCGGGTATAGTTTCGATGTTTACGGTGCGATTGGTTAAGATCAGGTTCACCCGATATTGGTCGCGAGCGCGGCCTCGGGCAGGTAAGTCCCGGCCATGACCCACAGGGCGCCGGCGGTAATCGCGACTCCGTAAGGCAGACTGAGAACTTTCTTGGGACGCCAGATTGTCCGGCGAATAACGAAGATGACAGCGATAGCGCCGCCGACAAATGCCATCGTGATCAACAGATCAAGAAATGCTAGCGGTGTCAGCCACAGCGCCAGTGCGCCCAGCAGTTTTACATCGCCGCCGCCCAGCCAACCGATTGCGAACAGTCCGGCAAAAGCTGCAAAAACAACGACTCCAAGGCCGATCTGAATGGCGATGTCCGGCCAGAAGGCCATGCCAGAGGCGATCCAGAAAACCGGCGCACCCAGAGCAATACCGCCATTGATGACGTTGCTGATCTTGCGGTGGCGCATATCGCTGATTGCAGCGATCACCAGCGCAATTGCCAAGGCAATCAGCAGGCCGTATTTGAGGTATTCCATCGTCTGTCGCCCCCGAAGACTACAAAGTGCCGGTCAGCATGATCGGCTGTTCGGAAGGGTGTGCTACAGGTGAGTGCTTACCAAAAAGTAACCAAGCCCGGAGTGGTCAAATTAGTAACGACACTGACACCCCCTTGATCGACCGCGCAAAAACCACGGCAACCAATGGCCCGCCGATTGACCGACGCGCCATTCCTGCCGCTGCCCGCGAAAGCACATGGAAGATGGCAGACGGGCACACTGTGCGCCGCATCGACTGGCCCGGTGAGAGGGATGCCGCCGGACCACAAGCCGCACGAGGCTCAATCCTGTTCTTCGCCGGACGCGGGGACAATTACGAAAAATATCTCGAAAGTCTGGAGGAATGGCACCGGGCTGGCTGGCGTGTCACCGGCGCTGACTGGCGCGGTCAGGCCGGAAGCGGGCGCCTGGGCAAAGATGATGTAACCGGTCATATCGAGGATTACTCGGTCTGGATCGATGACTTGGCGCAAATCTGGCAAGACTGGGTGAAAGCCGTGCCGGGGCCGCACATTCTGGCCGGGCATTCGATGGGCGGGCATCTGGTAATGCGTGCGCTGGTGGAAAAGCGGGTAACGCCTGATGCGGTATTCCTCTCCGCACCGATGCTGGGATTTCAGACGCCGCCACTGCCTTTGCGAGTGCTGCACGGCGCAGCGCGCCTGATGAACTGGCTGGGCGATCCGACACGGCAAGCGTGGAAGTGGAGCGAGAAGCCCGGCGAAATGCCAGCCGCGCGCGTTGATCTGCTGACGCATGATCATGACCGCTATGAAGACGAAGAATTTTGGCGCAGTGCCCGTCCTGAACTGGTGATGGGTCCGGCAAGCTGGCGCTGGGTAGAGCGCGGCTACGCATCTTTGCGCATCCTTGAGGCCGAAGGGGCTATGGAAAGCGTGGATGTGCCGGTTTTGATTGTTTCGACCAGGTCAGACAAACTGGTCAGCCACGCCGCGAATGTGCGCGCGGCGCAGCGCCTGCCCAAGGGTGAATTGCTGGAATTCGGAGAAGAGGCGCATCACGAGATACTTCGCGAGGTCGATGATGTGCGAGGGCGGGCAATGGCGGCCATTGCCGACTTTCTCGACCGGGTCGCACCTGCCAAAGAGATACCGGCGCAACCATGACAGAACCGATCTACGACTTTGCCATCGTTGGCGCGGGGATTGCGGGCGCGAGTCTCGCCGCTGAGCTGAGCCCCCAAGCGCGCGTGCTGGTGCTCGAAGCCGAGGATATGCCGGGCTATCATTCGACGGGGCGATCAGCCGCGTTCTGGGATGAATGCTATGGTGGGCCCGGCGTCGTCCCACTGACGCTGGCATCAGGCGATTTTCTGCGCGAACACGGCTTTTTGCGGCCGCGCGGGGCGCTCTATATTGGCCGGGTTAACGACAAATGCGCTCTCGATGAATTCATGCAGGAATATGCAGGCACCGGCGTTTCGATTGAACGGACCGGTCGCGCCGGGATCGACAAGCGCGCCCCCCACCTGCGCCAGGAATGGTGCGATGCAATCTGGGAGCCTGCCTGTGCGGACATTGATGTCGCTGCGCTGCATCAGCATTACCTGAAAGTGCTGAGGCAAGGCGGCGTTGATCTGCTCTGCCGCGCGCGTGTCGCAGTGCTTGACGCGGAACCGGGCGGCTGGCGCATCACGACGCAGCAGGGTGAAACCCACCGTGCGGCCTGCGTGGTCAATGCAGCGGGCGCGTGGGCGGACGATCTTGCCAAGCTGGCCGGAGCGCGTCCGCTTGGCATAAAACCCTTCCGCCGCACGGTGGTGCAATTGCGGGTCGAACCCGAAGCGCCCGACGATCTGCCGCTGGTGTTCGACATCAAGGGCGGATTCTATTTCAAGCCCGACAATGGCCGATTGTGGCTGAGTCCGCACGACGAAATCCCCACCATCCCATGCGATGCCGCGCCCGAGGAAATGGACGTTGCCATCGCGATTGACCGCTTCGAACAGGCAACTGACTGGACCATAAAGGGGGTTGAGCGGCGCTGGGCAGGCCTCAGAAGCTTCTCACCCGACAGGCTGCCTGTTTACGGCGCTGATCCAGAGATTGGCGGGTTCGCATGGTTTGCCGGGCAGGGCGGCTTTGGCATCCAGACCGCCGTCGCCGCTGCGCGCATGACGGCTCAGACCCTGTTGGGGCGGCAACCCGACGCGATGACAACCACGCTTGATCCGGCGTTTTACAGTCCGCTGCGGTATCATGATGTTTCATGTGCCAAAGCCGGGTAGCCAAACGCGCAACATTTGTTAAATATCTTTGCCGTCACAAAAAATTGAGGGGACACACCATGGCTCACAAGTTTGAAATCTATAAAGACAAAGCGGGCGAGTTCCGCGTGCGCTTCAAATTCAATTCGGAAATCATGTTCTCGACTGAGGGATATTCGAGCAAGTCGAGCGCGCAAAACGCCATCGATTCGATCAAGAAGAACGGCCCGGACGCGCCAACCGAAGACAACACCTAACCGCGCAGGCAGCAGGTAAGAAAAACGGGCGCGTCCTTCGCTGGGCGCGCCCGTTTTTATGCTGATTTGCTGAAGCTGCGGCAGGTCGACTCAGGTTTCCGCTGCGATGCGTTCCGCCTCATTGCTGGCAAGCTGATCGACCCGGTCGTTTTCATCGTGGCCCGAATGGCCCTTTACCCAGTGCCATTCAATATCATGGCGCGCGCTCACCTCGATCAGGTCGTGCCACAGATCGGCATTGCGCACAGGCTTCTTGCTCGCCGTGACCCAGCCGCGCTTTTGCCAACCTTCAACCCATTTTGTGATTCCGTCGAGCACGTATTTGCTGTCCGAATACAGATCGACCTTGCAGGGCTCTATCAAAGCGGAAAGCCCTTTGATGACCGCGGTCATTTCCATCCGGTTGTTGGTTGTATCGGCCTCTGCGCCTGACAATTCCTTTTCATGCTTGCCCATGCGCAGCAGTACGCCCCAGCCGCCCGGACCCGGATTGCCCTTGCATGCGCCATCAGTGAAAATGGAAACCTGTTTCATCGGCCTTTTCATGAAACCTATCTTGCCGGTTTGCGCGCTTCAGGCAAACACCGAAGCGCCGTTTTCATCGTAAAAGTGCCAGCGTGAGACGAATTGCATCGGGTCCTTGCGCGCGACAAGGGCATCGTCGGGTGTGTCCAGCCAGTCCTCTGCGCGGCTCGCGACAAATCGCATGGCGGCCCCCTTGGCGATATCAGGGAGCATGGCGCGCTCTGCTGCCTCGATGGTCCGCACGCTCTCATACCCTTTCAGGAAGGCTGCGCTTAGATCGGGCAGGAAACCGCCCGCCTCATCGAAACACCATGCTGCATGGGTTACTGCAATATCGAGCGCCATGGGTCCGGTGCAGGCAAAGTAGAAGTCGATCAGTCCGGTAACTTCGCTGCCCAGCATCAGGACATTGTCAGGAAAAAGGTCGGCGTGAATCTGTGCCACCGGCAAGCCGCTCAGGTCCAGCGCAGCCGCTTTGCGCGCCGGGTCCAGCACTGCGGGAAGGTCGTGATGGATTGATGCCAGCCCCTGCGCTCCGCATCGCTCCAGCGTCGTCAGATTGTCAGCAAAGCCCATCGTATTCGCGCGGTTCAGCGCAAAACCGGCGCTGGCCAGATGCACCTGTGCCAACACCTCGCCTACGCTGCGCGCCTGCGCAGCGGTCGGCTGTGTCGGAGAAATACCGGGCAGGAATTCGATCAGCGCGACCGCTTTGCCCTGTTCCATGCGAAACGCTGCACCTTCGCGGTCGTGGATCGTGCGCGGAACAGGGCAATCCTGCGCGGCTAGGTGATCCAATAGGCCGAGAAAATAGGGCAGATCCGCCAGCTCGATCCGGCGTTCATACATGGTCAGGATATAACGCGCGGCGGTTTTATCCGGGCCACCATCCGGACCAGTGGTGTCAATCAGCCAGTTTGAGTTTGAGATACCCTCGGCAATACCCTTGGCCGAAACCAGCTCACCTACATCATAATGCGCAATCAGGGCCGCCAAATCCTCGGCGCCGAGATGAGTGTAAACCGCCAAATCCTGTAGCCTTGTGTGCCTATTCGGTAAGCTGGCGCGGCAGTTTGAACGTCATGTTCTCTTCGGTGTGCATGATTGTCTCTTCGCGCACCGGGCGCAGCGCGCTGAGTGCATCGACGACTTCGCGCACCAGAATCTCCGGCGCAGAGGCCCCTGCCGTCAGCCCCACTGTCTCAACACCGTTGAGCCAATCCGGATCAATTTCGGAGGCGCGCTGGATCAGCTTGCCCGGCGTACCCAGACGCTCGGCAACTTCGACCAGTCGCAGCGAATTGGAAGAATTGGGCGCACCCACCACCAGCACAAGATCGCAATCCTTGGCCAGTTCCTTAACCGCCGCCTGCCGATTCGATGTTGCGTAACAAATATCCTCGGCCTTGGGCCCGTGAATGTTGGGGTAACGCCATTCCAGCGCTTCAATCACTTCACGCGTGTCATCCACGCTCAGGGTGGTCTGTGTAAGATAGGCGAGCGGGGCATCGCTATCGAAGGGTAGCTTGTCCACATCCTCGATATTCTCGACCAGAGTCATCTGGCCCGGTTCGACCTGGCCCATCGTGCCGATTACTTCGGGATGGCCTTCATGCCCGATGAAAATAATGTGCATATCCTTTTCCAGCAGGCGTTCAGCCTGGCGGTGGACCTTTGAAACCAGCGGGCAGGTCGCATCGACATACATGAGGTTGCGGCGCTGCGCCTCGGCAGGGACTGACTTGGGCACACCATGCGCGCTGAAGACGACCGGCGCGTCACCGGGCACTTCGTCCAGTTCCTTGACGAAGATCGCGCCTTTGGCTTTCAGCCCCTCGACCACATATTTGTTGTGGACGATTTCGTGGCGGACATAGACCGGCGCACCATAGCGTTCGAGCGCTTTTTCAACGATCTCAATCGCGCGGTCGACGCCTGCGCAAAAGCCGCGCGGGGCGGCAATCAGAATCTTGAGCACGTTGTTGTCAGCGGAACTGTCAACGGGGCTGTCATCGGGGCGATCTGCGGTTTTAACCCCGCCATCGGGTGCGGTGGAAAGGCCGGTCGAGTCTGGAAAGGGCGCGTTCATGCTCCTCCCTCTAGCGCTTTCGTCCGGCCCTCGCTAGGGGAACCTGACGCCCCGGAAGGGCTGATACAGATTTTTAAGGACGGTTTTTGCATGATGTTCCGCACCCGAGTGCTTTCTGGATTTGCTGTTGCCGCTGCTTTTGCCGCTGGGCTCACCGGATGCGCTGGCGAAGGTGAACTGGTGGTTGACCAAGGGGTGGGGATCACGGCGGTTCTGTCGTCATGCCCTTCGGTCGGCATTCCCGATTACACCGGCGACGTGACCACGTTTGGCGGCAGTGGAGCAACCACATCAGCCAATCTGGATGTGTCCGCCGCGATGACAAACCTGCGCTCAACCTGCAACGAGGACGGCGAAAAGGTCTATTCCGAGGCCAGCTTTGATGTTGTTGCCTTGCGCACGGATACTCGCGGGGCGCGCAGCGTGACGCTGCCCTATTTCGTAACCGTGCTGCGCGGCGGTACCGCGGTCGTGACAAAGCGTGTGGGTCAGGTGACCTTGAACTTTGCAGATGGAGCGACCCGCGCCACAGCGAGCGGCAAGGCGGCCAGCTTCGTGGACCGCGCGGCGGCGACGTTGCCTGAAGACATTCGTGAAAAGATCACGCGTAAAAGGCGGGCGGGTGATGTTGACGCGGCGTTGGACCCCTTGGCCGATAGTGATGTGAAAGCGGCGATTGCGCGATCACGATTTGAAATGCTGATCGGGTTCCAACTGACCGAGGACCAACTGAAGTATAACGCTACCAGATAGCTGGACTGGCTTGGTATGGCAGCCGCAAGATCGACCGCCCTTCCGCAGCGGAGTCGCAGACGGCGCGGCGCGCCACCCGACCTTCAGGTCGCATGAGCGAGGAGATCGCACGCTCGGATGGGTGTGCGCAAAAAGAATGACCGATACACTCTACACCCAGTACACTCACACAATTGAAGCCGCGCTTGCCGAACTGGTAAACGAAGGCGCTTTGCCTGAGGGCACTTCGTTCGCGAATGTCACGCTTGAGCCACCGCGCGATCCTTCGCACGGCGATCTGGCGACCAATGCGGCGATGGTGCTCGCCAAACCGGCAAAAACCAATCCGCGCGCGCTCGCGGAGTTGATCGTGGCCAAGCTTGAAGCGCATTCTTCCATCACCAGCGCGCAGATAGCGGGGCCGGGCTTTATCAATCTGCGGCTTGAGCCTGCTGCATGGCTGAAAGAGCTTGAGGCGATTGCCGCGCAGGGTGACGATTATGGCCGCTCCAGTGTGGGCGAGGGCACCCGCGTCAACGTCGAATATGTCTCTGCCAATCCGACCGGCCCGATGCATATGGGCCATTGTCGCGGCGCGGTGGTGGGCGATGCGCTGGCCAGCCTGCTCGAATTTGCCGGGCATGATGTCACGCGCGAATATTACATTAACGATGCGGGCGGTCAGGTTGATACGCTCGCGCGCTCGGCCCATTTGCGATATCGTGAAGCTCTGGGCGAAGACATCGGGGCGATCCCTGAGGGGTTTTATCCCGGCGACTATCTCAAACCGATTGGCGAATATCTCGCACGGGAGCTTGGTGACAAGTACAAGGACGAGCCCGAAGCCGAGTGGCTGCCCTATTTCCGGGCCGAGGCGGTCGAAAAGATGATGGACCTGATCAAATCCGATCTCGCCCAGCTTGGTATCCATCACGATGTCTTCGCCTCCGAAGCCGCGCTGCACGCAGCGGATAAGCCTGACGAGGCCGAGGCGTGGCTGCGCGCGCATGACCTAGTCTATGACGGCGTCCTCGAAGCGCCCAAGGGCAAAGCCCCGCCAGAGGATTGGGAGCCCGTTGAGCTGCCGCTGTTCCGCTCCACCAAATACGGGGATGATCAGGATCGCCCGATCAAGAAATCGGACGGCGCGTGGACCTATTTCGGCGCGGATCTGGCCTATCATATGGAAAAGGCGTCGAAGGCCGACGCGCTGATTGATATCTGGGGCGCAGACCATGCGGGCACGGTCAAGCGGATCAAGGCGGCGGTTGCGGCTCTGTCCGAGGGGCAGGGTAAAGCCATGCCGTTTGACGTAAAGCTGGTCCAGATGGTCCAGCTGATGCGCGCCGGTGAGCCGGTGAAGATGTCCAAACGCTCGGGCAATTTCATCACCATCGCCGACATGGTCGAGGAAGTGGGCAGGGATGTGGTGCGTTTCACCATGCTGACTCGCAAGCCCGAGGCGCAAATGGAGTTCGATTTCGCAAAGGTCGTGGAGGCGTCAAAGGACAATCCGGTCTATTATGTCCAATACGCCCATGCGCGCATCCGGCGGACGCTGCGCAAGGCTGCTGAGGAGAACGGGTTTACCCCGAGTGCAGAAGCTCTTGGCCAATTGGGCGCGGATGAAATCGCCCTGATCCGGCGCGCGGCCCAGTTCCCCCGTGAAGTCGATGCCGCTGCCAAAGCACGCGAGCCGCACCGGATCGCATTCTACCTCTACGATCTCGCATCCGACCTCCACAGCCTCTACACCGCTGGTAACAAGGATGTTCAAAAGCGCTTCATCGTGGAACAGGACAAGGGTTTATCCGGAGCAAGGCTTTTCCTTGCCGATGCGATCGGGCAAGTCATCCGCAATGGACTTCGCGTGCTAGGCGTTGAAGCGGTAGAATCGATGTAAGCGACTTACTCAGCCCCTCTTCTGGCTCTTGTAAGGTGCAGCTAGGGGACTTGATCAGTGGTAATCGACGCTGAATACGACGAGATCGGAGCTGAAGAAGGCGAGCTTAACCTCACGAACGAGGATAGTCTGCCCTGGCTGGAAGCGGACGAGGAAGACGACCGCGGGGCCGGCATTGATACCGCGCAAATGGTCGGCTTTCTTGCATTGCTGGTGGCAGTTGGGTTGGTGGTCGTCGGGCTGGTCTGGTTTGTATCCAATCGTGATAGCGGCGGCGCCATCATGGCCGATGGCAGCACAATCGAAGCGCCGGACGGCCCATATAAAGTTCGCCCGGACGAGGCCGGTGGCAAGGAATTTCCCGGCACAGGCGATGTTGCGCCGGGCGTGGGTGAAGGCCAGGCCCCCGAAGCGCGCATGGCAAACTCAACCGGTGCAGGCACAGGCGATCAGGATCTCGGCATTCCCATGCCCCCGATTGGCGGTAGCACGCCTTCTGTCGGCGGCGGCTCGGGTTCTGGTGCGGGCACCAAGCCAGCTAGGGCCGATGGGGCAGATGCAAATGCCGGCGCAACTGCCGGATCATCGAGCAGCAGTTCAGCCAGCCCAAGCGCCAAGTCGGCACCGGTAACGGCAAGCGCAACCGGCGGTGTCGGCGTGCAACTGGCGGCCTACAACTCGAAATCGCGCGCGGAAAAAGGGTGGCGTGAACTGCAGGGCAAAAGCGCTGCGCTCAAAGGCGTGAAATACCGCATTGTCGAGGGGCAGATCGATATCGGCACTGTCTATCGTCTGCAGGCGGTCACCAGCAATCGCTCGGCAGCAGACAGCCTGTGCCGTGCCCTCAAAAAAGAAGGGCTCGATTGCCAGGTCAAATCCTGATCAAGTGCGGAATGGGGGGCAGGTGAGAGAATTTTGCACCTCTTCAACCCATTTTCCCCTATTTCTGCGCGTCTCGATGGTTACCAAGCTTGCCTGAAGCCTGCGCTGCTGCAACGCTTTGGCTATGACACCCGCAATCTTCGGATGTTCCGGCCTGCAACTGACGGCTGACGAGCGCGCTTTCTTCCGCGAGGCTGATCCTGCGGGTTACATCCTGTTTGGCCGCAATTGCGAAACGCCTGATCAATTGCGCGCGCTGACCGATGATCTGCGAAGCATTCACGGGCGCGAACACCTATTGGTCTCCATCGATCAGGAGGGTGGGCGCGTCGCCCGGTTACGTCCGCCGCAATGGTCTCCCTATCCTGCGGGGGAAGCGTTTGACCGGCTCTATGCCGTCGCACCTGCCAGCGCGATTGAAGCTGCGCGGGTCAATGCGCACGCAATGGCGCTGGAACTGGCGGCAATGGGCATAACGGTGACGTTCCACCCGCCGCTCGACCTGCGCCAGCCCGGGGCGCATGACGTGATAGGTGATCGCGCTCTGGGCGCCGAGCCGAAGCAGATTGCCGCAATTGGCCGCGCTTTGCTTGATGGTTTGGCGCGCGGCGGGGTGACGGGCTGTATCAAGCATATGCCTGGCCATGGCCGTTCCATGGTGGACAGCCACAAGGAAGTGCCCACCGTGCATGAAACCGCCGAGGAACTGGAGCATGACCTCGCCCCGTTCCGTGCTCTCAATTCTGCTCTGATCGGGATGACGGGCCATCTCATTTTCCCGACTTGGGATGCAGAGAACCCTGCCACGCTTTCCCCCACTGTCATTCGCGACATCATTCGCGGCAGGATCGGCTTTGGCGGTCTGCTGCTGACCGACGATATAGATATGGAAGCGCTCGAAGATACGATCCCGCAGCGCGCTGCGCGCGCGCACGCAGCGGGCTGTGATATCATCCTGAATTGCTGGGCGAAGATGGATGACATGCAGGGTATTTGCGATGCATTGCCAGTGATTTCGCAGGACAGCGCCGCGCGGCTGGACCGCGCGCTGGAGGGCACGCGGCTCTCGGATGAGATCCCTGCGCTGCAAGGCGAATTGCTGGCAAAGCGTGATGCGCTACTGGCTCTCACCGGAGCGGCCGCATGAGCGCCGATGACGTCAATCATGATGTTGTCGCGAGGGAGAGCGAAGCCGACCATCAGGCAAGCTTCATGCTCACCGGAGGCGCGGCGGACAAGACTGAACCCAATGCGCAAACAGGCGACATCTGGGAGCAGGACGAGGTTGCCGCGCAGGGCGCCAAAACCGGCGATGATGCGCTTTATCTGGAGCTGGACGGATGGGAAGGGCCGCTTGCATTGTTGTTGGACCTTGCGCGACGGCAAAAGGTGGATCTGCGCCAGATTTCCATCCTCGCTCTGGTCGATCAGTACCTGACCTATATTGAGCATGCAGTAGACCTGCGGCTGGAATTGGCGGCGGATTACCTCGTGATGGCCGCGTGGCTCGCCTATCTCAAATCGGCGCTGTTGCTGCCCAAGGATGAACAGGAAGACCCCAGTCCTGAAGAACTGGCACTGCGGTTGCAGTTGCGGCTCCAGCGGTTGGGCGCGATGCGAGAGGCTGCGGCGCGATTAATGGCGCGTGACCGTATCGGACGCGATATCTTTGTGCGAGGCGCGCCTGAGGGCCTGCGGATTGATCGAAAGACGCTGTGGAAGTCGGACGCCTATTCGCTGATTCAGGCCTATGGTCAGGTAAAGGCGCGCACTGCGCCGCGCATTTATCACGTTGCGGACCGGCCGGTGATGACGCTGGATAGCGCGCTGGACCGGGTCTCTGCCATGCTGGGTGTGACGCTGGAATGGATGGAGATCCGCGAATTTCTGCCCGCCCACGCCAATCCGGAACTGCGCAAATCTGCGCTCGCTTCCAGCTTTGTCGCGGCGTTGGAGCTGGCCCGGCTTGGCCGTGCGGAAATCGCGCAGGACGGCGCTTTTACCCCGCTGCGTATCCGGCGGTTGAAAGATGGTGCCAGCAAGCAGGGCGTAGGGGCGTGAGCGAGGATATTCTTCCGGAGACGGCGGCTGCTCAGAATGTAGCGCCTGAACGCCCTGCAGACGAGATAGAGCGGGCGCTGGAGGCGACCTTGTTTGCCGCAGATGAGCCGATGACTGTCGAGATGCTTGCGACCCATCTCGGCGGTCTTGAGAATTCCGCCGTGCGCGAAGGATTGCGTGCTCTAGGGGGGCATTATACGGATCGCGGCGTCCGGTTGGTCGAGCGCGGCAAGCGTTGGCACTTTGAAACTGCGCCCGATCTGGCCCATTTGCTCCGGCGCGAGCGCGAGCAGGTCCGCCGCCTCAGCCGAGCGGCGACCGAGGTGCTGGCAATCATTGCCTATCACGAGCCTGTCAGTCGTGCCGAAATCGAATCAATCCGTGGCGTCCAGACCGCCAAGGGCACGCTCGATGTCCTACTGGAGGCGGGCTGGATCAAACTGGCTGGCCGCAGAGAAGTGCCCGGTCGCCCGGTGATCTATGCCACGACACCTGAGTTTCTCGACCATTTCGGCCTTGCCTCGCGCCGCGATTTACCCGGCATGGACGAATTGCGCGCGGCAGGTCTGCTGGATCCGGTGGATGATGCCTTTGAAGAGGCCATGGATGCTGCCGGGCACAGCGATGACGATCAGAAAGAAGACGCGGAAGACGAGCTGAATCGCGAGTCCGATACCGATACTCAATAGTCGCGACTGGCGCACGCGGCCAACAGTCCCTATGTTGGATTAAACGCAAATAAGGAATTGGTCCCATGGGTCTCAGCGTCTGGCAAATCGCAATTATCGCAGTCGTCGTGCTCGTCCTGTTCGGTCGTGGCCGCATTTCGGAAATGATGGGCGATTTCGGCAAAGGTATTTCAAGCTTCAAGAAGGGTATGAACGAGGACGTCGAGGCAGACGAAACGCCCGCCTCCAAAGCTCAGATCGAAGCGCCTTCCAAGGATGCAGGCGTCGCTGACGCCGGCAATGTTGACGCGAACAAGGCGAATACCGGCGACGCTGCCGGGTCTTGATTCCGCCTTTCGCGCACGTCTCGATCGCTGGTACCGGGGCCTCAATTCAGGAGAAGCGCTGAAGCGCTGCAAGAATGTTCGATATCGGCGCTCTTGAACTGTTTGTTATCGTCGTGGTCGCGGTGATCGTGATCGGGCCAAAAGACATGCCGCTTGCGATGCGCACTGCGGGTCGCTGGATCGGCAAGGTGCGCCGTGTCTCCGCCCATTTCCGATCCGGTCTGGATACGATGGTGCGCGAGGCCGAGTTGGAAGATATGGAAAAGGAGTGGAAGGCCCGCAACGAAGAGATCATGCGCAAGAACCCGGGCGTCGCGGATCAGACGCAAGGCGAGAGTGGAGGTGCGCCAGCCATGACCGGCCCGCCGCCCGCCGGAGATGCGGATGAAGATGCTGCTGCTGAGGCCTCGGCGGACTCCGTCGCCCCATCACCGATCCAGTCACCGGCGCCTGCGTCAAAACCTGACACTGGCGAGAAGGCGTAGGCGGATCCGATGGCTTTCTCGATCAAGGATATAGACGAATCGCGCGCGCCGCTCATGGATCATCTCGTCGAGCTGCGCACGCGGCTCATGCGGTCGATCATCGCATTGATCCTTGCCTTTGCAGTGTGCCTTTATTTCGTCGATGCGATCTTCGGCTTTCTGGTCCAACCGCTGCGCGATGCCTTTCCTGAAGGGGAGGGGCAGTTGATCTTTACCAAGCTGCCGGAAGTGTTTTTCGTAGAGCTGAAAGTCGCGCTGTTTGCGGGCTTCATGATCAGCTTTCCCGTGATCGCAAACCAGCTCTGGGCATTCGTTGCGCCTGGCCTTTATGCCAATGAAAAAAAGGCGTTTCTGCCGTTTCTTCTGGCCACACCGGTGCTGTTTATCGGGGGCGCGGCGCTTGCATATTATGTTGTGATGCCAACGGCGTTTCTGTTCTTTCTGGGATATGGCGGGCAAACCGGCGGGCTGGATATCAAGGCGCTGCCAGCCGCAGGCGATTACCTGAGCCTGGTGATGCAGTTCATCCTTGCCTTTGGCGTTACCTTCCTGCTGCCTGTACTCCTGATGCTGTTGCACCGCGCCGGGATCGTCACGCGGGAGCAATTGGCAGGTGCGCGGCGCTATGTCATCGTAGGTGTTGTTGCACTGGCCGCGATCGTGACGCCGCCGGATCCGGGTAGCCAGGTGATCCTGGCGGTACCGCTGCTTTTGCTGTTTGAGGGCTCATTACTCCTGATGCGTTTGCAGGACAGGAAATCGAGTAAAAATAAGAGCAACGTCGAGCAGAACGAAGGCGCTGAGGCAGCTTCGCAAGACTGAAGCTCCAGATAATTATGGGGTGGCGCGAGTGCTTACCCCCAATTCCAGCGTCGATCTACAGGTTCGACTGGCTGAGTTCGCCTGTTAGGATGTTCGTAAATCAATCCACAAGCACCATGGAGTGCGTCAGCATGTCTGTGTGCCAAGCTCTCATTTGATGAGCGATCCGCCGATCATCTCACAGCACGAGCCACCCCACAGCAGGATCGCAGACAAAAAAAGGGCCTCACGAGGAGGCCCTTTAAATTCGTCGTGTCGTGCAGGGCTTAGCCGCTGACCGAATCGTCGTCGCCACCATCAGCAGCGATCACGATGCCGCCGATTACGGCCGCAGCTGCGAGGATCGCGAGGATGATGCCCGAGCCCTGCAATTCGCTTTCGCCTTCGATGGGGGCGCTGGCGCGCTCGAAGTTGGCTTGAGCGATGGCCGGTGCGGTCGCGAGCGAAAGGGCAGCAGTCGCGAGAGCGATTTTGCGAAACTTCATTGTGTGGTCTCCTGTGAGCTCTTTAATCTTATTCAATTCCTCCCTCTTTTAAGGGAGCGATTTCATTCTGACAACCCATTTCATGTAACAAACCGTAGCTGGGCCATCAAAAGAACAGTTTGCATTCAATAACTAAGTGACTTGTGACAAAAATGCACCGCCTACCAAGTGGTCAAAAACATTGACCCCAGATTAACTAAACCTGTCGAAGCAGTATCACTTGCCCTTACCAGCCTCAGTGTTGAAGGTACTTCAACGCCACTTGTCTCGTCACCTGCACGGCCCGTTTGCCGCGCCGTCATGACTAATTGATGAAACCGCGCCTCATTTCAAGGCACCAAGTGTCTCCACGTAGATGAGTGGAATATCTAGGCAAGCCAAGACGTTCGATCCTGTCTGATCCGTTGGCCTATCGGACTTTCGTACCGCCGATCCAGACCCCGAATATTTGCGTCTTCCTGATGTCGGAGGGTGATGCCAGCATCGGATCGCGATCAACCAGCAGGAAATCCGCTCTTTCACCCAAGATCAGCCGGCCAAAGCGGCCATCGGCAAAACCGGCATAGGCAGCATCGGCGGTGAACGCCTTCAGTGCTGCCTCTCTGCTGACCGTCTCTTGCGCGCGCCATCCCCCAAAGGGCTCACCGTTCTCATCGGTCCGGCTGATCGCGACTGCGAACCCGGCGAAGACATCGGCAGGCTCAACCGGGGCATCGGAGCCAAAGGCCAGCCGTCCCCCCGAACTCAGCACGCTGCGCCACGCATAGGCCCCTCCGAGCCGGTCGTCGCCCAGCCGCGCTTCCGCCATTTCGCGGTCGCTGGTCTGGTGCAGCGGCTGCATCGACGCAATCACGCCATGCTTTCCGAATCGCTCCAGATCGCCCGTCTCCACGATTTGCGCGTGCTCAATGCGCCAGCGTCTGTCGCCCTCATAGGTTTCGCTCAGTTCCTCGATCGCGAGCAGCACGTCCTGATTGGCGGCATCGCCAATCGCGTGAACGGCGGTCTGAAAATTGTCGAGCGCGGCGCGGCTCATCGTGTTGCGCAATTGCGCCGGTGTCATCAACGGCAGGCCGCGCGTGTTCGGCATATCCTCATAGGGTTCCAGCAATGATGCCCCGCGTGAACCAAGCGCGCCGTCGAGATACAGCTTTATTCCGGCGAGGCGCAATTTGTCCTCGTACAACCACGGTGACGGCCCGGGGCCACCGATCAGCTCCATCGCCTCCACGCTGCTGGCGTAGGAGATGATGCGCACTTTCAGCTTGTTGAGGTCACCTGCCCGGCGGAAAGTCTGCCAGTCCTCTATCGGGGTGCCCATATCGGCCACGGCGGTCACGCCATAAGATAACAGCCGCTCTTGCGCCGCCGCAAAGGCGGCATCGCGATCCTGCGGGCGCGGTTGTGGCACCACTTTGGCAATGAGCGATTTTGCATTGTCGATAAACACGCCCGCAGGCGCACCGCTGGCGTCGCGGACGATATTGCCGCCCGCCGGGTCCTGGGTCTGAGCGGTAATCCCGGCCTTCTCCATCGCCATGCTGTTTGCCCAGTTCGCATGGTTGTCAGCCCGTTCGAGCCAAACAGGACGGTCCGGCACGACTGCATCCAGTTCCGCCGCGGTCGGAAAGCGACCAAGGCCCCACTTTTCCTGATTCCAGCCGCGGCCCAAAATCCACGGGCGGCCCGGGTTGTCTTGGGCAAACTGCTCAATCTTGCTCAGCGCATCTTCCAGGCTGGTCGTGGCGGAGAGGTCCAGCGTCAGCTCGCCAAAGCCGATGTCCATCACATGCACATGCGCATCGATTAGCCCGGGCAACATGACGCGACCCTCGCCGTCGATGCCGTAATCGGTGCGCGGGCGATCATCCCCGCGTTCCAGCACCTGGGTGATGCGGCCGTCATCATCAAACACAAGCCCGGTAAAGCGCTTCACTTCGCCGTTTTCATCAATGGTCAGCCCGTCGACATTATCGACCAGAGTGTCCGCGAGAGCGGGCACGGCGGAGGCGAAAAAGGCGAGTGCCAGGACGGAGAATAGCGGTTTCATGAAAGACGGCCCAATCGAGGAAGGTGGATCAAGAGGCGGATTTGGGAAGGCGGGTGATGAGCGCGCTGGTATCGTGTCGGCCGCCCCCTTGTGCCTGAATATCGGCATAGAATTGATCGACGAGAGCTGAAATCGGGGAGGACAGGCCCAGCCGCTTTGCCTCGTCCAGAGCGTAGCCCAGATCCTTGCGCATCCAGTCAATCGCAAAACCGAAATCGAAGGTATCAGCCGTCATCGTCGCCCAGCGATTGTCCATCTGCCAGCTTTGCGCTGCCCCGCCCGAGATGGCCTCATAGGTCTTGTCCAGATCGAGCCCCGCGCCTTGCGCCAGCCGGATTGCTTCGGACAGGCCACCCAGAATGCCAGCAATGCACATCTGGTTGGCCATTTTCGCGGTTTGCCCTGCGCCGACATCGCCGACATGGACAACGGCCTTGGCATAGGTTTGCATAACAGGCTGCGCGCGCGCCATCACATCGGCTGTCCCGCCGCACATGATCGCCAGCTGGCCGTTCTCCGCGCCTGCCTGTCCGCCACTGACAGGGGCGTCGATAAAGCCAATGCCCTTGTCATTACATTGTTTTGCGAGGGTGCGGGCAAGGTCAGCCGATGTTGTGGTGTGATCGACCAGCACGGCGCCCTCGTTTATGCTGGCAAGGACGCCATTGGCACCCTCGGCTATCGAGAGGAGGTCTTCATCATTGCCGACACACGTGAAGACGATATCGACCCCTTCTGCGGCGAGTGCAGGCGTATCGGCAAAGGCGACATTCAATCCTTCTGCGTCCCATGCCTCGCGCCATTTTTCAGCGCGCTCGGGTGAACGGTTATAGGCCGTTACTGTGTAACCTGCGCGCGCCAGATGTCCCGTCATCGGGCCGCCCATCACGCCAAGGCCAATGAAGGCGATATGTGTTGATCTGTTCATATCGCTGGAGGCCTAATGGCTTATCGCCCGATTGCCAATCATCGCGCGCGCGCCACCCCTGCGCCTGCGCAAATGCGATTGCTCTTGCACTGCGCACGCCCTAGTGGCGAAGGCTATGGATACGCCCGCTATAACACCGCCGATCGAGAGTACCGCCACGCCCGCCGATCTGACGATTGAGGATGTGCGCGCCGCCGCCCAGCGAATCGAAGGGGCCGTGGTCAAAACGCCGATGATGCACTCGATCACGCTGTCGGAAATTACCGGCGCGGATATCTGGCTGAAGTTTGAGAACCTGCAATTCACTGCCGCTTATAAAGAGCGCGGCGCTCTTAATGCTCTGTTGCATCTGACCGAAGAGCAGAAAAAGCGCGGCGTTATCGCGGCATCCGCTGGTAACCATTCGCAGGGCCTATCCTATCATGGCACCCGGTTGGGCGTGCCCGTCACCATCGTGATGCCGCGCACGACGCCAACTGTTAAGGTGATGCAGACCGAGAGCGTGGGCGGCAATGTGGTTTTGCATGGCGAAACCTTTGACGATGCCAACGCCCATGCGCGCGAGTTGGAAATTGAACGCGGCCTTACGTTTGTGCACCCATTCGACGATCCGCTGATCGCTGCAGGGCAGGGCACGGTTGCGCTTGAGATGCTTGAGGTTAAGCCTGACCTCGATTGCCTCGTCACACCGATTGGCGGAGGCGGATTGATCTCCGGCATGGCGACCGTTGCCAAGGCAATCAATCCGGACATCGAAGTCGTCGGCGTGCAGGCGGGTCTGTTCCCCAGCATGTTCTCCCGCATCAAAGGCGAGGAACGCGAATGCGGCGGCGATACTCTGGCAGAGGGAATCGCGGTAAAGCGGCCCGGTGCCTTTACCGCCAAGGTAATCAAAGAGCGCGTCGACGATATTCTGCTGGTCGGGGAGCCGGCCTTGGAAAAAGCCGTGGCGCTGTTGCTCCAGATTGAGAAGACCGTGGTCGAAGGGGCCGGTGCGGCCGGGCTCGCTGCGGTGCTATCCAATAAGGAACGCTTTGCTGGCAAGACCATCGGTCTGGTGCTGTGCGGCGGTAATATCGACACCCGGCTGCTCGCCAATGTTCTGCTGCGTGACCTGGCGCGTCAGGGCCGGCTCGCGCGGTTGCGCGTGACTTTGCAGGATCGCCCCGGCGCCCTGTTCAAGGTCATGCGGCTATTTGACGCACACAACGTCAACATCATCGAGATTTACCATCAGCGCATCTTCACAACGCTTCCGGCAAAGGGCCTGATCACCGATATCGAATGCGAAGCGCGTAATGCGCAGCAGGTCGAGGAATTGGTCAGGGCGCTGCGCGGGGCGAATTATGCAGTGGACGTGGTCGAGCTGAACTAGCGGGGATCATCGCCAACCAAACGTTATGCGATTCGCGTAATGAGCCTTGAAATAATCGGGTGAATTTACAGTTGAAACGTAGTGTGTGCTGAAACGCGACGCGGCTTTCGCCTGCCAATCA
>JGI12048J13642_10100706_pt1 | contig 32465 bp, 30 predicted proteins | sample ElkSlonscriptome_16_FD_13642 | JGI IMG/M metagenome (IMG submission 13642)
ATTGCAGTATGAGTTTTTAATCCTTTACTACTTTGCCATTGCGATTCAATATGACTCGGTGGTTTTGATTTAGCAAGATTTTGCTTTGTTGTCTGTAAATTAGAACTATCGTCAAGTATCGGGAAATAGTCACTTTTACAAAAAGCCGGATTCTCTGGGCAATCATTTGCAGTGGGTGTATTCGAGGCTGCTTGTCACGCAACCGCATCAATTAATGAGGAGCGAAATATGAAAAGAAAACTGCGGTTTCTGCTGGCAGTATGGCCACTTGCCATTGCCTGTCTGACCAACTCGATAAGCACCATGGCGCTCGACTGGCCACAGGAGATAAAGACTGAGCAAGGTGTGATCATTATGTACCAGCCACAACCCGACAAGCTCGCCGGCAACGTCCTCAGCGGACGCGCTGCGATGTCGCTGGAACTCAACAACCGCGAGGAACCGATCTTTGGCGCATTCTGGTTCGAGGCCAGAATCGATACCGATCGCGATACTGGGACTGCCCTGATTCGTGACGTCCAAGTAACCAAAGTACGCTGGCCAGAGTCTAAGGATGCCAGTGAACAAAACTTTACAGCCATCGTAGAAGCGCATGTACCCGAGTCTGGATTTGATATCTCGATGGAAAGGCTCACAGCAAGTCTGGAATCAGCAGAGATCGAACGCGATAGCCTCAAGCAAATAAAAAATGATCCGCCAGTGATCGTTTTCCGGGATGAACTCGCCGTCCTGCTTCTCTATGATGGCGAACCCCGGTATTCGGACATCGAGAACAGCGATTATGAACGGGTTCTGAATACGCCGATCGTCGTCGTCCGCAAGAAGAGCAGCAACGACTACTGGCTCTCGAGTGGCAGATTCTGGTATGCCGCTAACGACCCGATGGGGCCGTGGACACCCACGGAATCGCCACCGCAAGACCTGCAGCAGGCCATGCAGTCCGCCGAAACCGACGCTAACCAGCCCGACCTGCCGCCCCTGATCGTGGCTGCGGACAAGCCAACCGAGCTAATCGTGACGCAGGGCAAGCCTGACTGGCAGGCCTTGCAGGACGGACAGATCCTGTACGTGCAGAATACCGAAACACCGTGGTTGCGCGACCTGCCGACAAATAACATGTATGTGTTGCTGTCGGGTCGCTGGTTCCGTTCGAAGTCGCAAGATGGGCCGTGGACTTTTGTGCGCGCCGGCGAGTTGCCAGCAGGTTTCAAAGACATCCCCCCGGCCTCTGATATTGGTGGACTAAGGACAGCGGTGGCGGGCACTTCCGAGGCAGAGGAGGCGGTGCTTGATGCTCAGATCCCTCAGACTGCGGCGATCAAGCGCAGCGAATCCAGTCTGTCGGTCGAGTATGACGGCAAGCCAAAGTTCGAGAACATCCCCGGCACCAGCGTGTCCTATGCGGTCAACACAGGTGCTCAGGTGCTGGAAATCAATAAACGTTATTACGCCGTCGACAACGGCATCTGGTACACCTCGGCATCCGCTAGTGGACCTTGGATTGTTGCCGACTCGATTCCCCAAGAGGAGATCGACAAGATCCCGCCAAGCTCGCCCGTTTACAACACCACCTTCGTGCACGTTTACGATTCCACTCCCGAGGTGGTGTATGTCGGCTATACCCCAGGCTACCTGTGGTCGTTTCCCTATTACGGCGTCCCGGTATACGGCACCGGTTGGTATTACCCTCCTTATTACGGCCGCTGGTATTACCCGCGTCCGCCAACCTGGGGCTTTAACGTGGGCTATAATCCGTGGACAGGCTGGAACTTCGGCATGAGCTGGTCGAACGGCTTTTTCACTTTCGGCATGAGCTGGGGTGGCGGCTACGGTGGCGCTTACCGCCCGTGGGGCTGTTGTGGCGGTTGGTACGGTGGTGGTTACCGCGGCCCGACCATTATCAATACGGGCGATATTAACATCGGCAATAATGTGAACATAGGAGACCGAACGACGATCCGCAATCGGATCGAGAAGGTCAAAAACATCGATCAGACCCGCTCCAATCTCTACAATCGGGTGGAAAACCGCGACCGCCTCGCCGACTCCAAAAAAGTCCACGCCCAACTCGAGCGCGCTAAGCCGGTTACCTCTCGCGAGAACAATGTTTTTGCAGATCGTGACGGCAACGTTGCCCGGAAAGTTGGGGAAGAATGGCAGACCCGGGAAAAGGGCCAGTGGGAGCGCCCGGAATCGATGGGCCAGAACCGCGATCGCGTTTCTAATGCACACAGGGATCGGCAACAGGCTTCACGACCAATGTCCAAGCCGTCAATGGGTTTTGACCGCAGCGGTCTTGACCGGGCCAGCAATGCCAGGCAATCCGGCGCCAGCCGCCAGATGGCACGCCCAGGTAATATGCGTCACGGCGGCGGCCGACATTAAGTCGGCACTATGCCGTTGACTTGAGTATACTCCGTGGTGTCATGACTAATAATCTATGTCCATCGACACCACGAAAGCTCTCGCCAAGCTCCCATGGAGGGGTTCTCAAAGAACACCCAGATGAGCCGAATCAACGGGCCAAAAGATGCAATCGCAAGCAAAATAATGTGGTCGCTGACCAAGTCCTTGCCTAACGCTTCGAAATAGCCATCGATACCTTAGCAACTTCAGCATTACTAATTCTTTCTGTTAAAATTTCCTGTGTCTGCTTTCAGACCTCAAGCACCACCTGTCAGTTTGGCATGGTCAAGGATGTGAAAGTCACGTTGCGGAAACGCTATCGTAATACCCGCTGCGTCAAATGCAATCTTGATGCTTTTGGTCAAGCCCCAGTAGGTTTCCCAGTAGTCATCCGTACGCACCCAAGGTCTGGCGATGAAATTGACGGATGATTCGCCAAGTTCCTGGATCCGAACAACTGTCTTCGGCGAGTCCAGAATCAGGTCGAAGTTTGCCAATGTTTCCTGAATGACCTCTTCAGCGTTATTAATATCATCGCCATAGGAAATGTCAAAGACCAAGTCTACCCGGCGTGTTGCCTGGTCAGTGTAGTTTGTGATCACCGACTTCCAGACCATGTTGTTCGGCATTACCAATTTGCGGTTGTCGAATGTCATGAAGGTCGTGTTCACAAGGCTCAATTTATGGACCTTGCCTTGAACTCCTGCGACATCGACGAAATCACCAACATCGAAGGGCCGGTAAACGAGGATCATCATACCCGAAACAAAATTTGACAGTAAATCCTGTAGCGCAAAGCCGATAATGAAGCCTGCGATGCCGAGACCAGCAAGCAGTGGCCCGAGTGAGATACCGAGCTGGGTGAGGGCAATCAACACGCCCAGCGCTATTATCAGGTTTTTAATGTTGGTTAAAATCATCTCGCGCAACAGGCGCGACAAATTGACTCGGTTAGGACTCAGCGCTCTGCCCATCATTCTCTTAGCCAACTTTCCCAGTTGCATAAACAACAGTATGACAAGGATGGCCAGCACAATTTGAAACAGAATCCTGGGGCCCTCAACTCTGGTCGATTTAACGAGCCATTGGCCCCACTGAGTAACCAGCCCAGCCAAGAAATCAACATCAAATATGTCGGTTGTGATATCACCCGTTGCGGTCAGCACTTGACGGCGATAGCGCTGAGCATCAAGCTCCAAAGCATCCATAAGGACAACAATTTGCTGTAATGAAGTCGCGGCGAGATCGACACGTGCCTTGGTGGCCCGCATACGCTCTTCCAATTCGCTGTTAGCAGTGAGAATGCTGCTTGCATGCCGCATGTGGCCGAAGTCCCGGGCTGCCAGCTCAAGAAAGACCGACCGGTTAGCCGCAGCATCTAATAAATGCTCCCGTAGATTCGCAATATCGGCGTCAACCTCCATATTGTAATGAGGGCCAACTGAAATATAATCAGCTATGACGCCGTATATGTCGTCCAGATCATTGGTGTTCTGCAACAGCTCCTGATCAAGAACTAAAAATTCCGCAGGAGCCACTTCGTTGGCGGGTAACACCAGCCCGTCCCGCATACGCTCCACCGCTTCGAAGGCATGTTTTGGCAGTGGCTCCAGCAGGGCAATCACTTCATCAACCTCATTTGCTACGTCAGCACCATTATCGCGCGGTATCAACCTCGTGAGCAAAAGTCAAAATAGTCTTGAATACCTGATTCCTCACTAAATCGCGGCGTGCGATCAATACCGATGCCACGCCGCTCTCGCTGGATGCGATACGGGTTTCGAGACGAACTATTGCACGTTGCTCAACAGAAATTTCATTGCGTAGCTGAATCGAACCTTGCAGTTTGAGCTTCGATTGTTACTGAGGTATAGCTGCCTCCTGCGACGACCCCGCGACGGAAGCCGTGAGCACCAGGAATAACAGTGCGAAACGGAAACATAAATGATTTAGACTCACCCTTATTCTGCTCTAGTCATATTCAACTGCCTGTACTCTATTGAGACGCAAATAGTCTATTGAGATGCAGCTACGTTTCGAATCCCTGATTAGATAATGGCTTTTTCATGACCGGAAAAAGCAACAACATCAATGTAGGGATTAAGACTGCAATTAGCACACCAAAAGTCGTTCTTCCGGGCTCCGCTGGATTGGATTGGGAAAACGGATAATTCCGGCTATTACTTCGGTAACCTTGAGAACATATTGGTGACCGCGAAGTCGAGCCTTTTCTTGATCACTTGCTGGCTCGAATTTTCCTGAATTTCTCCAGTAGCTCTGCCACCCCAGATAGCATCCCCGCTTCTGGCATCTACCAGTATCACTAGCAGTGCGCCCAGTGGCACATTTTCCATTACAGCAAGATTGGTCGCAGTATCAATGTCGAGGTCGATGCTTTCCATGTCGATACCTGCGGCAAAAACCACGATTACATCCGGATCGATCGAATCCTCGCTCATGCCGCGAGCGCGGAGTTTACGGTCGATCAAAAACTTGATTTCAGCATCGGCGTCGAATTGAGGCGGCTCCCAGCGACCATTGCGATCATTAACTATCGCGGCCGAGCCTAACCAAGCATAAGAGCTGTATCCAGTGATATTAGCCTTTGAATTCACTTCGGTCGCGATCTCGATATCGGCGGTGGGGGCAGTAGTGACACAGGCTGACAGAAACATCGTCAGAATGACAATAGCGACAAAGCATTTTCTCATTAAAATAAATTCCTGATTATAAAATCAAAGTTTCATGGACTGCTGAAATGTCGGACCCGATTCCATTGAACCGTTCGCAGCTTGAACCTAATTTGAAGTCAAATAATTAACACGACTACAACTATTCGTGATCTGGCAGATTCAGCTTGCTCGCAAAGCCAAGCTCCAGTTAAAAAGACAACCAGTTTGCATTGCATTTATTGCTCGAGATTATTAGACACAGATTTGGAAACAGTTTCCACCAGGCGCAGCTATCCTGCAATCAATATTGCGCAACAATAAGCCAATTTTCAGGGGAATTTGTCCAGCTCAATATACCAGTATCCAGTGACCAATATCTGATAGCAAAATAGACTTGAACCTTCCATGCTGTTTGACTGGTTAACCCTAGAATCCGGCAACGAGAAACAAATCTGCTCCTGAATAGGACCATCCCGCCTCTCCCCGGAAAATACTTTTCTCAGAGGTCACATCAAAGTTTAAGGTACTGGCAGATATACCAATACCGATTCTGTCTGAGAGGGCATATTGTAATCCGGCTACTAAGCTGACAAATTCACCTTCTTGATCATTAACTTTAACTTTCAGAAAACGTCCGCTGCCGACGATTGCCAGCTTGGGTGTGATTTGATAGTTCACGCGTAAGCCAAGAGTGGGCAACGGGATATCCACTTTCGCTTTTTGCTGGTAGTTCAATTCACGGCTGGCCACCTCAGAACCGTCCCTTTGAACGTCTCCATCAGCTTCCAAACGAAATTCACGAGTGGACCAGTAAATACCCAGGGAACCACCCAGCGTAAGTTTATCCGCGACAAAAAAATCGTAGGTATATTCAATGTCTTTAAGTTCAATTTTAATTTCTGCCGCAATAAAGGCCCCTGCCAGCAAGACGTCTTCACCAAAACGAAAGTCGTCATCAGACTGTGTCGCTGCATCTCGTTGATAGTTCCAGTAAATCAGGCTAACACTATGGCGTTCGGCTAAGCGCCAGCGTATACCACCAAAGAAATAACCGTCATCTTCTGAAAAATCGAGATCATCCTCCAGATCCAGTGAGTCTCCAATGGAAGTATCAGCTGCCTCCGCATCTATACGAATATCTGAATCGAAGGAAACAAGTGAGCCTCCAAACTTAACTTCAAATCCGCATTGGAGACACTCTTTTGCAAGTACCGAAGGCACATACAGAATAGCTGTCAGAATCACGGTACCCGCTCTTAAAAGGCTTTTCATTCTTTAGCAACCTTATCTATCTTATGTAGATGGGAATAAAGGAACATGAGAACAAAGGAACATGAGCCATAACCCATTAAGTTTCCTGCTCACAAGAAATAGTCGTTTGTAAAATAAAGTATTTTCTGATCGCTCATTCAAACAACCAAGCCTTGGATTAAGTTAAGAGAATAATAGAAAACTGCTCATCAGACAGATGAACAAATGTGTTTCGGCAGCTGCAAGTTTTGAGGTTATGCACAGAAGCTTTTTTAGTTATACCACTAAAATAATCAACCATCTCATTATAATTAAAAGAGTCTAGAGTTTTGCAGAGAGACACACTCTTACCTGAAGTGCGGCAAAGTCTGGAAAAGTCTTAGTAGCCTTCAAGCTTGGCCTGATCCCAACACTGCTCCATTTCAGGCAGACCTACGTCTCTTATATGCTTTCCTTGTTGTTCTAGCAACTCAGACATGCGCTGAAAACGGCGTTCAAATTTCAGATTACACTGTCGGGTAGCGGTTTCTGGGTCGATATTTAAAAATCGGCTTAAGTTGACACAGCTAAAAAAAATATCACCCATCTCTTCGGCTAGTTTATCCTGACTGGCATCTTCTGCCAGGGCTTGCTCAAGCTCAGTAATTTCTTCTTTTAGCTTGGCAATCACTGGGTTTAGTGTATCCCAGTCGAAGCCCCGTGCAGCGGCTTTTTGTTGTAATTGTTGCGCCCTTTTCAGCGCCGGCAAGGCCCTTGGCGTATCCCCGAGAGGTGGTTGCGGAGATAGATCAGGGGTACCGGATAAGGCCTTCTCCTCCGCTTTGATGCGCTCCCAGTTCGCTTTTATTTCTGCCTCACTGATTGTGAATCCGGCGGATGGATAACTATCGAGGGTGCCATCGGGAAACACATGGGGGTGTCGCCGCAGTAGCTTTTCCACAATCCCCTGAACCACATCTGACCATTGAAAATCACCCTGCTCCTGTCCTAGCTGCGCATAAAAGATAATTTGAAACAATAAATCTCCCAACTCTTCTTGCACATGGGGCCAGTCTTTTCTCTCGATAGCATCGACGACTTCGTACACTTCTTCCAGGGTATGCGGGATGATGGAATCAAAATTCTGCTGTAGATCCCATGGACAGCCGCTCTCTGGATCACGTAACCGCTGCATCAGGCGGCGCAAATGGTCAATGTTGTAGCTAACAGAAGAAGACATTCTAATCTCTTATTTTGCTCTGGTTTGATTTCATTAGCTGGTAAGGACGATCGATAAGCAAAAACGAATCGCTTTACCCATGCATAGGATTATTGGGAATGGTCAGTGCCCGGTGACGAGTGCCAGATGACCTGCAGCCGGCCACAGTAAGCTTTGGATTAACTAGTGGGACGAACTATCCCGCTTAGCATCAATAATATTGGGCAATTGGCGCACGCGATCAAACAAACGACTCAGTTTCTCAATCCCCTGCACTTCGATTTGCAAGCGGATTTTCGCCGTATTCTGACTCTTATCAGTCAAGGTATTGGCCGAGTTCACGTTAATTTTCGCATTGGCCAGCAACGTGGTGATATCCCGCAACAAGCCGGGCCGGTCATAGGCTTCCACCACGATATTAACGGGATAAGTCTGTTCCGTGTTGCCCCAGGTAACTTCGATGATCCGATCCGGGTTCTGAGATTGCAGTTGCAGTGCGTTAATACAGTCTTTGCGATGAACAGAGACTCCGCGCCCTAACGTTATGTAGCCAACGATACCATCTCCCGGCACGGGCCGACAGCAATTGGCTAGTTGAGTCATTAGATTGCCCACGCCCAGGATATTAACTTCGCCACTGGTGGCAGCAACCGGTGAGCTTGTCTCAATATTATCCACTGGTTCAACCACATCCGCTGCCACTAGCTTTTGTGCAATATGGGCTACATGCATGGGCTTTATATCGCCTGCACCGATGGCAGCAAACATATCTTCCGCATTGTGCATATTGACCTTGCCTGCCAGTTCTTCAAAGCTGACTTGTTCCAACGACAGGCGTTTTAGCAAACCGGTCAGCACATCCCGTCCTTCTTGGGTGTTCAGATCACGATCTTGTTCTTTAAACCAATGCGTAATCTTAGCGCGGGCTCTCGAAGTGCGTGTATACCCCAAATCTGGATTAAGCCAGTCCCGGCTCGGCCGGTCTTGGTTAGAGGTGAGAATGTTGACTTGATCACCAGTCTTTAGCTGATAATTAAGTGGCTTTATTACTCCGTTAATTTTTGCGCCTCGACAGGAATGACCAATTTCTGTGTGCACTTTATAGGCAAAATCAATAGGTGTGGAGCCGGAGGGTAAGTCAATCACATGGCCATCGGGTGTAAACACATAGATCCTATCGCTGATAATATTGCTGCGAAACTGCTCAATCATGTCTGAACTTTTAGCGCCCAACTCTTCCTGCCATTCCAGCACCTGGCGTAGCCAGGCAATTTTATTTTCATAACCTTTAGAGTTCTGACGCAAATCGTGTCCCTTATAGCGCCAATGAGCACAAACTCCAAGTTCCGCCTCTTCATGCATGGTATAGGTTCTGATCTGTACTTCCATCACCTTACCCTCAGGACCTACCACCGCCGTATGCAAGGACTGATAGCCATTTTCTTTGGGGTTGGCGATATAGTCATCGAATTCGTGGGGGATATGACGCCACAGGGAGTGAACTATTCCTAACGCGGAGTAACAGTCTTTGACACTGGGCACCAAAATGCGAATGGCACGAATATCGTATACGCGCTCGAAATCAATGCCTTTGCGGTGCATTTTCCGCCAGATGCTATAGATATGCTTGGCCCGGCCCGCCAATTCGGCTTGGATGTCGTTGGCAAGCAGGTCCTTACCCAGCGTAGCCAACACATCATCAATAAATTTTTGGCGATCGAGGCGGCGCTCATCCAACAAGCGGGCGATTTTTTTGTAGGCCTTTTCATGTAGATACCGGAAGGACAGGTCTTCCAGTTCCCACTTCAAGTGACCAATGCCAAGACGGTGGGCCAGTGGTGCATAGATATCAAAGACTTCTCTGGCTATACGATGACGTCGCTCCGATTCCATATTCTTAAAGGCGCGGATAGCACAAGTCCGTTCCGCCAGCTTGATTAAGGCCACTCGCACATCATCAACCATGGTGACCAACATGCGACGAATATTATCGACCTGACTTTGGTTCTGCCCCAGTACGGAGCCCTGAATAGGGTGGCGCATGTGAGATATGGCGGCCATTTGCAGCACACCTTTGACTAACTTAGCGACTTCTTTACCGAAATTTTTTTCCACTTTGGTCAGGCTAAGCTTGTCTTCCCGCACCGGCCGGTAGAGAACAGCAGCGATTAAGCTGGATGTATCCAATTGCAGCTCGTCCAGAATCTGCACCATTTCAAGGCCGGTTTTGAAACAACTGACCTGGTCGGACCAGATCGTGGATAGCGGCTGGTTTTTATCAGTTGAAGCCTTGGCCCTGTCTTTATTCGCTTCAGTTTTAACCTTTCCGGCGTCAGCCTGGTCCTTTTTCGCTGCAATGACCTGCTTTTGCGAGACCGTATTTTTAGAGGACCCGGATTGAGATGGACTGACTTGTGAGAGACTGGCTTGAGAAGAACTAGATGCAGATTTACTCGCTTGGGACGTTTTGATTTCGCAGGCTTGTACCATTTCACAGGCACGCCGGATGGCTTCAATATCGAGCGCTTCCTGTGCCAGACCACTCAGCCAGTTGTCAATATCAAAGGAACCATCATCCATTAAAGGATAATCTTCGCGAACTTTTACCATCTCATCACTCTGGCGATAAAACTAACGCTACCGCTATTGTTTAGCTTAATTCAGTCAACTTTTGGTCAGTCAGCTCTGAAAACCTTTTTATATACGAAAAGCTGCTAAAAACTGCACATCCATCAGAATTTTAGCCCTTAGAGGCTAAAAAGAGCCATTGATTCCACATGGGTCGTGTGGGGAAACATGTCGAGCACCCCCACTTTCTGAAGTTTATAACCCCGCTCCACTAATAATCCGGCATCCCTGGCAAGAGTGGCTGGATTACAGGATACATAGACTAGCCTTGGTGGCTGAAACAGGTGAATAGCTTTCACAAATTCCTCCGCACCGGAGCGAGGTGGATCCAGCAGCACTTTGTCATAACCTGTCACCCACGCTTGTTTTTCATAATGGATCAAGGGTAGATGGAGATCCGCCGCTAAAAATTCAACATTTTTAATGTGGTTGAGCCTGGCGTTATGATAGCCACGTTCAACCATCCCAACACTACCCTCCACACCAGTGACGACTTTTGCGCTCCGTGCCAATGGCAACGTAAAATTACCGAGCCCACAGAACAAATCCAACACTTTGTCCTCAGATTTTACTGCCAACCAAGCCAATGCCTGCCGCACCATTGATTGATTCATCGCTGGATTCACCTGAGTAAAATCATTGGGATGAAACTCAAAGCGAAGATCATAATCAGGTAAATGGTAGCTCAGTAAGTCACCACCATCCTCTGGCCACAGTTTTTGCACCGTTTCAGGACCTTTTGACTGCAAATAAATCGCTAATCCGGAGTCTTCAGAAAACGCAATTAACTTGCCAATATCATCCGCCGTCAATGGATCCATATGCCGGATAACCAAAGCATAGTGCTTATCTCCCGCCGCTACCTCAATTTGGGGAATGCGTTGGCGCACCGACAAGCTATGAACCAAGGTTTTAAGCACGTTAATGCTTTGGCCAAAGGCCGGGACTAATACATCGCATTGCTCAATTCGGGTAACAAAGTTGCTGTGACGCTCGCGAAAACCCACCAGCACTTCATCATATTTTTGCACATAACGCACACCTAGCCGTGCTTTGGTGCGATAGCCGAGTTCCATGCTAGTCAGCGGTAACGCTATATCTTCCGGCTGAAGCTTGCCAAAGTGTTGGAGTTGGTCCAGCAGTACCTGTTGTTTATGCAGTATTTGAAACTCTGGATTCACGTGTTGCAAGGCACACCCACCACAAACCCGGGCGTGCACACAGGGCGGCTCAGTCCGCTCTGGATGAGGATTTTCAATCAAGGCGTTGTCTTCTACGCTTAACTCATCATGTTTGCGGCGTCGATTAATATAACGTGCCTGCACACGCTCACCGGGAAGCCCACCATCTACAAACAGGGTTTTGCCATCGTGATGTGCAATGCCTCTGCCTTCATGGCTTAAGCTTTCGATACTACAGGCCAGTGGCGATTCAGGCAGCTTTTTGCGGCGGCGCGACATAAAAAGATCCGGATGACTGTTGATTATTAGCTGAGCGTCAAAGGACGTCAGCACAAATTGATTGTTGGAGGGCGCTGGATTGATGACCTGTCAGCCATTGAAAACCCCGGTAGATAGATAGCGGTCACCCCGGTCACAAATAATAGCAACGATAATGGCATTTGTTGTGGTTTTTGCCACCCTGAGCGCTCCGGCTATGGAGCCGCCCGAAGACACTCCGCAAAAAATCCCTTCCAGAGTAGCTAATTGCCGCATGTGTTGTTCCGCTTCCTGTTGATCAATATCCAACACCCGATCCACCCGTTCAGGATCGTAAATTTTAGGCAGATAGGCTTGTGGCCAGCGTCTGATACCGGGAATGGAAGCTCCTTCGCCGGGTTGCAAACCAACAATCTGAATGTCCGGGTTACGCTCTTTCAGGAACATAGAAGTTCCCATAATCGTACCCGTAGTCCCCATGGAACTAACGAAGTGAGTGATTTTACCATTGGTTTGCTGCCAGATTTCAGGGCCGGTGGTACGGTAGTGGGCCAGCGGATTGTCAGGATTAGAAAACTGATCGAGCACAATACCGTCACCGGCTGCTTCCATGGACTTCGCCAGATCCCGCGCACCTTCCATACCCTGTTCCTTAGACACACTAATGAGTTCTGCTCCATAGGCTGACATCGCAGCCCGGCGCTCTTGACTCATATGCGCTGGCATGATCAAAACCATCCGATAGCCCTTCATAGCGGCAACCATGGCCAAAGCAATGCCCGTGTTACCACTGGTTGCCTCAATCAGGGTGTCCCCAGGTTTGATTTGCCCCCGCCGTTCAGCCTGCTGAATCATGCTGAGTGCTGGCCTGTCTTTGACGGAACCGGCCGGATTGTTGCCTTCCAATTTGGCGAGAATACGGTTGCTACCCATGCCTGGTACACGTTGCAATTCAATTAGTGGGGTGTTGCCAACCAAGGTTTCCAGTGTGGGGAAAGACATATTTGGTCCTGAGCCAATATTTGTGTAGAGCCTGGATGAGAACCAGGAGCTCGTAAATGAGTAAGCAGAATATCCAAGCAGGTTATATTAAGGAAATTGAAGCGATAAAGGTTATATTCCTTTTTCATATAACCATACCCTTTATGTATAAATAATCGAATGACAAGCCAGGTATGGCTTTATCAAATGACCTTCGCACAAGCCGGCAAGAAAAAATACCATGGTGCATAGGTCTCATCCTATTCCTCTGCTAATGTTAGTTGAAAGGTCTGATCACGAGCTGGTTTTATATGCATCGCTGGTCCATCAAAACGAAAATCCTATCACTGTCCTTGCTGCCAGCACTTGGCATGTCAACACTCATTGCCATTCTCCTTGATACTACTCCGACTACAGATCGGATCCTGCCAGCCCTGCTGGTGGCGGTATTAACCGGAGCGGCCTGGCTGGCGCTGGCCGTAGCTATCAACCGGAATCTGATCCAACCCCTTGAAGACTGCAGCCTAACCCTCAAAGCGCTGAAAGAAGGCCACTTCAAGCGGGTCCAGCTACCGGCCATCCCAGAACTGGCAACTCTACAGCAAACCATCAATGGCCTTGCAGAATCCCTGTCCCATGCCCACAACGAAATGCAAGAGAACATTGACCGGGCCACCAGTGACCTGCGTGAAACGTTGAAAACTATCGAGGTACAGAACGTGGAGCTGGATCGGGTCCGCCAGGGAGCACTGGAAGACAGCCGGGTAAAATCCGAATTTATCGCTAATATGTCCCACGAAATCCGCACGCCGCTCAATGCTATCATCGGCTTTACTAAGCTATTGTCGAAGACCCCCATGAATGTGTCCCAACGCGACCAAATCACGACTATTCTCCGCTCCGCCGGGATCTTGCTCACAATCATCAATGATGTGCTGGATTTTTCCAAGATTGAAGCAAACAAACTGGAGCTCGACAACGTCCCTGTCAACTTGAATGAAATCGTCGAGGACGTATTGACCATGCTCGCGCCCAGTGCTCACGAAAAAAATCTGGAACTGGCAGGATTAGTTTATGCTGATGTGCCTACATGGATTATGGGCGACCCTCTGCGCTACAAACAAATTCTCACCAACTTGGTCAGCAATGGCATTAAGTTCTCGCAGCAAGGCGAGGTGGTGGTCAGGGTAATGCTGGCATGCAATGAAGACGACAAGGTATGGGTTAAGATCACCGTTTCTGATACCGGCGTCGGCCTGTCCCGTTCCCAGCAAGAATCCCTATTCAGTGCCTTCACTCAAGCCGACGCATCCACGGCGAGACAGCATGGTGGTACCGGTCTGGGACTGGTTATCTCCCGCCGCCTGACCGAACAGATGGGCGGAAAAATAGGGGTAGCCAGTAAACTGGGCCGGGGTTCAGAATTCTGGCTACTGATGCCCGCTGAAGAACCCATGAACAGCGACGTTAGGGTGGCAGAGTTTATTCCACCTATCGCGGGTGAGCGATTTGTCTACCTGGAAAGCCAGCCCACCATTCGCTTAGCGATCGCTCATATACTCAAAAAATGGCAAGCCCGGGTGGACTATGCTGAGACCATGGAGCAAGTGGTTCAGGCGGTTGCCGATGCCCAGCAACAAAACCAAGGCTACGCCGTGGCTTTGGTTGGCATTGAGAGCAAACATTTAGGTTCGGCCCGGCTGCTGCAACTGGTACGTCAACTGGAATACCAGTCCGATTGCCGAACCCTGCTGCTTACACCCACGATCGATCCTGCAGCCGAAGAACTTAACCTCCTGCACGAAGCTTCTGGCCATCTGGTAAAACCACCTTCCCAAGGCCGGTTAGCCAAAATGCTGACTCAGCTCGTCACTGGCAGTTATCCTGAAGAACAACGAAGAAAAACTGATCGCTTCATTGCCAAGAGCAACCCTGCCTCCAAACCACGCATTTTGGCAGTTGACGATAATGAGGCCAACCTGAAACTGATCAGTGCTTTTCTTGCCAGTCCAGATGTCCGAATTGACACCGCCAGCAGTGGCTATGAAGCGATCCAAATGGTGGTGCAGCAAGACTACGATATCATCTTCATGGACTTGCAAATGCCCGCTATGGACGGCACCACAACCACAGCTAAAATCCGCAGCATGGAGGGAGCCAGCGCCACGGCGATAATTGCCTTAACCGCCCACGCATTGACCGAAGAGAAACAACAATTACCTGCCAATGGCTTTGATGCCTATCTCACTAAACCAACCAATGAAAAGGAACTACTAAGTGTCATCGCCGAACATACCGGTTTCTATTTGAGCCCCGGTACTGAACACGATCCGGTAGCGACAACGTTTGGCACAACAACCGTGGCATTGGATGCACCTGACCGGCAAGCCTGTGTGGATATCGGGGCCAGTGTCAAGCTAGCCGGTAACAAAGCGGACCTTGCAGAGGAATTATTTGCCATGCTGACAGAAGACCTGCCCGCTGAACGTCGACTCATTGAAAGCGCCTATCGCCATGCAGACAGCGACCAACTATTAGAGACCGTTCATAAGCTACATGGTGCTACGCGCTACTGTGGTGTGCCACTGCTGCGAAGCGCGGTGGCCTCAGTCGAGTTGCACATTAAGCAGGACTCGCCACAACTTGAGCAGTCATTCCCTATCTTGCTTAAGGCGATTGATGCGGTGCTTAAATGGGCAGATGAGCAGAGCTGGCGGGAGGAATTCAGTAGCTACTACCCAGCCCAATCCAACCAAACCCATCTCTAGCACTACCTCCTAAGCAAAACCGCCTGGTCCAGCAACTGCCTCATATCTGCAACGGCTTTACTAAAGCCAGAAAACACGGCCTGAGATACAATGCTGTGGCCGATATTCAGTTCATTAACACCAGCGCAAGCCGCAATGGGAATCACATTGTGATAATGCAAACCATGACCGGCATTCACCGTCAACCCAGTCTTCAATGCAAAACTCACAGCATCTTGAAACTTCGCTAACTCGCGTTGACAATCCTCACTGTGAGGATTGGCGCTGCTGATACCATATTTCCCTGTATGTAACTCAATGACCGGCGCACCACAGCGTCTGGCAGCAGCTATTTGTTGCTCTTCAGGGTCAATAAACAGCGAAACTTCGATACCTGCGTCAGCTAACTGGCCACAAGCCCCGGCAATTTTAGTTTCCTGCAAACAAACATCTAGCCCGCCTTCAGTGGTAATCTCTTCGCGCTTTTCAGGCACCAGGCAGCAATGGGCTGGTTGGATTTGGCAAGCCAGCTCAACCATTTCTTCTGTCACCGCAATTTCCAGGTTCATGCGGGTTTGCAGAGCCGCTTTCATTAAGCGAACGTCGCGCTCCTGAATATGGCGGCGATCCTCACGCAAATGAACCGTGATACCATCAGCGCCAGCTTGTTCTGCTTGTAGCGCCGCCAACAATGGATCGGGATAGATGGAACCACGGGCCTCCCTTAACGTTGCCACATGGTCAACATTGACCCCTAACAGAACCCGGTTCACCGCTCACCTCTCTTAGGGGCCACGTTCTTGGGACCCAGTTTCTTCTGGCATACTGGCTTATGGCCCATCGTCTTATCGCTCACCATGCTACTGCTCACTCATAACCCCTATATAATCTTGTATCATTTTTCTGGAATGCAAAGGCTTGTCATTCAATAGCCGTTGCAGATAAAACCGTATTATTTTTTTTGCCCCGGCTAAGGCTTGAGGATGCCAATCCTTGCGTGCGATAGCCAGCAACAAATGCCCTTGGATGTTAACAGAATCCTCGGTTTTAAAGCTGCAAATGCCATGATCAAAAGTGACCCAATAGTGTCGATCGGGCTCAACCCTATGATTATTGTCACTCACGATGGCAAATTCCGGCAATTTTCCCATCTCCTGCAACAGCAGAAATTCAAACTCACGCAGACACACTTCCAAATCGTCTCTGTTGCCATTAGCCAAGCTGGCGAGTTGATTGATGACGGATTCATAGTGGCAGAACAAGGCCTTACACTCATCCCCGGGTGCCAGTAGCTTCAGCATCAGTTCATTGACGTAATAAGCGCAAAACAAGGGTAATTGAGTAATGGCAACAGGTGGACCCGCAGCTTCAACATGAGTGAGGTTGCGCAATTCCCCTCGCCCCCCGAATCCAACTTGCAGTTTTTGGAAGGGAATGGTTAAGCCCCTCCTGAGTTTGTGTTTTCTGATCCCCCGGGCGACCAGGGTCAATCGGCCTTTGTCAGCGGTTAGTAGCTCTAATAACAAACTGGTTTCCCGATAGGGCCGCGTATGCAAAATATAGGCTGTTTGTAAATCCGTCATCTCTGGAGCGGGCAAGGTGAGGCAGGATGTATTAGCGCGGTTCGACCAGATACAGAGAAATTGCAGGCAGGAATTTTGACCGGATTGGAGTTAATAATAAATGTGATAATAGTAGTCTCACCGTTGCTCTCCAGCAATAGTGGTGACAAAAGGTCATCAACTACCCGATGACTCACTGTAGCCGAGACTCTGCAAAGCGCGTTCATCATCACTCCAACCTGACTTCACCTTCACCCATAACTCTAACATTACCTTGTTATCAAACAGCTTTTCCATATCTTTGCGGGCATCGGTTCCCACCCGCTTTAATTTGGCACCATGGCGCCCGATAACAATTTTTTTCTGGCTCTCCCGATCTACCAGAATCAAGCCATGAATTCTGATCAGCCCCTCTTCTTCCCGGAATTGTTCGATTGCCACGGCAATATCGTAGGGCAACTCGCTGCCAAGTTGCCGCATGAGTTTTTCCCGGATAATCTCCATGGCCATAAAGCGCTCGCTACGGTTGGTCACCTGATCTTCAGGAAACAAAAATCCACTGGCCGGCAAGCGATCAACGAGCAGCCGCTCGAGAGTATCTAAATTGGTACCATCCAGAGCAGAAACGGGGACTACTTCAGCAAACTTACAAATCGACTGTATCTTCGCTATGGCTGGCAATAAATCATTCTTGCTTTCCATGGCATCGATTTTATTCAAAGCGAGCAATTTTACAGCGCGGGAGCTGGCCAACTTACTAATAACAAATTCATCTTCATCGGACCAGCGATTCCTGTCTACCAACACCACAATGATATCCGCGTCCCGCAAGGCGGAACCCGATGCTTTATTGAGAGCACGATTTAGAGCTGTCTTTTCTTTTCTGTGTAAACCTGGGGTATCAACAAATACGATTTGATAGTGACTTTCGGTCTTAATGCCGACAATCTGATGCCGGGTAGTCTGAGGCTTTTTAGAAGTGATGCTGATTTTTTGCCCGAGCAAGCGGTTTAGCAGAGTGGATTTTCCCACGTTGGGACGCCCAACTATGGCAACAAAACCACATTGGGTTGAAGGCCTGAGCAAACCTTCGTCTGCTGAGTCAATAGAACTCACGGGTCAATGCCTAAGCTTTTAAGTGCTTGTTTGGCTGCTTTTTGTTCTGCAAGGCGCCGGCTACTACCGACCCCTTTGGTGGTTTCGCTCAAGCCATCAATTTGGCAAACCACGGTAAAGGTCTGTGCATGAGCCTGACCTTCTACGGATACCACATCGTAACTTGGCAATTCTTGTTGGCGGGATTGCAGGTATTCTTGTAACCGGGTCTTAGCGTCCTTAGAAATATCCTTTAAACTGAGACCTTGTAAGCGCCCTTCAAACCAATGCAGCACTTGTTTCTTGCACGCTTTGAAACCGCCATCCAGATAGATCGCGCCGATCACCGATTCAAGCCCATCAGCCAAGATGGAATCCCGCCGATACCCTCCACTCTTCATTTCTCCACTACCCAGCCGCAAATAATCGCCGAGTTTGAACTCCCGGGCTATCTCGGCCAATGTTACGCCTTTGACCATGCGCGCCCGGAGTCGGCTTAGCTGTCCTTCACGAGCCTCTTCGAATTGGGAAAACAACGCTTCCGCAATAATAAAATTCAACACAGAATCGCCAAGAAACTCCAGCCTTTCATTGTTTTCTCCCCCGAAACTGCGGTGAGTTAAGGCCAGAATCAACAACTCAACGTTATCGAACTGATAGCCCAGATTCTTTTGCAAGCGCTTTATTTTTACCGTCACTTAGCATCCCGCACAAGCATCTCATTGGCAAAAGAAACCACCACATCCACATTGTAGAATAAGGGTTGACGCACTTCATAGTCGATATGAACGGCCTTTAGCTCTTTGGTCTTTTTGCTTCGTTCGATTACGATTTGGTCTTTATCCACGTGCCTGACATTGTTAATGGTAAAGAACTTCTCAAGGGTCCGGTGAATATCTTTATCCTTGAACTTTTTCAGATCTTGCTCCGCTTCAAGACCCTCTAAGGCACCAATGACGGTGTAGTTATCAAGATAGATGGGGATTAGCTTCACTCCGACGATGGCAATAACAATACCCATCATGAGCCAGATGAGATTGACCCAAATGGTAGCGCCGCGTTGCTTACGTTGCATGGGATTAGATTGCATGCCAGCTGCCTCTTAATTAAATGATGTAACTTATAGCTTAGACAGCCAATGGAAGTAATTAAAGTAATCACTTATACAAGAAACTTGTGTTCTTTTTGCAGCAGTCTGGATGACTGGTACTCGTGCGATATTCATTCGATTCCGCCCACCCGGGAAAATGACGGTATTGAAAAGAACTCATCCCAGTGCATCCAGATAGCAAAGGCTTTACCCACAATATTGCGATCGGGTACGGTGCCAATAAAGCGACTGTCTTTGCTACGATCCCGGTTATCGCCCATCATAAAGTACTCTCCCTCGGGGACCTTCCATTGGGTTGCAGTACCCGCGTCAAGTCCGGTAAACCTCATAATGCGATGGGTAGCCTCGTCAATGGTTTCCTGGTAAGTACGCTCCCGTAGGCGCCCAGCAGGACGGTCGGTGAGCAAACGATGTTCAATCAACTCACCATTGATGGTAAGATCATTGCCTTGGTAGGAGATAATATCCCCTGGTAATCCGATCACCCGTTTGATGTAGTTGGTGGCGTTGTCTTCAGGCGTTTTGAAGACCATCACATCTCCGCGCTGTGGATCACTGATATCAAAAAACTTATAACCCAAAACGGGCACTCTCAGGCCATAGGAGTATTTATTGACCAGAATAAAATCACCTACTTCGAGGGTCGGCATCATTGATTGTGAGGGTATTTGGAAGGGCTCAATCAGGAAGGAGCGCACCACCAGAACTAACAATAATACCGGGAAGAATGACTTGGCGTATTCAACTATTACGGGGTCAGAAGACTGGGCTCTGCCATTGCCATCTACTTTGCTGCTAGCAACTGCATTACCTGCCGCATCCTCTATGGGAATTTCAGCGGCTAATGCGTTACGTCGCTTAGTTGCGAAAAACAACCTATCCACCAACCAGATAAAGCCAGAAATTGCAGTCAGGGCGACCAATATTATCGCGAAATCAAAATCCATTACATAAACCTACTTAATTCCAATGTTTTGAACTTTTCCAAACATTATGCCAACCGGCTGGCTTATTGCTGTATGCCCGAAGTTTAGCCGGAAACTGAGGTTGGCGGAAACTGAGTGTAGCTAGTTTTCATCCTGAAACGGCTTCCATGCCGTTTCGCGGAGTCGCAAAGTAAAATATCGATTTTACTTTGCTCGCAAAATCAATCGCTTAGGCGATCTATTTTGGCAGTACTTCCTTGTACTGCGTTAGTACCCATCAAAAACTGGCGTTTCTGGATGAGCACTAGCTAATAGCTGGGCTACAAACTTAATTCAACGATCTGCAATTAACTGTCGACTTTCAGGACAGCGAGAAACGCATCTTGTGGTATTTCAACCCGTCCCACCTGCTTCATTCGCTTCTTACCTTCTTTTTGCTTGGACAGCAGCTTCTTCTTACGAGAAACATCACCGCCGTAGCATTTTGCAAGAACATTTTTTCGAAGCGCTTTTACCGTCGAACGAGCAACGATTTGCCCCCCAATTGCGGCTTGAATAGCCACATCAAACATTTGCCGGGGAATTAATTCACGCATTTTATCTACTAACAACCGACCACGGGATTGAGAAGCATCTTTATGGATAATGGCGGCAAGCGCGTCGACTTTTTCAGTATTGATAAGAATATCCAGCCGAACCAGTTTTGCGGCCTGAAAACGCACGAAGTGATAATCCAGCGAGGCAAAACCCCGGCTGACAGACTTGAGTTTGTCGAAAAAATCCAGCACCACCTCTGCCATGGGCAGCTCATAGGTCAACGCAACCTGAGCGCCCAAAAACTGCATATTTTTTTGTACACCCCGTTTGTCAACACACAGGGAGATAACATTGCCAAGAAAATCCTGCGGCACCAAAATATTAGCTTCCACGATGGGCTCTCGCATCTCCTCCACCAAGCCGAGGTCGGGCAAACGTGAAGGGTTGTCTACCTTCAGGGTTTCCCCGCGCTTGGTTACCACCTCATAAACCACGGTGGGAGCGGTGGTAATCAAATCGAGATCATATTCCCGTTCCAGCCGCTCCTGGATAATCTCCATATGCAACATGCCGAGAAAGCCACAACGAAAACCGAAGCCCAGAGCGTCTGAGTTTTCAGGCTCAAAAAACAAGGAGGCATCGTTAAGAGTGAGCTTGCTTAAGGCGTCGCGAAAATCTTCATAGTCGTCAGAACTGATCGGGAACATACCCGCATAAACCTGGGGTTGAACTTTTTTAAAGCCGGGCAGCATATCAACATCGGGGGTATTGGCGTGAGTAATGGTATCGCCCACTGGCGCACCATGAATATTTTTAATTCCTGCCACCACAAATCCTACTTCGCCCGCTCTCAGTATTCCGGTCTCGTTTCTCTTGGGCGTAAAAATGCCGATAGAAGTGACTAGCTCTTGAGTCTTAGTCGACTTCATGGTGATTTTATCGCCTTTTTTTAAGGTCCCGTTTTTGACTCTGACCAGTGATACCACACCGAGGTAGTTGTCGAACCATGAATCCACTATCAGGGCCTGCAAAGGGGCATCAGGATCACCTTCCGGTGATGGAACCAGCTGGACTATTTGCTCAAGAATTTCCTTGATTCCAAGGCCAGCCTTAGCACTGGCTTCGACTGCCTCGGTGGCATCTATGCCGATAATCTCTTCAATTTCCTTGCGGACCCGATCGGGTTCCGCTTGCGGCAGGTCCATTTTATTCAGTACCGGGAGGACTTCGAGACCCATCTCAATGGCGGTATAGCAGTTGGCTACAGATTGTGCCTCTACACCCTGGCCTGCGTCTACCACCAGCAAAGCACCCTCACAGGAGGCAAGAGAGCGTGAGACTTCGTAGGAGAAATCTACATGTCCCGGAGTATCAATAAAGTTAAGTTGATATTGTCTACCGTCACCCGCTTTGTAATTCAGAGTAACGCTTTGGGCCTTAATGGTGATACCACGCTCTTTCTCAATATCCATCGAATCGAGAACCTGAGCAGACATTTCACGCTCGCTCAACCCCCCGCAAAATTGAATAAAACGATCCGCGAGAGTTGATTTTCCGTGGTCTATGTGGGCAATAATAGAAAAATTTCGGATATGGCTGAGCTTAGTCACAAAAAGAGGTCACTCGACGACAATTAATGGCCGCCGAATTCTAACAGGTCTCCGGCTGAAATGCAGATAGAATAAGCGATTTAATACACTGGCGTGCAACGCAATGGCCACCTACTCAGGTTTTGCTAACACTCAATAAAAGCCACCCAGTCTGGCTATCAGCTTTAGCGCCAAGGCACAGCATCCGTGGCGGTGCTCTGTGTTTGCCATGCCGCCACCAAACTGGGGCCTGTGGTGTGTGCTACCGCTAAATCACTCCCCAACCTTGAGAACAATAAAGGCTGGACTACCACCACGTACAATCAATACCGGCACTGATTTGCCTTCCGACAAATCTTCAACTAAATCGTTAAAATCCTTAACTGATTTAACTGCTTTATTGTCAATGCTACTAATCACATCATTTTCCCGTATTCCAGCTTTAGCTCCAGGTCCATCCATAACATTGGTGACCAAAACCCCACCGGATACCTGGAATTGATCTTTTTCTTCGTCGCTGAGATTACGAACTTCAATATTCAGCTTGCCTTTAGAGACCACATTGGCTGGACGCGAGGCCACCACCTCATCATCTCCTGGCAACTCTCCCACGACGACGCTGATGCTCCTCTCTTTACCCTGACGTACTACCTCCATACGGGCTTTAGTCCCAGGCTTCAATCGCCCTACCAAGTGGGGCAATTCAGAGGACAATCCGATGTTAGTACCGTTAAACTCTGTAATGACATCGCCGGGTTGCAACCCAGCTTTGTCCGCCGGAGAGCCTTTCATCACCTGCGCCACTAAAGCACCCCGTGGCATTTCAAGATTGAAGGAATCGGCCAGGTCTTTATTCACTTCCTGAATCAAAACCCCCAGCCATCCACGCTTCACCATACCGCTGGTTTTTAGCTGGTCGACTACGTTCATAGCCACATCGATTGGAATGGCAAATGACAAACCCATGAAGCCTCCAGAGCGGGTAAAAATCTGTGAGTTAATGCCGATAACTTCCCCATCCAAATTAAATAAGGGGCCACCGGAATTTCCCGGATTAATAGCCACATCGGTCTGTATAAAGGGGACATAATTTTCGTTAGGCAGGCTACGACCCTTTGCGCTGACAATGCCAGCGGTTACTGAGTAATCAAAGCCGAATGGCGAACCGATTGCTAACACCCACTCACCCACTTTCAAATCCGCCGAACTGCCCAATTTCAATGTGGGCAGGTCTTCAGCCTCGACTTTGAGTACCGCCAGATCGGACTTTGCATCAGCGCCAATTAGTTCGGCGGCCAACTGCCTCCTGTCGGAAAGACGCACAAATATCTCATCGGCACCAGCCACCACATGATTATTGGTCAGTATGTAGCCGTCATCAGACACGATAAAGCCGGAACCCATCGACTGTGATTCTGGCTGGCCCCGGCGACGAGGCATTTGATCACCAAAAAAGTGGCGGAAAAATTCGGGGATTTGCTCAAGTTCCGGTCCACTGAAAGCATGAGGGTTAGCACCGGCCTTGCGAACGGTACTAATATTAACCACGGCGGGAGAAGACTTTTCTACCAACTCGGTGAAATCGGGCAAATCAACCGCGCTCACCCTACCGGCGAGCAAGAAAAAAATAAGGACGGGTAGCAATACCGAATTTTTGACTATCAACTTCATGGGAAACTCCAATTCATTTGGTGACACCAGCGGACAACACCCCCGCTTGATATTTCGACACATTGCTTTGGCAATCGATTACTTTTTTGACCATAGATTCGTCAAGTAAACACTAACGACATAAGACCCGAAGCAATCTCAAACAACCAGCAGCAAAAACATAATTAAATAACTTTTTCAATTAGTTGGGGATGATAATCCGGATTGCAAGATAGCTTGGATGACAACTGCTTAACCAACAAAAAGCCTAACAAGAATCCGCTAGCCCCGGCCGCGATAATGACACCCTCGCCGACGACCCACAGCGCATCAACCATACCCGCGAGGAGCGCCATAGCCACTAAGGGTATTAAATAAACCAGAAGGGAAGACAATAGCAAGGTATTCTCTGCTATACCAACCGTGACCTTGTCACCGGTTTTCGCACCGATGGTATTAGCGATCTTGAGGTAGCCAGACCCAGATGCCGTTATTTGCCCCAGCAGTTTTTGCCCACAACCCACTCTGGCGGAACAACTCTGACATACAGAACCCCGATCAGAAGCTATCCAAACGTAATCTTCATCGGCGCCCACCACTGTCCCATGCTCTTTAATCATAACGATGATGTTAAAAACTGAACAATGTATTTGCTGCTTCTCAGCAGCCCGTATTAAATGATTATAATATCAATCTACTCGAACACTATATACGAAGCAAACTGGCGAAAGTAACTACCAACTATTCAGGCAAAGTAAAAGCGGCGAAAGTGAAGCCGCAAAAAAGGCGTTCCAGAAAGGTATGGCAACGATTTTGCGATCTGCATTAAAAAGAGGAACTAACACCATAGCAACCAGCAAGAACCCGATCAGGCCAATCAACGCGGTTAAACTAAAGTACATAGTTAATTCCGAAACCCATTGAGACCAGCGAAAAGTTAAACAAAATCTCGCTACCTCCTAGTATCTTTAACTCCCGGATCAGGCTTTGCTGTAAAGCCGGGAATGGCTTTGTCAGGACAAGATACTAAGTTGGTGAAAAAAGACGTAGTTCTGCAGCGATTTTAGCGGCCGTCATGGGGGGCACTTCTCCCACAATGGTCACCACATACCGGGTATCATCATAATCCACATATCTGGCATAAGCTATGGTCGCCCCCATTTGGGATGCGCCTTCTGGCATACCCACATCCTGATACCGCTCTACGAAGACACTGAACATTGCCAATCCATCACTGAACACCCGGGTTTTTGAATTCTCAGGCATCACACTGTTGCGCTTCATAACATACTGGGCTGGACTAAATCCATCGGGAAGCCATCCCAAACGCCAGTGATGGGACAAAGACTCATTTTTTTGGGCACCAGAGCCAGCTTGGTGAGAAAGCGCTACCCCGTCCGCCTTGCCTATAATTTGTTCATCGCTGATGTGCCCCCCAATTTCAAGGCTGGTAAACTGAAAGCGCTCCAACACCTCACCTCCTTGCCCCATCAGCACAGACTTTAATAATAAACCGCTATTTTTTTCCAACCATAACAAGTAACTGTAGCGATGCTGATCCTTTGCCATCAGCGCCACCTTCACCACCTCATAGTCCGCCAGGCGCTCCGATCCAGCCACCTTTATGCTGTATACCGCCTGTAGTGGCGCAATATCTTTTATTCCAGCTGCAAAAGGTCCTGTTGGCAATGCCTGCTCTAACTGCACCTGCTGGTCACCCGGAAATATACAGATAACCCTGTCTCCCTGCCGGAAAATCTCCCTTGGGGTACCATCCAAAGCAATCAGGCGCTCCTGTTCTTCGCCATCGACAAATCGATGCAACACCCTCATGGAACTCATTTCATCGCCGCGACTCAGAACGAATGTCCCCTGATAAGTCTGAGATTTTCTGGCATCTGTCATCATTTCCAGCCAATCGGCAGGATCGTCAGAGCTGGAATCCATAGCAGCACTAACGAACATCAATTGCGATGAAAATACCAGCAGCCATACAAGCATCATCTTCATAGACTTATTCAATTGACCTCTGTTCGCCATTATCCGCAACTACCGAGCCGACTCTTGCAGTACTTTGTCTTTACCAACAGCTTCATCTATATCAATTGCGTTGCCACGGTTAGCTGGGCCATCCTCGCTAAGCGCTCGCTCCTGTTGTGACTGCGCTTGCCCATCTGCAGGCTCAAAACTCGTCAGCCGGGCAAAGGGCAAAATGCTTTTACCCGTATTCAGCGCGGCATGACCGGCATGTTGCATGATATATTCATTCAGGCGTGTTTCATGCTCTTTGGTAAACTCAATCGCCACCGGGACACTCTCAGCAACGCTGGGGACATCGCTTACATCTTTGCTGTCCGCGACGATGGGGCCATTACTACTGTGCTGATCGGGGTTGCCAAATTGCACGGCAAAAACCACCGCGAAAGCAACCGAAGCCGCAAGTGCTAAGCCACTCCACCAGCGCTTGCCGCTGACAATGGACTCAGGCGCGGAGTTTTGTTGATGAGCCGACGCCGTTTTTTCTTCTGAACTAACCAGCTCAACTGCTTCAGAAGCACTGTGAGGTTCAGCTTCCGCGAGACTTTCATCTATCGCTGCATTGATGCCCTGTCGCAAATCAATACCTATCCAGCGCGCTTCGTCTGGCTTGAGAGATGATTTTAATTGATGGTAATGCTCCCATGACTTAAGTACATCGTCGTCATGGCTTTGTGCCAGCACCCGTCTTACTTCAAGTTCGTCTGCCGCATCGTCTATCAGAGCTGACACGGACTCTCTTAATTTATCCTTCATTTTTTCACCTTACTGATCTCATGACCAGAATGCTAAATTCTGTACCTGGTCTTTAATGCAGCTAACCAGCTCGCAGTCTATTTTCAAGCATGGGCGCAATGCGCTCATCGACAGCCTCACGGGCTCGAAATATCCTTGATCTGACCGTGCCAACGGGACATTCCATTACCTCCGCAATTTCTTCGTAGCTCATCCCATCGAACTCTCTTAACGAGAAAGCTGCACGCAAATCTTCAGGCAGACTGTTAATGGTTTTGTAGATCAGTTCTTTTAACTGTTCCCGATGTAACTGACTTTCCGGGGAGTCAACATTTTTCAAACCGTCGCTGCCTTCGCAAAAAACCGCATCGTCAACCCCCACATCGGAACCTGGAGGACGCCTGCCCAGAGCAACTAAATGATTCTTCGCGGTATTAATCGCGATTCTGTAAAGCCAAGTATAAAAAGCACTCTCACCACGAAACCCTGGCAATGCCCGGTAGGCTTTGATGAATGACTCCTGAGCCACATCCATAACCTCATGAGAATCGCGGATATAGCGGCCTATGATCGCCATTACTTTAGCCTGGTACTTCACCACCAGCAGATCAAAGGCCCGCCTGTCGCCACGCTGCACGCGCTCCACTAATTGCTGATCTGTTGACTGAACCGAAGTCGTCATTGCGTTTGCTTTAACCTTATTTTGATCCGGAAGCTCAGCCTTGGGCAAAACACTCGCCGCTTGCCGGTTAATGATGTCATTGTTGTTTGCAACTAGATGAAAGGCCATATTGTGATTCCAAGAACAAAAAAGATGTTTTAACCAGTAGTTAGTTAATAACCAAAGATAGCTAACAACCAGCAGGTAATTCGTAACAATATGGACAGGTAGTAAAGTAGTTAGTTCCCTCACATCGTGAATATATTCAGTGCCGGATGCAGAACAAACCGTCGAATAAGTCAGCAGCAACCACTTGGTGGACCTTGATACAATGGCCAGTAATCCAGCAGCCCAGTATAATCTTGCAAAATACCACTGTTAACTACCAGTTAACCACTTCCAGTGTAAACCAGCACAAGGCCATTAGCATGAAGCGAAAGTCTTGTGATGGTGAGCCACCCTAGCCACCAGTTGTATGACAAGAAACGCTATGAGCCCAGTATTCGAACACGATGTATTAATCATTGGCAGCGGCGCAGCGGGTCTGGCGGTGGCTCTGCAATTACCTTCTGAACTGTCAATCGCCCTGCTTTCAAAAACCTCCATCAAAAGTGGCTCCACTCTGTGGGCTCAAGGCGGTATTGCTGCCGTACTGGATGGTGAAGACAGTATCGAATCCCATATTTCTGACACCCTAATTGCTGGTGCCGGTTTGTGTCAAAAGCCCGCCGTCCGTCAGACGGTTGAAAATGGGCCAGACGCCATTCGCTGGCTAATTCAGCAGGGGGTAGCGTTTGATGTGGAAAACTCCGACCCTCAGGAGCAGAAGTTTCATTTAACTAAAGAAGGTGGCCATAGTCATCGCCGTATTCTGCATTCTGCTGACGCCACTGGGCAGGTTCTATCCGGCTCGTTGGTGGATCGGGTCATGGAAAAAAGCAATATTACCACCTATGAAAACCGGGTCGGTATTGACTTAGTCACTCACAATAAACTATCTCTGCCTGGCAATCGCTGTGTGGGCGCCTATGTTCTTAACAACTCCAACGACCGCGCCGAAGTCTTCAGAGCAAGAGCTGTTGTGCTGGCCACCGGAGGCAGTAGCAAAGTTTATTTGTACACCAGTAATCCCGACGTTTCCACCGGAGACGGCATTGCCATGGCCTGGCGCGCGGGTTGCCGCATCGGCAATATGGAGTTCAATCAGTTTCACCCTACCTGCCTCTACCATCCACAAGCCAAGTCCTTTTTAATCAGCGAAGCTGTGCGGGGCGAGGGGGGCATACTGCTGTTACCCGATGGTCAGCGCTTTATGGATCAATTTGATGCCAGAGCGGAGTTGGCACCCCGTGATATCGTTGCCAGAGCAATAGACCATGAAATGAAGCGTTTAGGATCAGATTGCCTGTATTTGGATATCAGCCACAAGTCAGATCAGTTTATCGAACATCATTTTCCCACCATACTTGAGCGTTGCCAGCAGTACCAAATCGATATCCGTAAAGATCCGATCCCTGTTGTTCCTGCGGCTCACTATACCTGCGGCGGCATTGTCACCGACCTGAATGCGCGTACCGATATCACCTCTCTTTATGCGGTGGGAGAAACTGCCTTTTCGGGACTTCACGGTGCCAACAGAATGGCCAGCAACTCTTTGTTAGAATGCTTAGTGTTCGCTCAAACCTGTGCCAAAGACATTATCCAACGGCTTGACATATCACCACCACCACCCACAATTCCCAAATGGGACGAAAGCCAGGTCACCGATTCTGATGAGGATGTGGTCATTTCTCACAACTGGGATGAGCTAAGGCGCTTTATGTGGGACTACGTTGGCATTGTCAGAACGGATAAGCGCCTGCAGCGAGCCAAGCGACGAGTCGACTTACTGCATCAGGAGATCAATGAGTATTACAGTAATTACAAAGTGAGTAATGACCTGCTTGAATTGCGTAACCTGGTTACCGTGGCTGACCTCATCATCTGTTCTGCCATTCAGCGCAAAGAAAGCAGGGGATTGCATTTCACCATGGACTATCCGGAACAAGCCGATAAAACTTGCGACACCATTCTAACCCCGGTTAATTTCTCATCTCAGGGCTGGCACTGAATTTCGTAATGCAGCACGGTTTAACCTTATAATCCGCCGTGCACAAAAGCGATTGGCAACCCAAGAGGAATTTATGACAAGTCCCGCTGAATTCAATCAGTTATTTTGGCACAGCCGTCGTGGCATGCTTGAACTGGATCTGCTATTGGTGCCTTTTCTGCAAGAAGCTTACAGCCAACTTTCCCTGGCAGATCAAGCTTGCTACAAAAAGTTACTGGCACAGGAAGACACCGAACTTTTTCAATGGTTTATGCAGAAATCAGCACCTGATGATCCTGATTTACAGAGAATCGTGAGTATTATTTTGAATCGTGTTCAGCCCTAATACGCTTTGTGTCAAACCATCCAAGTGTCTGACCACCTTCATTGCAGTATTCGCTTCGCTGATGCTGATCAGTCTGTATTTCATCCAACTCCCCCTGCCTTGGTTTCTGTTTTTTGTCATTTTAGTGATAATCTACGCCATCTATAACCTTGGACTTTATGCTTGGCTATTATGGCCTTTCAGCATTACGAAAGTATCCATGCAACTGGACGGCGATGGCCAACTGCAGATGGCCATTGAAAACAAGAGCGGTGAATGGCTTCCCGTAGCGCCTCAAGAAGACACGCTGATCACACCGAGCCTTAGTGTGCTGGTGATCAAAGCCAAAGGAAATCCAAAAAGGGTTCGGAGAAAAAAAATACTGCTGACCGCAGATAACTGTGATCCTGATCAGTACCGGCAATTCAGAGTTCTGATCCGGTTCGCCAAGAGCGATCAATCCAAAGACGAGAGGACTGGCACACTATCATGAGCGCAACATTTCCGTGGACGATATTTGAGCAAGATGAACAGCAACGCTCAACAAAAACAGAAGCTTGCCTGCAGGCCCTATCGAGCCAGGGTATTAGTGCCTGTGAGAGTCAACCAGTGCTTAGTCTGATGAGCAATTACTGCCTGGTCGAAGTGAAAGGACCTGACGCCGAGCGCTTTATGCAGGGCCAATTTACCTGTGATGTCGCCGCTATTACCAAAGATCGTGCAGGCCTTGGCTGTTGCTGTAACAATAAAGGCCGCATGCTGGGCTTATTCCGCATTGTCCGCATGGATGCCGACCACTTCCTGCTGCGCTTACCCAAAACAGTTGCCGACACCTTAGTTGCCCACTTGGGCAAGTACAAAGCTTTTTTCAAATGCTCCTGTGAGGTCAATAAGCAATGGGCCTGCATGGCCTACCTGGGCGCTGTCGATCAACTCAGCAATAGCTATTCCGCAATCCCAACCAGCGAGGGCGAAATTTGCAGCCATGAAGGTGCGCTCATCATCAAATCAAGCGCTGGCAGCCAGCATTTTGAAATCTGGCTCGCAGCTTCACAGGCCGAAACCCGAGCCAGAGCACTCATTAAGGCGTGTGATGTGGTCAATGAAAGTGTGTGGAACCTGCTGGAAATTAAAACCGGCACCGGTGAAGTGTACGACTCCACCGTGGGTGAATTTATTCCACAAATGTTTAACCTGCAGGCGATGGACGGTGTTAGCTTTAAGAAAGGTTGCTATACCGGCCAGGAGATCGTGGCAAGGATGCAGTATCTTGGCAAACTCAAAAAACGTCTTTACCTTTTGCAGGCGAATGGCCCGGGGTTTGCGGTTAACGACAAAGTCTACGGCAATGACCATTCAGTTGGGGATAATCGTTTAATCAGTGATAAAAAAAGCAAACTGGGAACCATCATCAGAACAGAGCAGTTAACGGAGCAACAGCACATGGCGTTGGCAGTATTGGATCAAGACCCAGAGGAGCGAACACTTTGGATTGGGGAAGCACAGGAGACCGAGGCACACAGGATACCTTTACCTTACCAGGTCCCCGAACAAAAAAACCAGCGCCCCAAAAAAGATTAGGCTCTGCTGACTTACCAGTGTTTTCAGTGGCGGAGAAAAAATGATAACGTTTTATCCGGTATCCATTTTTGAGCAAATGTCAGACTCCCATTCTTGGGGAAATAAAACTAATAACCTGCTAAATCGTCCAGCGAAAACCCTGGAATCTGCTATAACTAAAAGCACACCTAGTACAAATTACCCCCCTATCTGTGAGTGAGTTTCATTTGTATCAACTCCGGGAATCGTAAATGTCTGATTTACAAAATAAAATCAAGAAAGATATCGTTACCGCTATCAACAGCGACAAGCTGGTGCTCCCGACACTCCCAGAGGTCGCTCTGCAGGTTAAAGAAGTGGCTGAGAACCCAGAATCTTCCATCATTGATTTATCAAATGTCATTAACAATGACGCCGCCATGACCGCCCGGATTATACGGGTCTGCAATAGCCCGTTATTGCGTGGCAACAGGGAAATTATCAACCTGCAGATGGCAGTGGGCAGGCTTGGTATGGCCTATACGGCAAATCTGGCCATTGGCCTTGCCATGGAACAAATGTTTCAGGCCACCTCAGAAATGATCGATAAACGCATGCGGGAAGTTTGGCAGGCAAGCACGGAAGTGGCTGGTATCTGCCACGTTTTGGCCTCTCACTGTTCTGGCCTGAAACCTGACCAGGCCACTTTAGCGGGACTCATTCACCAAATCGGAATCCTGCCCATCCTCACCTATATCGAGGAAAACGATCTACAGATTAATCATGTTATTCTGGATAACCTGATTGACATCATGTCGCCGGCCATCGGCAGCTATATTCTGAAAAAATGGGATTTTCCCAAAGAACTACAAATCGTTCCCAAGGAGCACTGCAACTTCAAACGAGAGGTGGCGTCGGCAGATTATGCTGATCTGGTGATGGTCGCCAAACTACAAAGCTTAATTGAATCGGACCATCCCTATACCAAACTGGACTGGACACAGATATCGGCTTTCGAACGACTAGGTCTCGACCCCGAGGTGGATATCAATGAAGCGGAAGATTTGAGTGCAGAAATGGAAGCCGCAATGGCCCTGCTACAGTAGAGGGTATACCTATAGCTCGGTATGGCGATAGCCGGTTTTGCTAAAACAGGTGCCGCCACAGAGTAATCCTTATGGCTACTCTCTAGTTTTCATCCTGAAACGGCTTCCATGCCGTTTCGCGGAGTCGCAAAGTAAAATGTCGATTTTACTTTGCTCGCAAAATCAATCGCTTAGGCGATCG
>JGI12048J13642_10026460_pt1 | contig 32412 bp, 18 predicted proteins | sample ElkSlonscriptome_16_FD_13642 | JGI IMG/M metagenome (IMG submission 13642)
CTGGCAGCCCGGGGTTCAGGGTCGAGGCCCCCAGCCAGCCAGCTGGCGATAGCCTCAGCGTATGAAGCGGGCCTTGCCAGCGATGGGCTCCGACTCGCTGGTGCTGCTCAGTCCCAGGGATTGGCATCCAAAATGCGGTGGCGCCGGGCACTGAGGGCGCGGGCTTGTGCCTCGTCGTGTTGGATGAAGCGCAGCAAGTGCGCGGAGAGGGGGTCGTCTTGCAGGGCTTGGGCTTGTCGCAGGCTTTGCTTGGCCGCGGCCAGGTCCTCGGTCGCGAATTGCGCGAAGGCCTGTTGCCGCAGCTGCTGGGCCGCCTGCTCGGTGCGCAGCAACAGGGCCAAGTCGATGCCGCAGCGACGACAGTTGGCGCTGCCGTCGGCGCGCGCGTTGCAGTTGGGGCAGCGCTGCATCGGGGCTACCCTTAGGACTCCAGGTAGTAAATCAGGTCCTTCAGTTCGGCGACGACGCGCTCCATGGTTGCGGTGTCGTTGCTGGCGATGGCGTCTTGCACGGCCTCTATCAGGTTCACCAGGTCTTCTTTGTCTTCCGGGTTGGCGCCCTCCATCAGATGCTCGGCCTTGTCGATCAGGGCCCGGGCCTGGACGATCTCAGGCTGCTCGGCGGCGGCCTGGTCGCTCTGGGCGGGGCCGTCGCCTTCGATCAGTGCGGACAGCCGACCGCGCGCGGCATCGAATTCCTGCTGCTCGAAACGGGCGGTGGCATTGTCGATGGTGATCTGCTTTTCGAGCCCGGTGCGCTTTTCCCGGGCGGTGACGCTGAGGATGCCATTGAGGTCAAGCGCGAAGGTTGTGACGATAATGTTGCCAGCGGGGACCTTGCTGAGCCCTTCTATGCGGAATGCGCCGATCTCGGTGTTGTTTAAGGCGTCTGGGTCTTCGCCCTGATAGACGTGCACGTCGATGATGGCTTGGTTGTCGTAGAGGGTCTCGAACGCATCGCTCTTGGTCACCGGTATCGGGGTGTTCTTGCGGATCAGCGGAATGAACTTGTCCCGGTACAATTCGCCGTTGAGCTCGCCCACCGCGCTGGTGCCGAAGCTGTAAGGCGTGATGTCGACCAGCACCGAGGCCACCTGGTTGCCGGCGACGACCGCGGCTTGGATGGCGGCACCGGCGGCGACGCACAGGTCTGGGTCGACATCGGCCCGCGGCTGCATGCCCATGGCCTGCTCCAAACGCGCCTGAACGACCGGTGTGCGCGTCGCGCCTCCCACCAGCAGCACCTCTGAGATATCCGACACCGCCATCTTCGCGCCCTTGAGCGCGATGTGCACGGCCTCCAGGGTCTCATCGATAAAGGGTTCGATCATTGCCTCGTAGTCGGTGCGGTCAAGTTCCAGCGAGAGGTTGATGGGCTTGCCATCCTGCTCCAACAAGTATTCCTCTTCGATGCGCGCATAGGGGGCGTCGCTGAGCGCGATCTTGGCGGTCTCGCAGGCGCGGCTGATGCGGGCCATGGCAGCGCGGTTTTCGCTCGGGTCCGCGCCGCTGGTCTCCTTTAAATGCGCGAGGATGTGCGCCACCAGCTTGGCGTCGAAGTCGTCGCCGCCGAGATGGTTGTTGCCGTGGCTGGCGAGCACCTCGGTGACGCCCTGAACCATGCGCACGACCGACACATCGAAGGTGCCGCCGCCCAGGTCATAGACCAGAATGTTCTTGGCGTCCTGGTGGTCCGCCTCGTAGGCTAGCGCGGCGGCGGTGGGCTCGTTGATGATGCGCACCACCTCAAGCTCGGCCAATTCGCCAGCGTCGCGGGTGGCCTGGCGCTGGGCATCGGAAAAGTAGGCCGGCACGGTGATGACGGCCTTAGAGATGGGCTCGCCCAGATGCTCCTCGGCGGCCTGTTTCAACCGCCGCAGGATCAGCGCCGAGATCTCCTGGGGCGAGTAAGACTTATCGCCCATTTCCAGGCGCGTGTCCTCGCCCATGCGGCGCTTGACCGAGCGGATGGTGCGCTCGGGATAGAGCGTGTACTGGTTGCGCGCGGCGTTGCCGACGAGCAGCGCGCTGTCGTCGGCGAGTCCGACGACGGACGGCAGGATCTTCGCGCCGTCGACCTCAATGATGCGGGGGCGCCCGTCTTGGACCACGGCCACTTCCGAGTTGGTCGTGCCGAGGTCGATGCCGATGATGGTGTCGCTCAATGTTCGGTTTCCGTGTTTGCAATTGGTGTTGGGTTTGATTTTGGTCGGTTCACGGCGACCTCGGCCGCGCGCAGCAATTCGTCGTTGAGTAAGAAGCCTTTGCGCAGTTCGGCGACCACGATGCCAGCAGCGCGGTTGGGCTCGGCTGTGAGTTCCGTTGCGTGCATACTGTGCGGGTCGAAGCGCTGCTCCAGCACTGGCAGCGGGCGCACGCCGCGGCGGCTCAAGGTCTCGTCCAGGCGACGCAGGTTCATGGCCATGCCTTCCGCCATGGAGGTGACAAACTCGGCGGCTCGGCGTCTGCCGAACCAGCCCGGACGAAAGCGCAGGCATTGGTCGTGGCCGGCCTGTATTCGGTCACGCAGGTCAAGCAACTCCAGCAGCAGGGTCTTTTGCGTCTGCTGCGTCGCGGCTTGCGCCTGCTGGTTGCGCTGTTGCTGCTCGTCTGCGATGCGGGCGTTGGCGTCGTGCAGACTGTCGAACAGTTCGCGGAACTGATCCAGCGCGCCCTTAAACTGGCGTGCCTCTAGTTTGACCTCGTTCTTCAGCGCGGCCAATTCGGCCAGCAGACTGAACAGGTCTGGCGCAGCCGCCCGTTCAGCAGCCAGTTCAGCATCTGGTTCAGCATCTGGCGCATGCGCCGGTGTTGCCTGTGGCGCTTGCTCACTATCTGCTCTAAAAGTCTCCGCGTCGTTCGTCTCGGCCGCGTCCAGATAGGCGCGAAAGCGCTCGATGAGTTGTTCCTTGACGGCCTCGTCCATCAGCGCTCCCCGCGCAACAGGGCGCGGATGGCCTCGGCATCCGGTCGGCCTGGCGGACCCACTGGCGCAGCCTTGTCGAGGATGTCGGCGGGCTCCGGCGGCTCGTTGTGAAACAAGGCGTAGGCGACGCGCTTGCGCTGGGTGCGCAAGGTCTCGTAGGCTTGGCGCAGGGCCTCAAAGCGCTCTGCATCGCGTTCCGGCGGGCAGCGCTTGATGCCCCCCAGGTAGGCGGTCTCGACGGCGGCGTCGTCTGCATCTTCATTGATGCCGAGGATCAGGTAGGGATTACGCATCAGAACAGCTTGAGTTGATTCGGGTCTTCGTCTTCTGGATCAGCATTGGAGTCGGTTTTTGGCGCGGTCGATTGCGGCTTGTCTTGCCGGGGTTGCGCTGACCGCTGCCGAGGCGACTTCGGTTTTGGCTTCGGCTTCGGCTTCGGCATCGGCATCGGCGGGGAGGTCAGGTCGTCGAGCCCGGCATCACCGCTCAAGAAGCCGATCAGGGATTCTACCAGCGCCTCTTCTCCCATCTCACGTTTGGCTTGCTTTAGCTCTTTGAGAAGCTTTGGGGGCAGCCCCAGCATTTCCAGCGCCTTCTCAATGCCAAGGGCGTTGATCATCTCGGCGATATCTTGCAGTGAGTTTGGCGCCGAATCGAAGTCATCCTCGAAGTCGTCGCCAAAGGGGTCGCCCAGGAAGACTGGCGGCGGTGACGGGAAACCGATTGGGAGCGTCCCGCCGAACGAGAGCGCCGATTGCAGCGCGTTCTTGATGCGCGATGCGGTGCGGTCGTCTCCCTCGGCTTGCGCGCGTTCGATTGCCTGTTTCAGCCTGAATAGCGGCTCGTCGCTGTAGCCGTCGAAGCCGTCTGGATAGCGGGCCTCGAAGGCGTGCAGTTCAAACACCGGCATGCCTTTCCAGCGCTTGAGTGCCGCGGATGCGGCATGCAGGCGGGCCTGGTGTAGCTCAACGCGGCGCAGGGTGTCGCAGGCGGCCTCGAGGTCGTTCTGGTCCAGTTCCTTCCAGGCGACGGCGCTGAAGGTCCGATCCAGCCAGGCGGTTAGGTCGCGCGATTTGCCTCCGCCCCGGTCGACATGGGCGCGCAATCTGCCTAGGGCGGCCTGAATGTCTTTAGGCCCTAGGCTCGCCGCCTTGGCGAGTTTGGCGCGCCTTTGCAGCTGGTTTTGCGTCAGATCGAAATTGTCCGCCGCTAGCGCCAACGCCACGCGGCCTGCTAGTCCGCCGCCGATCTCGGTGAGCCGCTGGTGCAGGGCGGTCGCGCCCGCCGCCATGTCCTTATTCAGCGTGATCAGCCCGGCGGTCAGGTCGACCCGCTCCTGCATCTGGCTGCCACGGGCCCAATCCTTGGCGCTGCTGATTTCCTTATGGGCCAGATTGGGCCGCAGCCGCTTGAGCTGTTTGTGGGCATGCGACAGGTGCGCGTCCACCAGGCGCTCGCGCACGGCGGTGTTGATGGGATCGATCTCCAGCATCTGGCGTGCGATGCCGGCGGCCTTTTTGAAGGCGCCAGCGTCCAGCGCGATGGTGAATGCGGCCTGGAAAATCTGCATGTCCTTTGGCCATTGATCGGACGCCTGTGTCAGCAGGCGGCGCGCGTCCTTCAGGCGTTTACCGCGCCGATAGTAGTCGATCAGCTGCAGATGGGTGTCGCGGTCGTCGGGATCGTATTCCAGGCTTCGTTCCAACTGTTGCGCAACCAGGGGGTGGAGGTCGTCTGGGTCATCAGAGGGCTCTGTTTCACTGAGCAGGTTGGTCTGCAGTTCGGTGGCGCGCAGGGCCGTGGCAATGCGCAGCCGGTGCAACTCGGTGTCACCGTTTGGCACCGTGCTCCGCATCAGTTGGTCCGCGAGCATCGACCAGCATTGGAAGATCTTCCATGGGTCGTAGCTTTCTGCCGCCGACCAGGCACGGATGAGAAAATACTCCTCTCTGGTCAGTTCGTTCGCACCCTCCAGAGCAATCCAGTCTAAGCTGTCGGGAAAACCCTTCCACAGCAGCCGCAGGGCCTGGCGACGCACCCAGTCGGCCCCGAGTTTGGTCTGATAACGAAACATCAAACGCAACAGCAAGCGCGGCGACTGATCGGTGTCTATTCGGGCAAGCTCAGACTGCAGCCTGAGCCGCTCCGGCGGCCATCCGCGCAGTGCGCAGGCAAAGCGCAGCGTCGCCTCTTGAGCGCCGGTGATGGCGTCCACAAAGGCCGCTTCCGGCAGCAGGGCCATTTCTCCCGCTCGCCGCAGTGCGGCAAAGGCGGAGTCATCGCCGATGCGGGCGAGTTGCGCGCTCGCTTGACGGGGCTGGTCCGAGGCCTGTTGCAGCGCCTTTAAAATTGTCACCCAGTCGCGATAGGGTGAGCGGAACGGGAGCGCCGCGAGCGCGGTCTGTAGAGCCTGATTATCGCTGGTGCAATAGGCGTCCAGGGCGGCACAGGCCGCATCGGCGTGGCGACGAACCGGGTCGTCCTCGGCGAGCACCGACAGGATATTGGCGTCGCCAGCGATCACCCGGGCGGCAAGCAAGGGTCGCAGTTGCTCGCGCCCTGCGGCTGGTAGCTGCTTGTCGTCGGCGAACAGCGCCAAGACTCGATCGACCCCGCCGGTGCGCATCAGCAATGCCGCGTGGTTGGGGTGGATAGCGCCGCCGAGTCCCAGACCGGTGCGGTTGTCCCACATCACCAAGGCCTCTTTCAGCATGTCCTTAGCGGTGAGTTCTTGCGCTCGCCCAGCATAGGCATCGGCAAGGGCCGATTTCCAGTCCGGCCGGGGTTCCAGCTTCAGCAGTTCCTTGAAGCCGGCGATCGCATCCCGAAAATGGCCCAGGCTCAGATCCTGACGCGCCTTCTGCTCGCGCGCCTCGGGGGAAAGTTTGGCCGCCTTGTGGTTGCCGCGGCTCGCTCGTCGGGCGGATTTCTTTGCCATTGAATCTCGCGTATGGTTGCGGTGACGCTTGCCTCAAGGCCCGCTATTGTAACGCAAGCGGCTGCGACCGTAAGAGGTCAGGGTGGATGAGTCAGCAGAGACGATGTGGCGCTAAGCTGCCGAGGGCGCCGTTCGCCTGCCATAGGCGAGCAGCAAGAGCAGGGAGCCTGCGAGGACCATTGGCAGACTCAAGACCTGGCCCATGGTGAGCCAATCGAAGGCAAGGTAGCCGATGTGGGCATCGGGCACGCGGACAAATTCGACGCCAAATCGGAACAGTCCATAGAGCAACAGGAACAGGCCGGAGACCGCCATCGTCGGCCGGGGCCGGCTGGAGAACCACCAGAGCACGACGAACAGCACGGCGCCCTCAAGCGCGGCCTCGTAGAGTTGGGACGCGTGCAGCGGCAGACTCCATACGGCATCAATCGGCAGACCGGCGCAGTAGTGCGGGAAGCGCTCGCAGGGCAGGCGCATGCCCCAGGCGACACTGGTGGCATGGCCCCAGAGTTCGCCATTGATGAAGTTGCCGATACGCCCGGCAAGCAGGCCGAGCGGAACCAATGGCGCGAGAAAGTCTCCCACCTGAAAGAACCCTAACCGATGCTTTCGGGCAAACAGGCCGATCGCGGTGAGCACGCCGATGAGGCCGCCGTGAAAGGACATGCCGCCCTCCCAAACCTTGAGCAAGCTGAGCGGGTTGGCCAAAATCTGGTCAAAACCGTAAAACAGCATGTAGCCGAGGCGACCGCCGGCAATGGTGCCGATGATGCAATAAAAGATCAGGTCGTCGACCATGTCCGCGTTCCAAGTCGAGCCCCAGACGGAACCGGGGCGCGACGCACGCCAGCGACCGAGCACCCAGGCGGCGGCAAAGCCCACCAGGTACATCAGCCCGTACCAATGCACCTTGAGCGGGCCGATGGCAACGGCGACGGGGTCGATATCGGGATAGGTCAACATGGCAACGGATTCTAACACGTCAGCATGGCGATGCCGGGTGGGTCGAAAGGCGTCTGGCAAGTGGCGCCGCCTAGGTACCGACGCGGTGACCATGCGGCCGCTGGCAATGAAGGGTCTAAGTCAGCCGTCCGATGCTGATCTATCTTGCCATTGCTCGTCTATCCTTGAGAGTACATCACTAAAACGATCGGTAAACATCTTTCTGTTTCCGCCATGAATCATCAGATCGAACCACTGAACCAGCTACAAGAGATTGCCGCGGGCTTCGCCTCGGTGGCGCCAAAAGCGGACTATTGGAGCCTGCGCTTGGTCGACCAGACCGGTGAAGGCCTCGCGGTGCGTGACGACGTCGCCGAACCGAGCAGTCTCAGCCTGTCGCGCGGCGCGATGGTGACCCTGAGCACCCGTGCCGGGATCGGCTACGGTGCGACCAGTGACCTGAGCCCCGCGGGGCTCGCGGCGGCCTTTGAACGCGCGCTAGGCTTCGCTGCGTTGCACGAGCGCCTTGGGCTGTTCGACGCCCGCCAGTCTCCGCGCAGCGCGCTGCGCGCCGAATATGGCTCACCGGTGGCGCAGCCCTGGGCGAGCTGGACCTTGCAGGATAAGCTCGCGATCCTGCTCGACGCCTGCGGCGGACTGGACCTGGATGAGCGCATCGTTGAACGCGCCGCCTGGCTCGGCTACCAGCGCAGGGCGCAGTTACTGGTCACGTCCGACGGCGGCGAGATCGCCCAGACCTGGGAGTATGTGCACTCTGGACTGTCCGCCACCGCGCATGCCAATGGTCAAACTCAGACCCGCCGCGGCGGCGGTGCCGATCAGGCCCAGCAGGGCGGTCTGGAGCGGGTCGCGGCGACTGGGCTGGTGGAGGATGCCGAGCGAGTGGCGAAAGAGGCCATCGCGCTGGTCGAGGCGCCGGAGTGCCCGGCCGATCGCCGCGATTTGGTGCTGCTGCCGAGTCAAATGACCTTGCAGATCCACGAATCCATCGGTCATCCGCTGGAGCTCGACCGCATCCTCGGCGATGAGCGCAACTACGCCGGTCTGTCCTTCGTCACGCCCGACATGTTTGGCACCTACCGCTACGGCTCGTCGCTGCTCAACGTGACCTTTGACCCCGCGGTGCCCGGCGAGCTGGTCAGCTATGTCGCCGACGATGACGGCACGCCTGCGCGGCGCGTGCATCTGATCAAGGATGGCATCTTGGAGCGGCCTTTGGGTGGCGCGCTGTCTCAGCGCCGCGCCCGCCTGACGGGCACCGCCAACGCCCGTGCCAGCGATTGGGACCGACCGCCAATCGACCGCATGGCCAATATCAATCTGGAGCCGGGGGAGGGGACGCTCGATGAGTTAATCGCGCGTGTCGAGCGCGGCGTGCTAATGGACACCAACCGCTCCTGGTCCATCGACGACAGCCGCAATAAGTTCCAGTTCGGCTGCGAACTGGGCCGCCTCATTGAAGACGGGGAACTCAGGGGCCTGGTGCGCAATCCAGGCTATCGCGGCATCTCGGAGCTGTTCTGGCGCAGTCTCGACGGCGTCGGCGGCGCGGAAACCCTGGAGGTGCGCGGTGTGCGCAATTGCGGCAAGGGCGAGCCAAATCAGTCGGTATTCGTCGGCCACGCGTCACCGCCTTGCCTGTTCCGCGACATCGAGATCTTTGGGGGTGGGCTATGAATCGGGAGGCATTCTTTCGGCTTACGGATCGACTCATTGGCCGCCTGCAAGGCAATGAGCTCCTATTCGCAAACCTTGGCGTCGAGCACTCCGACTTCGTGCGCCTGAACCAGAATCGGCTGCGCCAGGCCGGCAACCTGCACGGCGCCTCGTTGGCCCTGACCCTGATCGACGGCGGCAAACAGGTTGACGGCGACTGCGACCTCAGCGGCGACGCCGATGCCGACTGGGCCTTGGCCGCGTCGCTGCTTGAGCGGCTGCGTGGCCGGCTGCCGCTGGTGCCCGATGACCCGTATCTGAACTTCGGCACCGAGCCGTTCGAGTCCAATGCGGAGATCGGCGCCGATTTACCCCCGACCGATCAGGCCATCGCTACGCTGGTTGAGCTGGCCGATGGGCTCGACCTGGTGGGCATCTGGGCCTCGGGCAGCATCGCCGAAGGGCTGGCCAGCTCGCTTGGCCATCGCTGCTGGCATCAGAGCGAGAGTTTCAATCTGGATTGGAGTTGCTTCCTGGACCGCGACAAGGCCGTCAAGGAGGCCTATAGCGGTTTTGCCTGGGAGCCCGATCGGCTGGCCGCGCGCCTCGCTGCGCAACGCGAGCGCCTGGACGTGATGGCGCGTCCGCAGCGTCGCATTGAGCCCGGCGCTTATCGCGCCTTTCTGGCGCCAACCGCCGTGCAGGAACTGATGGACATGCTCGCCTGGGGCGGCTTTGGACTGCGTGACCATCGTACTCGCCAAACCCCGTTGCTGGCGCTGGCCAACGGCGAGGTCGAACTGCATCCGCGGCTGCGGATCAGCGAGGCCAACGACCGCGGTCTGGCCGCTGACTTTACCTGTGACGGCTTCGCCAAGTCCGCGCGCGTGTCGATGATCGCCAACGGACGCTTCGACCAGTGCCTGGTCGACGCGCGTAGCGCCAAGGAGTACGGCGCCGCGGTGAATGCTGCGGCGGAGTATCCAGCGTCGATTGAAGTCGGCGCCGGTGATCTACCGACCGACGAGGTCCTTTCGAGGCTCGGCACCGGCCTCTTTGTTGGCAACCTCTGGTACTGCAACTGGTCCGACCGCAACGCCTGCCGGGTGACCGGCATGACCCGCTTTGGCACCTTTTGGGTCGAAGACGGCGTGCTGGCCGCGCCGCTTGCGGTGATGCGCTTTGACGACTCGCTGTACCGGCTGTTCGGCGATCGGCTTGAGGGGCTGACCCAGGAGCGGGACCTGCTGTTGTCGGCCGACACCTACGGCGGGCGGTCGTCCGACAGCGCCTTGCTGCCGGGCGCATTGATCGGCGGCATTGAGTTGGCGTTATGAGCTGGCAAATGGCGCCGCGGTCACTGCCGAATTCGGGTCGAACGAACCCCGTGGCGGATGTTTGAGCCTGCGCTGGCATCGCTCAGTGCCTCGTCGCCCCGCTTGCGTGCCAATTTGTCTGTGAACTAGTTCATAGGTAACGACGAGAATTGGGCATATCCTGTACTGGCCTTCCGGTTAATTCGCGCCCGGCCCTGGGTGTTCGAGGAAGGACCGGTGTTGGTAAAGACGCCACTAGAATCAGCTTTTTGCGCAGGGACGCGTCCTTTTTTTCTCCCCCTACTGGTGAACCTGCGCCTGCCCGGCTGCTGAGCCTGTGCCTGCCCCGAGTGCTGAGGCTGTGCCTGCCCCGACTGCTTGGCCTGTGCCCCCGCCCGAAGCTGAGACTGTCACAGTACCCGGCGTCATGTCGATTTGGCGTTACTCCGTAGGCTGGGTTGCGCTTGCGAAACCCAGCTTCCAAGGGCCGGCGTTGCCGCCGACGCTGGGTTTCCTTCCTCAACCCAGCCTACAGGGGGCGTGACATGCCAACATGGAGGTCGCGCAAGCCTAATCGCGTACAGGTCGATCCGGGCATGGCAGCCCCGGTCGAATCGCGACTCAGTTCGTGCGGGCCAAAGCCTTGGGTCTCAGGGGCAGCGCGTATTCCAGAAGGGCACCAGATGCCCGCTGTCATCAATGCTCCAGCGGCTACCGTCGGTGGCCGGAATGCCGGTCTCGGTCCGCCAGCGCTCCAGCAGCGGCCTTGGTAGCGCTAAGAGCGCGCCCTCGGCGGTTTGCAGCAGGGTGAATTCGAGTCGTCCGCTGGCGGCCCCGCTGATCTCGACCCGCGTCTTCCAGCAGCCGTTCCATTCGCGGTAGAAGTCGTAGCCCAACTCCACCGGGCCGATCAACTCGGTCAGCAAGTCGAGAATGAGCCCGCGTGCCTCGCCGACACGCTTGCTGAGATCGGTGAGCGGGGTCGGCGTGGGCGGGGCAGGGGCTTGAGGCATAGGTTCGTTAAGAGTGGGTGGCCTAGGTGAATCGGTGCTCGGGCGGTGGACTCAGGCCGCGGTCGCCAACTCCGCCAATCGCACCTGATTGCGTCCGTTCTGTTTGGCGATGTAGAGGGCCTCATCCGCTCGGCGGATCAGCTCGTCGAGGCTCTCGCCTGGCTTGCGTCGGGCCACCCCCAGGCTGGCGGTGACTTGCAGTGAGCGGTCGTTGCCAAGCTCGAACCGATAGCCCGCGATCGTGCTACGGATGCGTTCAGCAAGCTTGTTGGCCCCGGCCGCGCCGGCGCCGATGGCGAAAATGATGAACTCCTCGCCGCCGAAACGCACCGGGATGTCGGTATCGCGGGCGGTGCGCATCAGCAGATCGGCGGATTGGCGCAGTACGGCATCGCCAGCGGCGTGGCCATGGCTATCGTTGATTTGCTTGAAATGATCCAGGTCGAGCATGATCGCGGCCAGCGCGACGGCCGGCGCTGCCCTGTCCTTGCGGTCGTCGATGCTGCATTGGCGCCCGACCACGTCCTGCATGTAGACGCGCGTGAAGAGTCCAGTCAGCGAGTCGCGAATCGAGCGCTGGTAGGCGCGTTGCCGTGCTTGTTCAATGCGCCGGTAGATGACCTCGCGCTCTAGCGCCACCTGCAGCGGCGTCATCAACTGCTGCACCAACAGCTCCATGTCGGTCGGCATCCTGGTGGTGTCTTGCAGATGGATGATCGCGGCCGCCTCCATGCGCTCGCTCTGCGGCGAGAACAACGGCAGGGTCAGCACCAGTCCGCCATCATCATCGGGTCCGCTGCGGAAGGGGCCGGGGTGGAGCTGGTGGTCACGCATGTCAGGCTCATGCCGATGCGCGGCCTCCCACTCGGCTTGGGTCCTGCCAAGCATGGCCTTGACCGTCTCGGGGGCGCCTTCGACGAGGCCGCCAAAGCGGGTCTCGTGGGACAGGGTCAGCACTCGCTCGTCATCCATGAGGGCGTAATAGTCGATTCGATCCGCGGGCAGGTTATTGCGCACGATCTCGAAAAGCCGCTCCGCGATATCGCGGAAATCCCGATACAATATCATGGTCTGCGTGATGTCGCGCAGGGTCTCGTTGAGGCGCGACAAGCGGCGGATATCGGTGTTATCGCGGGCAAACAGATAGATGCCGCAGTCCAGGTGCCGAAGCTTCTTGAGCATGAAGGGCACCAGCTTGGACGGGATGATCGAGCCGTGCTGCGGTGCGATGGTCTCAACCGGGTGCTGCTCGATCTGGCTGATGGCGAAGTCGAGGATGTCGCGGCTCGGCATGTAATGCTCGTGAAAGGGCCGCAGCACCTCGAAGTGCGACTCGTCGCGGGCGACAAGCATCGGATGCTTGGTGAAGCCGCCGAACAGATCGCTGGAGAAGAGCACGCGGCTGCTTGGGTCGAAACTGCAAAAGGCACCTGGGAAATGCGCGTAGGGCGTGAACACGAATTTGAGTTCGCGATCGCTCAGCGGTAGCCGCCAGTCGTGCTCGTCGATCAGCAAAAACGGCAGCTTGAGCCCGTAGTGCTTGAGTAGGGCCTGGGCGCGCCAATGCGTGACCAACACGGCATCGTCGCGGTCGATGATCTGGTCAATCAACGGCAAGGCGGCGGCGATGTCCGGGTCCTGATGGTGGCAGACAAAGTAACGAATCCGCGTGAACGGGATGACCTCCTCGATCTTGCGCAGGGTACCCGCAAAGGTCAGCCGTGAGCCGGGATCGAACAGGACGGACTGGTCGCCCTGTTCTAACAGGTAGACGTGACACTGAAAGATGTCGTCGTCGAGCACATGCCCGACCCACCAGACGCGATCGGCGATCTGGACCGCGTGGCTGGTGTCGGCGTCTTGCAAGTGGCTGAGGTCTTGTGGCATGCAATCATTATCCTACGAAATCGTTTTACTCGCGATCACCGTCTCGTGGTCAACCGAGGAGGGACTCGTGGTCAACCGAGGAGGGGCTGGTGGTCAACCGAGGAAGGACAGCGAGGCGCCCGGGTTTGGCCGCTTGTGTTGACCGAGCGTAATGGTCTCAGGCATCGCGGAGACTCGGGCATGGACGCAAACACTCCCCGAATGTGAAATAGCTCACAGGTCTGCTTTAAACCAATGCACAGGCGCTTCGGCATGGGGAGCACAGCATATCGGTGCGGATGGACGCGGTTTTTCCAACCGCAAGCCCATGAATGCAAACCCGACTGGAGACCTCGCCATGCATCCGTATATCGCCTATTTGGTCCTGACCAGCCCTGCTCGCGGGACCGAACGCCCCGATGAGATCGTCGAGCCCCTGCCTCTGTTCGGTGATCTGTTCCGGCATCTTGTCCGCCTGATTGGGCGCTTGCGCCAGGGCAAATGATTCGGCGCGTACCGGCGTCGCTGTTCGAGAAGTCCCGCGAGACCGGCCAGAATGGCGCCGGTCATGCACAGCCCGGACCAGTCCGGAGCTGGTGTAGAAGAAAAAAAATAACAGGATGTGCCATAAAGCAAGCTAGGGCATCAAGGGCAGGCCGGCTTACCTCAGTCGATGGCGACCGTAATCAGCAGTGACCGCGCGCGGCTCATGCCGACGTAGGAATCCGTGAAGGATCGCGGGGCTTCCGCTTCCCGCGGCAAGTCGATCAGGATCACCGCCTCGTTCTCAAGCCCCTTGAAGTTTGCGATCTCGGCAAAGCTGATGCGCGCAGGGGGGAAGTCGCGCAGCGCGAACTCGTCGAGTTCGGTGATGTCGCTTGCAAGCTTGGCGGGCAACAGGGCGGCCGCAGAGTCCGGGAAGGGCCGCGGCGACAGGATGGTGATCTCGGGCAGCGACAGTCCTTCGCGACTGGTGAGCCGTTCGATCTCCGCCGCCAGCAGGTCGGCCGCATGCTGCTTGGTCTTGGCCCGGTGGCGGACCACCTCGGGACCGTCGCCGGTGCCGCGCACGCCCAGGTCCGCGCCAAGCGCGGACTGGACCTCGCTCAGGATCTGGAGCGTGTTGCGGCAGTTGCGCTTCAACGGCATCCGTGCCGCGCCGCGGGACGCCAGCATTGCCAGGGCGTCGGCGTCCGGTCGCAGAAATTTGATGACCTTGGACAGCGCCTCTGCGCTCGCCGGCTCGTGCCGGCGATTGTCCCGCTGACGCCAATAGCGGTACAGCCCGGACAGCCATCGCTCCATGTTCTTTGCGGCCCGGAAGTCCGCGACCATCGCCTGCTCCCATTCGGCGCCGATGACGGACCAGTCGCAGCCTGGAAAGACGACGCCATAGCCCCAGACGAATTGGTCGCAGACTACAGGCGGCAGCGCGGCCTCCAGCCGTTTACGCAAGCCGTACATAGCGGTCTCGGCCTGCCGGAACGGACTCTCCGGGAGCCTGTTGCTCGTGCCGGTTCGATCGGTGGAGTACCAGACCCCTGCATGACAGGCAATACCGCCGCCCTTGACCTCCAACACGAGAATGCCCTGGAGTCCGACGATGACAAAGTCGGCCTCGCCGATACGCTTGTAGGCGTGGCGGGTCAGGTTCATTGAATGGAAGGCGGTCAACGGCTGAAGCCGTTCCTGGCCCTGCTCGAAGGCCTGGCCCTGCTCGCAGGCCCCCCGTAGCCGGTCGAAGACAAGGCGCTCGGCGCTGCTTTTGGTCGAGTACGGCGTCGACGGGATCATTTTCATGACTGGCGCGCCCGCTCTTGCGCATGAGCTCCAAGCGTCGCACGCACCTTGGTATCCAGTGCTGTCGGGATGGCGGACAGCGCTAGCAACGCGAACAACTGTTTGGCATCCACGTCGGTCGTCACGGCCTTGACGTCGCCATCGAGCAGCAGATGCGCGCCGCGCCCGTCCACCTGCAAGCGGTAGTCGCCCTTGCCGAGGCTGATCCGCGTGTTCAGCGCCTCCCGCCAGCCCATGCCGCGGGCGAGCGCCAACGCGCCGTCGTGTTGCCGCTTGCTCCAACGCTCGCCGTCTCTGGCCAACAGCTCGCGCAGCGGCTGGACCCGTGGCGGCGCGGACCCCAGGTCGAGACCCGTGGACTGCTCGCGATGCGCCAGCATCGCCATCTGATGGGTGATCGCCGAGGTCAGACCGGGCAGAGCTCGCAGCGCCGGGGGAAGCTCCATCCAGCCGCCGCGAGCGCCGAACAGGGCCGCTGCGACGACGCGGTCCTGGTCCGTCAGCAGGGGCTGCTCCATGGCCAGCAATTCGTCGCAACGTTGGCGCAGGAAGAACAGGATCAGCCCGCGGGAGAACGGCTTCGAGTGGCGCTGCAACAGCTCGGAGACGGTCGCATCACCCAGCCCCACAGCTCCTTTGAGATCGGCAATCAACCGTGTCAGCGCCTCCTGCCACTTCGGCTCCGCGAGCGCCTGGCGCTCCGCCTCCAGCACGTCCAGCACCACCTGCTGCGTGTCCGGCGGGCACCATTCCTCTGCGCTCGCACCGTCCACCGGTGTCTTGGCATCGACGATGGCGGCGAGCAGGCGGGCCAGGATACGGCCCTGTACATCGGCATTTGCACGCTCGCTGTCGCCCTCCACCCAGGCGAGCATGCCGCGCAGCAGTGGGTTGGCGACCGGCTCAGCGTCTCTTTCGACCGGGGTCTCGGGCAGGTCCGTCAGGCATCTAGCGGCCGCGATCAGGGCATCACCGCGATTGCCCTGTCCAACCAACAGCCCCTGAACCGCGCCGACGGCGGAGACATGTTGCAGCGGCCGATCACGATCCGGCAGCGATAGGCCAGCAACGGGCCAGACCAGGGTCGACTTGGCCGAGAACAGCCGCGCCTTGATCTGCTGTTTGTAGGCATCCAGCGGCACGTTGGCGTAGTCCGCGGCCTGCTCGCGCACCAGCGCCCGCGCCTCCTTCGACGGGAAGAGGATGGCTTGCAGCCAGCTCACCGGCAGCGGAGCAGGAATCCAGAGCAGGCGCTCGTCTCCGCGGGCGTCCTCGGGCCATTGCAGCGACCGCAACTCGCTCTGTGAATCCAAGGCTTGGATTGGGCCGCCCAGGGCGCTGAGATCCAGGCTCGCGATGATTGGCTCCAGATGTCGCGCCTCGGAGGCAGCCTGTTCCAGGGCGGCCGCCGGAATCGCATCGTCGAACAGCGGAATCCAGCCCGGCGCGACCGACAGGGGGTCGGCGTAATACTTGCCCCCGAAGCCTTTGGGGCCGGTGACCAGCCCGGCCGAGAGCAGGTACATCAGATTGAGCTGGTTGGTCACCAGGTGCCAGAGCCGGCGCGGGGTAATGGCTGTGGCCGCTGCCGGGTCGGTCAATTCCAGCGTCGGATGCACGGGGGAAGCTTGTTCGGGATCGGTCACTGTCATCTCCAGCGTCTGAGGATGTCTTGATCGGCTGGCAGGATCGCCTCGACCGGGCAGCCCCGGCCGCTTTGCCGCAACAGGATCACCTGTTCCCGCGCGCGGGACACCATGACGTAGAAGCGACGCTTGAGGTCATCCATCCAGTACTGGTTATCGGGCGGGCAGGGGTATTCGTCGATGTCGGCCAGGAACACGGTGTCGAATTCGAGGCCCTTCGAGGACTGGGCATTAATGACGAAGAGCCCGCCCTCGGCAAAGCGATGATCGCCGCCGTCGCTGCCGGACGCATAGGTCAGGATGCGCGGGCGGCCGTGATCCAGCGTGACCGGATGCTCACGCAACGCCTTGAGCCAGCGCTCGCGGCTCTTGTTGTTTGGCGTAATGATGCCGATCAGCTTTGCCGGGTTGCGGTCGGCGAGTTTCAGCACTCGCTTGACTAGCTCGTCGTGGTTCCAGCGGCAGCCGGAGCCATAGTCGACCAGGACTGGTGCCCGCACACAGGGCCGCGCCTTCGGCAGCTCGACGCAGGGGCTGTCCGGTCGCTCGACACAGAATTGCAGTGCCAGCCGCGCGACGCGGTCGCAATTGCGGTAGTTCTCGGTCAGCACGATCCGGTCGCTGAAATCCATGTCGAGCCGCTCTGCGATCTCTTGCGGCGTGCTGCACTCCTCATTGATCTGCTGATTCTGATCCGCGACAACGTAGAACTGCTCGAAACCCAATTTCGCGAGTGTGGAATAGAACTCCTCGGGCATATCCTGGCCCTCGTCGATGATCAGGAAGGGCGCCATGGGTGGCCGAGGTTCAGACACGGATGCGATTGCGTCGTTGATCGCCGCCCAGTCGAGACGGTATGACTGTCCATCCACCACCGGACAGGGCCGTGACAGCGCCCACTTGAACATGGCCCGAAACCAGGCGATCCAGGCCTGAGCGTTGACCGATCCACCCACCAACTCCCGACTCGCCTCCAACAGCAGCCTGTTGTAGACGAGGAACACGTAGTCCTGCCCGCCCTTGTCCCGATGGTGCCGGCGGGTTCGCAGCAGCGCCAGCACCGACTTGCCGGTTCCGGGGCCGCCGACAATCAGATGACAGCCTTCCAGCGGTAGTAGCCGGGCCTGTTCCTGCTCCTTGCTCAGGTCCTGGATATTCGGCAGTGAGCAGTTGCGCGCGGCCATTGGGCTCAATCCGCGGCGACAAAGTCCAACAGGGGCAGGATCTCGCCGCTGAGATCGCCGGCGACGAAGACACGGTCCAGCAGTAGGTTACCGAACTGGCAACTCGGCTCCGGTACCAAGGCGCAGGCGTGGCAGGCGGCGCGGTTCAGCTGGCTCGGACCCTGGCCCTCGTGCTCGGCACAGACCGGGTCCAGCGAGCACCAGTCCGCTTGATCATAGACACCGGCGAGCAGCGGCAGGAAGCGCCCCGGCTCCGCCAACTCCGCAAGTCCGCCGAGGGACCCGGCGATGTCCGCTACAGCCACATAGACCAGGATGCCCGCCATGGGCTCGGGGCCGGCGGCGCAGTAGATGCGTTCGCGAATCGACGCCGCCGAATAGCCGGCCTCGGTCTCCAAGCGGCGGATCAATAGATGCGCCAGGGTATGGAGCAGCATGAAACGCGGGGTCAGCGGCTCCGGCGGCTTTTCCGGAAAGCGTATGCCTGTGCGCTCGAAGCGACATTGTAGGGCCTCGGCGCGGCGCAACAAGCCGTCCTGTGCTTCCCAGCGCCGGAGTAGGCGTTCGTCCAGCGTGAAGAAGATGCCTTCGCCGTAGAGCTCGATCGCTGGTAGCCAATCGAGCTGCCCGTCGAGATCCGGTGGCACCAGCCGTGCGCTCAACGCATCGGGGGCATCCCCGGCGTCCCCGCTGTCGGGCTTAATGCCGTCTTCGAACCATTGCTCGACACGGTGAAAGCCGGTAAAGATTCGGATCTCCCGCAACCGGGTAACGGCGACCAGTTTTTGTACACTGCTGCGCACTGCTCGGACCCGCGACCCATCGGGCTGCTTCAGCGGCAGCGACTGCCAGGCCGCGGTTCGATGTCCGGTCACGAAGTCCTCCCCTTCGCGCTGATCCGGGATCGGCGTCGTCAGCGCCCGATACTCCTTCTCCAACACTTGGCCCCGCGTCGGGGTCTCGCCGTAGAGAGGCCAGCCGGCCTCGATCCGTGCCAGCGCCTCCGCCAAGGCATCGCGGGTGCAGCCGAACTCATTGGCCAAGCGTCGCAACAGCCCGCCGCGCGCGAGCCTGGTCCTAGCGCGCTCGAGGTCCCGCCGTGCGGCATAGTTGCAATACAACCGATCCAACAGCCCGCCGCGCTCCACCTGGGATTCGGGCGGAATCACCAGACCACCGAGCAATCGGGTGAAGTACAGCCTCGGATCATTCACCTCCATGACCCTTGCGGATTGCTGGCCGGGAACGCTCTGGCCGGTTTGGTGCTTCTGCCAGGGCTGGAGGCTCGAACGTCGCTCATCCTTGAACTCCTGACCCGGCCTAAAACGCTGGGACGATTCACAGCGGTCGCAGCGGAGAATCCAAGCGCCGCTCGCGCTCGCGGTATCGCGCCGCAGGCGCAAGGATGGCCACTCATTGACCTTGCGGCAGTCCGCTGCCGCCCGTCCGTCGCGATGCGCAAGCCAGTGCCATGGCACGTCCCAAAGCCCGCCATCGGGATGGGCGACCACCCAGTCCACCTGCCGCAAACGAGAGCGCCTATTGCAGCTGCAGCGCGGATCATCAAGTGAGTTTTGCCCCTGCCCCGCGGCCTTCCAAGGCTGGTAATGCAGGAGCCCGCAACTCGGACAACGCGCCCAGCGCGGAAATCGCAGTGCCGGCACGCAGGTACCGTCCGCGACTCCGTTCTTGATCAACCGTGCTTGCGGCGGTTGTAGCAGTTGCTTGTCAGCGAGTTCGAGGGCGCCGCGGAGCAGGTCCACGTAGTGCAGCGGTTCGCCCGCTGGCTGACCGTCCTTTTCGGTCCAGTAACCGATGTCCATGACCACGAACAAGTCGTTGTCGGCACGCACCAGGGCACCGACGCCACTAAAACCGAGCATGTGGGACCAACGGGTCGGGACGAACCGCTTCATAGGGTCTTGACCTTACAGGATCTTGATGAGGGCCGTGTTCTCGACATTGCGCATGTTGTGCAGCGTGACCCACTCGCCTTTCACCCGGGCATCATGGCTGTAGAGCAGGCGCAGGTCGCGCCGGTCGCGATCCGGTCCGGCATAGACCAGGCGTTGTTGCTGTTCGCCCGCTCGGCTAGCGGTGTCGGCCCAATGCTCGACCAGCCGGTGAATATGCGCGGTGGTCTCATCCCCGCGCCCTGGATCGGCACAGCGGCAGCGCTTGATGAGCTCCTCGATCAGCTTGGCCGTTGTTGGCTTTCCCAGGTCGAAGGCCTGAGCTCGCTCGTTGGCGGTGAGGTCATCGTTGGCATGGCGCACCGCAATGACCAGCGCCGCATGTAATGCCCGCAGGCGGGCCTGGTAGGTGTAGGGCGTGATACTGGTGGGCTCGACGAAGCGGTAGAATGCCTCGTGATAGGCGCGGAAGTCCTCGTAGTGGGACAGGCTGCGGGCCTGGTCGCGGTAGTAGTTGGCAACCACGATGCCGGGCACGTCACCGCGACCGACGCGCGAGCTGGCCTGGATGTACTCGGCTGTGGTTAGCGGCTGGCCGTTGACGACCATTGCCGCGAGCCGCGGTACGTCGAGCCCTACCGATACCATGTTTGTGGCCAGCGCCAGATCAAGGCAGTCAGGGTCTGTGCGCGTCTTCGCTAACCGCTCGAAGCCCCGGGCGTTCTCGTCCGCGGACATCTGGCTGGTGAGCTGTGTCAGGCGCTCGGCGAGTTGGTGCCGCCAGCGCGGCGCAGGGTCCGCCGGAGAACCCGGTTGTTGGTCTGAGGCTTCGGCAATCGGCTGCTGCTGCCATTCGCGCTGCAATCGGTCGATGCGCTCCTCAATCTCGCGCAGTGCGTTGCGGCTGACGCCGACGCCCTTGAGGCTGCCGTGGTAGACCAGCAAGGTCCACCAGGCATCGAGCAGTGCCTCAGGGTCCGATGCGGCATCGCCGAACAGCGCCTCCGGCGCCGACAGTAAGGCCGCTGCCAGCGGGGCTAGACAGCGCTGGCGGTTGCGCGCCGGGGCCAGATAGCCGACATAGAGCCGGCCAGGCTGCTCCCGCGTCGGCGCGATGTTGCGTGCGAAGTAGGCGTCGTCCGCATCGAGCCCCGGCGGCGGGAACACCGCCGCCTTGCGCCCGTAGAGCCGCTCCACTTGCTCTTGTGCCATGCGGATGGTTGCCGTGGACGCCACGTACTTAGGGTACATGCCGCGCATGCGCAAAACGGTCTCCAGACCCGCCTCGTAGAGCCCGGCCACCGAGCCTAGGGCGCCTGCGATCAGGTGCAGCTCGTCTTGGATGATCAGCTCCGGCGGGCGAATGCCTTTGCCGCCGAAGAAGGCCGTGCTGCGTTCCTCCCAAGCCAGCCGCGCGAACTTGTCGATGGTCGCCAGCAGCAGCGTCGGCGGCGCCTCGTAAAGCGCCGTATCCACCACATTGCAGGGCAGCGCGTCACCCTCCGCGCCGCCGAAGTCGCAGTCGGCATGAGTGCAGCGGAAGCGGAAGTGCCGCGGGCCGACGTCGAAGTTATCCGGCATCTGCAACGCTGTACCGCACCAGGGGCAGGACTCCAGTACGAGCAGACTCGGCGGATGGGTTTGCTCGTCCGCGATCGCGTCGTCCACGGCCTGCTTGGCATCGGCGAAGTGATTCGGGCTCGACGCGCCGCCGACCCAGAGCCCCAGGGTCACCGGCTCGGCGCCGAGCAGCTTAGGCTGCTGCCGGCGCACCAGTTCCATGGCGCAGATGAGCCGCGCGGCTCGCCGGAACTGGTCCTTGGTGAGCAGGCGCAGCGTATAGCGCATCAGCACCGTCGTTCCGCCGCCGCTCGCTTTGTACTTGAGCCGGCGCCACCAGATTACGAGCGCCATCAGACCCAGATAGGCCTCGGTCTTGCCGCCACCGGTGGGGAACCAGATCAAATCCAGGACATCTCGGTGTTCGGCGTCTGGGTCGATCGCGGACTCGAGGGTTAGTAATAGGAAGGCGAGCTGGAACGGTCGCCAGCGCGGGATTGGACGGCCAGGCTGCCTCATCTGCTTGGCCATGGCCGCGTTCGCGAGGCCGAAGGCACGCGCGACGAGCAGGTCCTTCCGCAGCAGTTCGATGCCTTCAGTCATCCGTTTCTCGGCATCCTCCATGCGCGACAGAATCCGACCAGCGGGCTCCCGGTAACGGGACTCCAGTCCGTCGATGCTCAATGCCTGTGTCTTGGTCCATGCAGCGTATCCGTCGACGAAGCGTTGTAGTGCCGTGCAGGTCTGATCATGGTCAGTTTCGATCATCGCGAGCCGCTCGACGCCGAGCTCGGCGCCGACGGCTTCTCCAGCGGTGGGGTCGAACCTAGGCACCTCGACCTTTGGCAGAAACTCCGTCCGCAGACTGACGACCCGACCTTCCCTTAGTGTCCAGTCCACGGCCGCGCCGTGCCCGATGGCGTAGATGACGCGCTTGCGATAGCGCAGTTCCAGCTCTTGCTCCTCGGGGCCGAGCAGGTGGTAGTCCGCCCGTGGATAGGGGCCGACACGGCCCGTATCGATAACGCATTCCAGCGCGACCTCGAACAGCGCCCGCTCGTTGCGCTGAATCAGTGTTTCGTTGCGCGCCGCGGCGGAGTCTTTTAAATTGCGGTCTTCGCGCGGCGCCTCTTGCGCGTTGCTCAGCGAAACGGTGACCAGCCAACCATCGGACCGAGCCCGCCAGAGCAGGTCCAACCTGGCTCTGCCGTCGAACAAAGTGATCGGGTCGATTCGAGTCTGGGGTTGGCCCGCGCGTGGCGATTTGAGGGTTTGTGCCTCGTTGCCCGCGGCACCAAGGGTGATGCGTCCCCAGCGTTCGGCATCGCCGCGGCTGCGCTCGGCCGGCAACTCATAGCGCACCGCCCGCGGGATCAGCTGTATCGCCGCGGCACCGCCCTGGATGAAGAAAGAAAATCCCACCGAGGAGGGCGGCACGACGCGGCGCTTGGGTCGGCCCACCCCCGCCGCGGCCGACGCCTTGCCGCTGTCCGCCGCGACCAGACCGTCTTCAGCATCGTCATCGCCGTTGTCGCCGTCATCGTCAGCCGGGTCGAGGCCGGATTCGTCGCTCACAATCGGAAACAGGATGGCGGTTTGGAACCGTTCCAGCGGCTTGATTCCGGCCAGCGGCTCGACACTCACCGCCTCGCCGAGCCCCGCGGCAGGGCCCATCAGCGCGCTCCGTATCCATCGATACACGCGCTCCCGTTCATCCGAGAAATTCACAACAGCAGTTCCCGCACATAATCCAATCGGTAGACCATATTTCAATACCGCAGTTCTACCGCAGTTGCAAGCGCGTCCGCATTGTCGCGCATGCTTCCGGACCACAGGTACCGAAGACTCCGCGGAGCCCCGGACAAGCCGTATTGGGTAGAGAGCCAGAATCGCGAAGCACGGCTCGACGTCGTCCAGACCAGATAACCTTTGGCTCGGGCTACAAGCCTGGGGCACGGCGCGATCCGGTGGAGCGCGAAACCGACCCCAGACCCAAGACCCTCGTGACGCCAGCCTCTCCGATATACTACGCCGCCAAATAATGCCTTTGCCGGTCTTGACCGTATCCTAGTTCGTGTGCGAAAGCCTCAGTTCCTTCCATCGGATCGGCCCAATATCCAGCGCTATGTCTTCAGCCTCCGTCAAGGCCTTTCGGCAGCAGATTCTCAAGCCCGCCGAGGGGATTTTTCTGTTCCATGCCCGCGCCATTGAACGGCTGATCGAGGGCGAACTGGGTGCGCGTCTACAGGACGTATCCATTCCCGACCTGCGTTATTACTTGATGCCGCGGCAGGACTTTTTGTTCGGCCTTGAGAGCGAGAATACCGAGGCACTGTCGGTGATTGAAGGGCTACGGTTGCCCAGTTACGTCATTCTGCTGCCTAGCCCAGCGGTTCAGGGGCTCGAAGATCATGGCTTTAGGCGCCTGCGGCACGACTACTGGGCGCGCGGTTTTGAGGCCGAGGTGGCCCGCGCCTGGCAGATGGCGCGCGACGACAACCAGGACTGCGACCTCTTCGGTGCACAGGCCCTGGTTGCCTTGATCGGCGAGCATGCCTTCGCCGAGGTCCGTGACGTGCTCGATCGCGACGGCGTGACGCTGCCGATCTGGGACGACCTGCTGATCTGCCGCAGCTTTGTTGCCACCGTCGTGCGGCTGCGCTACTTCGCGCCCGGTGCGCGCGGGTTCTTCTTTCCGGCCATTACCGACTGGCCCAAAGTCGATCGCTGGCTGTCCGACAGTGGGTTGGACCTACCGGAACCGCAGACCAAACGAATGCCGATGCTGCTTGTTCGCAGTCGTCCCGGCGGCGGTGACCTACCCACCGAGGTGCCGCTGTTGCCCATGGCGCTGCCGTTTGGGCGCTCCGATCCCGACCTGCCGCGGGCCATCGCCGCGGCTCAGGCGCCGCTCGCGTCGTTGCCAATACCAACGGTCGCGACCCCACCGCCCGCCGAGGTTGCGGATGCTGCTGAGGCCGATAGCGTAGGCAAGGCTGTCGCGACCGCGCTTGAGCAGCGCTTTTTGGCTGCCCTGCGGCGTGGTTCCAGGTTACGTCGACGCCCGGGATGGATTGCGCGGTTGCGCGACGGGCTCAGTGAACTGGGGCGCCGGTTCCTGGGGCAACTGTTGCTGCTACCCGGCATGGATGACATCGGTTTTTTTCCAGACGGCGCTGACGTCCGTTTTGATTCTGGCTCGGACATCGGCGCCCAGACCGGCGATCAATCGGGTGCCCAATCCGGCGCCCAACCCGGCCCCGGAAGCGATGGCTGGCGCAGGCGTCGGCATGATCTGGGCATGGCGCTGTTCGAGCAGACCATCGCCCTTGCGCAGCGCGCTGAGTTTGAAGGTCGCTACGCCTTGGTGCTGCGCTATCTAGCCGAGGCGCGGCGGATGGCGCAACGGATGCATCGACCCTCGACCTGCGTCCCCGAGGCGGTCGAACAGGCCATTGCCAGCCGCGAACTCACCGCGGAAACGCACCTGGCCGACCTGCTTGCGGCCAAATGGAAGTTGAGCCCGAACAGCGCCGCCGAACTCCATATCCTGATCGCTCGGCTCGCGACCGAAGAGCGTCGGCGCTACGGCTCCGCGCCCGCGCGGGCGTTGCTGAACGCGCTGGAACAAATGCTCTCGGAGGGCAGCCACAACTATTACGCACTGCGGCCGATCGCATGGCTGTTGACGCTCGGACGCAAACGCCTGCGTCAGGTGCTGCCGTTTCACTCGCTGCTGCTGGCGTCGCGGGCGCTGGAGACCGGTCGCCAACGGCTGCAGGACCTGCTCTGGCCGCTGGCCGAGCTGGAACGCTTCGACCAGGTGTTGTCAACGCTGACCAAAGGCGTCAATGCGCGGCTTGATGCGCAGATCGCGCCGCGCCTGGAGCGCGCCATGCGCGAAGCCGACTTCGTGCCCCGCGACCATCGCGAAACCGTTGCCGCGCAGAAGATGAAGCACGAACTGCTCGACGTCATCACCCGGCGCCGGCATCTGAAGTTTACCGATGTGCGCGACATCGTCGCCCGCAATATCTTGCGCCTGCCGGACCCGACCATCGGCGAGTTCTTCCACGGCGATCGGCTGCGGCGCTTCGATCGCACCGCAACGCGTGCGCTGCCCGGTGTCTACCACCCCGGCGAGATCTACATCAAGGGTTTGCAGCAGCTCAGCGCGCCGCTATTCGGCACCAATCTCGGGCGTACCGTCATGCGCCACCTGCTATTGCCCTTCGGCGGCGCCTTTCTGCTGCTCAAGAGTCTGGACCTGCTTATCCATGTGATTCCGGCCATCGACCAGGCCTTCCAGGTGACCACGACGGTCTCGGTGCTGCTGGTCGGCGGCGTCATTAATTCCCTCGCCTACAGCGGGCTCGGTCGTCATCTGGCCGTTACGCTGTGGCGCGCCACCTACTATACGTTGCGCTTCTTGCTCTATGACGGCGTGCGTCAGTTGCTGCGCTGGAGACCGATGGCGCAATTGCTCAGTTCTGCTTTAGTGCGCGCGCTGGGGCGCAATCTGGTGCAGCCGCTGCTGATCGGCGCGCTGCCCTTGATCCCAATCATCGCGGTGGCCGTGTTCGTCGAGGAGGTGCCCATTGAGCCCGGGCTCTGGCTGGCCGGGCTGGCCTTCGCGCTCGGCACCTTGCTCCGCCACACGCCGGCCGGGCGGCGCTTCCTCGACAACCTCTCCACCAGCGTCGGCATCTATCTGCGGCGTTTCAATCAGGCCCTGTTCATCGGCGCCATCCAGCAGTTGCTGTACTTCTTCAAGGAGGTAACGAGACGCTTTACGCAGCTGTTGTATCGGGTCGATGAGTCCCTGACCCATCACCTGGGCGAGCACCCGTTCAGTCTCGTCATCAAGGCCGTGCTGGCGCCGATTTGGCGTTTCGCTGAAGACTTGATCCAGTTCTATGTCACGGTGCTGGTGGAGCCGCAGGTCAATCCGGTCAAGCACTTCCCCATCGTCACCGTCGGCCATAAGCTGCTGCTGCCGTTCCTGCCGGCCATCACCGCCGCCTTTATCGACATCAGCGCGTCGGTGCTACCCAAGGTGATCGCCTATCCGCTGGTCACCCTCACCATCATCCTGCTGCCCGGGCTGTTCGGCTTTTTGGTCTGGGAGCTGAAGGAAAACTGGAAGCTGTACCAGGCCAATCATCGCCCGGCGCTGCGCGTCGACGAGGGCGCTGAGAGCGGGTCCGAGGGTCGGACCTGGATCGAGCCCGCCGTGGTCGGCGCCCACGGCGAAACCATGCGCGGCTTGATGTCGCGCGGCTTCCATAGCGGCACCTTGCCCAAGGGCTTTGATCGGCTGCGCAAGGTCATTAGCGACGAGATCAGGGATGAGATCCCCTATCCAAAACGGCTGCGGCGTGTGCAACGGCAGCTTGAAGAGGTGCAACACGCCGTCTGCGTCTTCTTTGAGCGTGAGTTCGCCTTTGCGCTGCGCCAGCGCTGCCAAGACCCCGACTGCTCTCTAACGCGGGTCGAGACAGGCGCGCCACGCATCGCCACCAACCTCATCGAACTGCACGCCGACCTCTACACCGCCGCGGCGCCAACAGCTCCGCAAGCAGCGCCAGCGCCGCCGACCGGCGTAGAGCTTGTGCCGCCAGCGGCCGAGGCCTTGCTGGCGCGGGAAGCGCCGCGGCTCTGCATCCGCATGTCACTTGTCGCCGGCCACATCAGGTTCGAGGCGGAATCGCAAGGCCGCACCGCGCTGATCGGCCCGCGCTGTTGGTCGCTGATCAACGAAGACCTGCGGCTGTTCGCCGGTCGTGCCGGCGCGCGGCAGCCAGAGGTCGACCTCGCGTTTCCCAAGCCCCGGCCAGCTGTGCCTCGACCAACTCCATGAACTGCGACAGCAATGGGGGCGCTTTTTGGGAGCGGTTTGCAGCCGCGATTCGGCCCAAGTGATGAAAGGTGCGGCTGCGAGCCGCTCTTACACTGTAGAGACTGTGAGCGTATTCCTCGAACCCGCTCAAAACCGCTGTGCCGTAGCGGTCAACTGCTCTTTCTAGGGTTACTGCTCTTTACCGCCGCCATCCCTGGGCCAAGGCCCGTTTGCGCGCTTGGTTGTCGAGCACCCTAGCGCAGCTTTCCCAGTCGACCCTGTCGACTTGGTGATAACGCAGCTTGAACGGGTGCTTGCGTGGGACGGCGTCGATGGTCCTTTTTGCCAGCTCCACCTCGCCCAGGGCGACCTCGATCCACAGGTCTTCCAAGATGTCCGGGATCTGCCCAAACAGCGTCGCGATGCCCTCCAGGCGCTCAGACAGCAGTTCATGAACCCGGTCTTCGACAGAACCGGCATAGCGCATGTTGTAGATGTCCACCGTATCGCGTAACTGACCGATGCGTTGGATGCGGCCCTTGCGTTGCTCCAGGCGCGACGGATTCCACGGCAGGTCGAGATTGATCAGCGTGCCGAGGCGCTGCAGATTGAGCCCCTCGGACGCCGCCTCGGTGCCGATCAGTACGCGCATCTCGCCGGTCCGCACCCGCGCCTTGATCAGGTCGCGCGGCAGACGGGTAAACACCCCGTTGTGCATGAGCCCGGAACGCTGTGACCCGGCATAGATGCCGATCTCCTCATCCGGCATCTCCTCGGTGAGTTGCTCGGCCAGCCAGTACACCGAGTCGAAATACTGACTGAAGATGACGCAGCCCAGTTCGCGCCAGCCATGGTCCAGGAGTTGCGCGCGGACGATCTTATACTTGGGATCACGCTCCTGGTTGGCCTCCAGCGCCCGCAGAAACCGTTCCAAGATCGCCCGCTCCTGGCTGGTCAGATTGCGCAACTGGCTCAACGACTCCTCATCGTCTTCGTCATCATCCAGGACCGTCCAGTCCGAGAGCATCTTCTCCACCGTCTTGCGACCCGCCTCAATGGTGCTGCCGACGCGACGCAGCAGCAGCGTGCGCAAGAACCCCGACTTGGCCCGCTCGGTCAGCAAGCGGCAGAATGCCTCGGCGAGCTGATAGGCGTCCTGCAAGAACGGCGGCAGGGCGATGGCGTCATCATCGCGTTCACCATGCAGACGCACCGCCACCGGCTGCAGAAAGGGCTCACCGGTTTCCGGGTCGATCTCGTCGCTTGGGCGCTCCGCCGTGCCGAGCAGCAGACCCAGCGCATGGCGCGGTCGTCGCCATTGGCTGCCATGACCGCCGAGCACGGCATCCGAGCCTCGCGCTAGGGCGTCCATCAGGTCCCAGGCCTCAATCGGATGGATCTGGACCGGCGTTGCTGTCGCCAACAGCAGGCTGCGCGTGCGCGGCGAGATGTCCCAGAGGAAGCGCAGCAGGTTGTTTGGCACCGGCGGGTCATACTCCTTGCCGGGGCTCAGATTGCGGCGCCGGGCGCGGTGCGCCTCGTCGAGGATGACGCATTCATAGTCCGTGTTGAGCAACCAGTCCTTGATCTCGGAACCGGAGACGATGAGGCCGGTGGAGCAGATACCGACCCGTCGCGGGCACTTGCGGATGGACTCCGGGCCGGTACTCGGGTACTGGATCTGGTTCTCGTCCACCCAGTTGCCGCCGTCCCAGACCGCCGAGGGCATGTCCAGCAGCGTGGCAAGCTCATCCTGCCATTGCCAGAGCAGCGGTTTGGGTGCGAGCACCAGCACCGGCTTGTCGCCGGACAGGGCCATCAGTTGCGCCGCCATGGCGAGCTGAATGGTCTTACCGAGACCCACCTGATCGGCAAGCACCAAGCGCGCCCCGTGCGGGCTCTGATGGGCGTCGAAGGCCAGCTTCACGAAGTGTTTCTGGTGCTCCCAGAGGCCGGCCTCTTTGCGATAGACCGGGGCCTCGATGATCGGCGCGGCGGGGTCCGGTTGCTTGCGCCAACCGTCCAGGTCTGGGATGACGCGGCGCTCGGCCAGGCGCTTGACGTCCTGCACCACGGCATCGGCCAGTTCGACGGCGAACGGCGAGTGCCAGAGGGCGTCGAATTCCTGCTGCACCCAGCGCACGGCGTCTTCTGAGTCATCCTCCCACAGTAGCTCGTAGTTGAGTCTCCATGCGGTGAGCGACTCATTGACACTGCCGAGGAACGCGGTTTGACGACCGTCCACCAGCCTGATGACGCCAGCCTTGCCGTGGATCAGGCCGAACAGCGCGTCCGGCATGACCTTGACCTGGAGTTTGCCGCTGGCAAGGAAGGTGTAGAGTCGGTGGAAACGGGGTCTTGCCGCCTCCGGCAGCTTCTCCGGCTCCGAGTCGCACCAGGCCCGGCGCATGGCGGCTTGCGCGGCACGCTTGGCCGTCTCCACGTCCCTGGCATCAATCACCGAGTTGCAGACCAGTCGGACCCTGCCCGTGACGGACTCCAATTCCTCTCCCGCGACTTCGAGGATGGACGACGAAAAGAACCCGGCGATGCGGTCGTAGGCTTGGGCGCCGCGCAGGCGTGCGGTGAGGAAGCTGTGATCGAGGCGCCGGTGGCGGGACGAGAAGCGGGTGATCATGTCTGTTCCTGCAACCGCCAAGGATCTGGCTAATCCACCAACTGCTTGGAGATTTCGATGTCTTTCATTGCGGGCACCGTTGTTCGTAGGTCTACCGTTCTGGTCTTGTAGCTTTGCGTGCGCTGATCACCCTGAGTAACGGTTCAAGAACAACCTGAACGGGCTGTTGGTGGAAGAGGTGGAACCGCTGCGCTTGTTCCACCCTACCTGTCCAGGTTGTTTTTGCATCGTGACTGACAAAGTCAGCGCCCTCATCGTTTTTCAATGTTGATGCGCTTCTGCGCTGAGTCCCACTCGAATTTCATCGCTTCCTACCCTTCATTGCCTTACCGGCGACTCATTAGACGTGATCGTTGTCGACGGCGCCTGCCAGCAGGCGCCCCGCTTCCGAATCCATCTCCCAATGCGGCATCGGCAGTTGGCCGATAAAGCCCAGCATTCCGGCCAGGTTCTCGCGCTGCGCCCAGTAGTCGGTGATCTCGGTCTTGAGGTAGGTGAGGCCGAGCTTGGTGTCGTCTTGATCGGCGGTCTGGTAGACGGCGAACAGGGCGTGGCGCAGCAGTGACGAGCCGAAGCCGTCGGTACCCCACTCGCGGCGCTTGAACTCGGTGGCGGTCTTCAGGCGCGTCTGATTGGCCTTGCCGCTTTGCAGCATGAACCGGTAGTCGCGCACGCCAAAGCCGCGGGCAAATTCCTGCAACACGCCGCTGCGGGTGTCGCCGTGGGATTCCACCTCCAGACATTTCAGATACAGCTTCTCCTCCGGCGACAGGCGCTTCCAGAGCGCCGCCTCCAGCCCGGTCGGGACCAGGAAGTTGCTCGCGGTCTTCACCGCGTCTTCGATGATGCGCTCGATCGGCGACTCCCCGCCACGCTTGCGCTCGCGGGCGAGTTCGTAGGCGACATCGATATCCTCGATGCCCTGGTACTGGGTCAGCACCCGCAGCGCCGCGGCGTAGGCGGCGAGCTGATAGTCGGCGTCGGAGAAGTTGGGGTCTTCCTTGTCGTCCAGCGCGAGCATGGACTTGAGCTGTTCCTCGACCTCGATCTCGACCTGGGGGACGATCTCGTCGAGAAAGGCGACGTCTTCGGAGGTCTGCTTGCGCAGCACCATCAGCACGGTGCCCTGGACATAGTTGCCCTCCTTGAGCGCGGACTCGGTCTCGGTGGCAATGGTCCAGGCCGCCGTCACGCGCAGCCCCGCGGCCCAGAGGATCAGCGCCAGATCGGCCCAGACCCCGGCGTCCTGGTGGGTGAACATGACGATCTGCAGCCCGTTGTCGGGCATGTGGGCGGCTAGGTTGCGGTAGGCGTCGACCATGCCTTCGCGGAATTCTTTGCCGGAGCCGCGGATGGCCAACGCTCGCTTGCTGTCGGCGGACCACTCGGGGAAGAGCTTTGGAAGGTGCTTTTCGTACCAAGCGAGAAAGAATTCCGAGAGCTCATGGTAGTTGATGGCGTCGGCGTATGGAGGATCAGTGACCCAGTAGTCACATGAGTCTCCGATGGTCCGCGCATCAGCCACTTCGACAACCTTCTCGGTAGTGCACTCCGCGTCCGCATTCTTGAAGAACCACGCGGTATCTAACGAGACCAGCGTCCGTGTCAGATAGAGGTTAAGGGTATTGAGAGCTTGATTTTGAAACGTTTGATTTCCTTTCTCGTTTGCTGCGCTGGGATCCCAACCGGCTAGTCTAGAACCCCAATTGGTGCAGCGCTGCACGCCGAGTAGCCCGGCCACGGATGCAACGATTTCATCGCGAGAACAAGCAAAGGTCTGATCACTCAATAGACCAATACTGATCAACTGCCTCGGCGTAAACAGATGATGCCAATGCGTCCATCCGCGGGTCCGAATGGGCTCGTCGGTCTTATCGCCTGGCTCGATGCGCCGACTCGGGATGTATCCTTTCTCCTGCCAGTCGGCAAATCGTTCCCGGAGCAGCTCAAACATTTTGGCCTCGCGGCGCAGGTCGTTCGCGTCGGGAGCGCGGTAGGCGCGCTCGTGCAACACCTTGCCGTCGGCGTCGATGTGGGTGCGCACCCAGCGGATACAGTAGAGGCGTTCCTGAAAGACATCATCGGATCGCGGAACCAAATCCTGGTTTTCCCATTGACGCAATCCGTTGTTCGTCTCACCCCCGCCACGGCGGTCCCCCCGGATGGCGCTGATGGGGGTGGACTGGCCGCAGTGCGGACATTCCAGGCGGGAGTTCCTGACGGTGCCGATCTTTCCGGCCGCGAGTGCGCCCTTGCCTACACCCTGGAGGATCTCGATGTCAAAGCACCGCGCTGCGTCATCGGGGACAAGCTTGGCCAGGGTCATCGTCTTTTCGCCGATGACCCAGGAGGGGGTCAGAGGTACAAGCCAGCCGCACTCAGGACACCGGGTCTCGGCGCAGTAGAGATAGGCGTCGGCCCTATCGCCGTCGGCGTTGTGCTCGATACCCCAGTCGGTGATCTGCCGGTCCACGGCCTGGAACACGGTCTGCTGGGCCTCTCGGACCTTGGCGGCGACGGCTTCACCACCGCCGATGATGTTGAGCGCACCCCAGGTCAGCAGGGCGGCAACGGGGTTCAGATCCGAGCCGTAGGCGTCGCAGCCGATGCGGGCGGCCTCGAAGGGCACGCTGCCGCCACCGCAAAAGGCATCTCCAACCCTTGGGGTGTGGCCGAACCGGCGAACCCCGAGTTGGCGGATCATTTCCGGGAGGCTGGCGGCGTCGGTGCCGAGGTGTGCGTTGATCTCGGCCCAGGCGGTCTCGGACGGGCCGTCGACCTGTTCTGGACGGTCGCAGTAGGCGAGCTTCTCATCATAGCTCATACGCTCGAAGACGAGCCGTTGAACCCGTGCCTTCTCAGGCGCTTTGACGCCCTTGCGATACTTCGGTTTGGGCGCATCCGGATCGAACCAGCGTTCGCGCTCGACGGGCGTCAGACGGCTGTAGACATCCTTGAGTGCGATGGCCTTGGACTTGCGCTGCCAGAGACCCTCGTCGTCCATAGTGAGGATCTTGAGGAAGATCTCTCGGTCCCGTTTTGGATCGTTGCTGGCGGGAAGCAGGAGACCCAGAATGGCCGCACGGACCATGATCAGCGGCTTGCGGCCCCACCATTTGCCGAGGCCGGTGAGGGTCTGGCTGTAGTTGGCTTTG
>JGI12048J13642_10375933_pt1 | contig 32194 bp, 25 predicted proteins | sample ElkSlonscriptome_16_FD_13642 | JGI IMG/M metagenome (IMG submission 13642)
CCGCGAGATGATCGAGAACGATGTGCCCATGACCTCCACCCTGGTGGTGTACGAGATCAGCGTGGCCGGCCGCCCGCCCATCGAGGAGCGTGTGTACGAGGTGCTGGCGCCGGAGATCGCCGAGGAGGTCCGAGCCATCGCCGAGTCCCGTCGGGCCGGTCAGGGGGCCATCGATCCGGCGGTCTACCAGAAGGCGTTGGAGTACGAGAAGGCCTTCGTGGAGGCCGGGGGCACCCTCGGGGCCGGCGTGGACCCGACCGGCTATGGCGCCGCCCCTCCCGGCTTCGGGGACCAGAGAAATTTCGAACTCCTCCTTGAGGCCGGCTTCACCCCCGCCCAGGTGGTGCAGATCATGAGCGCCAACGGCGCGAAGGTGCTGGGCATCCTGGACGAGGTGGGCACCGTGGAGGCCGGGAAGGTGGCCGACCTGGTGGTCCTCGAGGGGGATGTGGAAGAGGCCGGGCACATCCGGGACACCCGCATGGTCTTCCGACACGGGATCGGGTGGGACGCCCCGGCCCTCATCGAGTCGGTGAAGGGGGTCGTCGGGATCCGCTGAGGGACTGGCCCCGCCTACTCCCCCAACAGCCTTCGGAGGACCACTGCATCCAGGTTGCCTCCGGAGACCACGCACACCACCCGGCCCCTCCCCACCGCGCCGCTCCGCGCCACCGCCACCGGCGCCGCGCCCGCGCCCTCCGCCACCACCCGCGCCTCCCGCACCAGCGTCCGGACGGCGTCGGCTACCGCCTCGAGAGACACCACCTGCGAGCCCGCCAGGAGCGAACGAGCCAGCGGCCACATCTCCGCCAGGACGGACCCGCTCCCGATCCCGTCCACCCAGGACGCCTGGTACTCCACACACATCCGCTTCCCGGCCTTCAGGGAGGCGGCGAGAGGCGCCGCCGTCGCCACCTCGGCGGCATGGACGGGCACCTCCGGTAGACGGGCCCGAAGCGCCGAGGCGATCCCGCAGGAGAGCCCGCCGCCACCGAAGGGGACCACCACCGCGTCCACCCCGGGAAGCTGCTCGGCGATCTCCAGCCCCACCGTCCCGTTGCCCGCCAGGACGGCCGGGTCCGAGACGGGGTGGATGAAGAACCCCTGCTGGTCCGGATGACCGCGCTGCACCAGCACCTCCCACCACTGGTCGAAGGGGAGCGGCACCGTGGTAGCCCCCAGCGCGTGGATGGCCTCCACCTTCGTGGCCGGTGCATGGTCGGGGTGGAGGACCGTACAGGGAATCCCGAGGCGCCGGGCGGTCCACGCCACCCCCTGGGCCATGTTCCCGGCGCTGGCCGTGTACACCCCCCGCTCCAGCAGCGCCGGGTCGGCCAGCGCCATGGCGTTGCCGGCCCCCCGCAGCTTGAACGACCCGATGGGCTGGAGGTTCTCCAGCTTGAGCCAGATCTCCGGGCCCGCCCCTTCCTTCCCCCCCGCCGGCTCCCCCGTCCTGGGTGCAGGTCCCGACCCCGCCCCGATCCCCGTCCCGAGTCGGATCAGCGGTGTGTCGAGCCCCTCCTCCGGGATCCGCTCCCGGGCCGCCTCGATCTCCTCCAGGGTCGGCGGGGCCAGCCTCATGCGCCGGCGCCCCGAGGGAAGGCGAAGGTCTGGTAGCTCAGCTCGTTCCCCTGGAAGTACCGGAACGACTCCCTCCGGAATTCCGCCCACGACGCCAGGATCCGCCGGAAGTCCGCCGACTCCCCGGCCAACTCCTCCAGGAGCGCGACGCTCTCGCCCCACGCGTCCTCCAGCACTCCCTCCGGGAAGGCCCGGAGCTCGATGCCGTGCTCCTGCACGATCCGGCGCAGGGCCGGCGGGTTCTCCACGTCGTAGCGGAAGAGCATCTCCTGGTTCACCTCCCGGGTGACGGCCTCGAGAAGCGCCTGGTACTCCGAGGGGAGGGACGTCCAGGCGGAGACGTTCACGTGGAGGCTGCTGGTGACGCCGGGCTCGGCGAACCCCGGGTAGTAGTAGTACGGGGCCACCTGGTGGAAGCCGAGGCGCTCGTCGTCGTAGGGGCCGACGAACTCGGTGGCGTCGATGGCGCCGCGCTCGAGCGCCGGGAAGATGTCGCCGGCGGCCAGGACCTGGACGGCCACCCCCATGCGGCTGAAGACCTCGCCACCCAGCCCCGGCACCCGCATGCGGAGGCTCGCCAACTGGGAGCGGTCGGTGAGAGGCTCGCGGAACCAACCGCCCATCTGGCACCCGGTGTTGCCCATGGGGAACTGCACCACCCCGAGCTCGGCGAAGATCGGCCGGAGGAGTTCGATTCCCCCCGCTCCGTAGAGCCATGCGTTCTGCTGCCGTGCAGTGAGCCCGAAGGGTACGCCGGTGTCGAAGGCCAGCGCCGGATTCTTCCCGGTGTAGAAGTAGCTCGCCGTGTGGCCCGCCTGCACCGTGCCCTGCTGCACCGCATCCATGACCTGGAGTCCTGGGACGATCTCTCCCGCCGGGTAGACCCGGATGCGGAAGCGGCCTCCGGTGACCGCCGACACACGCGCCGCCAGCGATTCGGCCGCTCCCATGATGATCCCCAGGCTCGCCGGATAGCTCGAGGCCAGGCGCCACTCCACGCGAGGACCCGAGACCGTCCCGGATCCCGCCGCGGGGGTGGACTCCTCCCCCGCCCCGCACCCCGCAACCAGCCCGGCTCCGCCCAGGACCCCCATCCGCTCCACGAACCTTCGTCGCCGCATGCTCCGTCTCCCTGAGACCGGGTCCAGGTGCCGCGCCCGGATCCGTGGAAGGGAAGCCCCGAAGCTCCCCCACGAAAGCCCCGGCTTGCCCACGGGGCGGAGCGGTGCCTCGCCGACAACCCGATCCCGCCCCTCGACGCCTCGCCAGCGGCCCCGGTACGTTGGCGATCCACACCCCCGCACTCTCCTCCGGACCCACCGTCCCCTACCGCATGCGTTCTCGCCGGTACCGCCGCCTCCGCTCCGTCCTGGAGCGCCGTCAGCCAGACCTCACCGTGCTCATGGAGCAGGTCCACAAGCCCCACAACCTCTCCGCCATCCTGCGGAACTGCGACGCAGCGGGGGTGCTGGAGGCCCATGCCGTCCCCCCCCGCGGGGGGTTGGAAGTGCACCACGACACCTCGGGGGGCACCAAGAAGTGGATCCATGTGCACCGCCACGAGGACGTGGACGCGGCGGTGGCGGACCTCCACGCCCAGGGATTGACCGTCCTCGCCGCCCACCCGGGTGAAGGCGCCGTGGACTTCCGTGCCGTGGACTTCACCCGGCCCACCTGCCTCATGATGGGCGCCGAGCTCCATGGGGTCTCGGACCGGGGGCTCGAGCTGGCCGACGGCACCGTGGTCATTCCCATGGAGGGGATGGTCCGTTCGCTGAACGTCTCGGTAGCGACGGCCCTCCTGCTCTACGAAGCCCACCGTCAGCGAACGGCGGCAGGTCTCTACCAGGAGTCCCGTCTCGAGCCCGACCGGTTCCGACGGATCCTCTTCGAATGGTGCCACCCGGAGCTGGCCCGACGATGCCGCGACCTCGGACGGTCGTACCCGGCGTTGGGCCCGGAGGGTGAGCTCCTCGAGGACCCCTTGTCGGGACCCGACCGTCCGCACGGCGGGGAATAGACCGATCTCCAGCCGATTCCGGCACCTGTCGGAGGGAAAAAACGCGGATACCTCGGTGGATGGACGCTTTGAGTTGTACAATTCCTTGACGACCCATGAACAGCGGTCGAGATTGATGGGGAGAATCGGGGGGTATGCCATGCCTCCCGCCGCATCGTCCGCACCAAGGGGGACTCCATGGAGCACTTCAATCCTGACCTCAGCCTCACGAGCACGCAGGCAGCCGAGCTTCTGGACGTGCATCCCTCCACCGTCAAACGTTGGTGCAACGACGGGGCGCTGGCGTCCTCCAAGACCGGCGGGGGTCATCGACGCATCCACCTGGAGGACCTGCAGCTCTTCGCCCGCGAGAACGAGATCGACACGATCCTCTCGCCCTTCCACCCGTACGAGCCCCACGTCTGGACCGCTCTTCAGGAGCTTCAGGACGACGACTCTTTCCGGCGATTCCATTCCCTGGCCATGAGTTGGGTCTTCCGGGGACAGCTTCAACGTCTCCACGACCTCTTCCTCACCCTGGCCCGGAGTGAAATCATCCCCTTCTCGCGCTTCTGCGACGAGGGCATCCGGGGGCTCATGGAGCAGGTGGGTGGAGCCTGGCACGCGGGGAAGCTCCGTGCCGGCGAGGAGCACATGGTCACGCAGGCCATGATCGAGGTGCTGCTGGAGTACCGCAGGGAGGTGGCCGGATCCCTCCCCCGCGGGCACGGAGAGCGCATCGCCGTCGTGGGCTCCACGGAGGGGAATCAGCACCATCTCGGGAGCCTTTGCGTGCGGGTGCTGCTGGAGCGGAAGGGCTGGGAGGTCTACTACCTGGGTCCAGATGTTCCGGTGGAGGACTTCGGAGCCATCCAGGAGGGGCGGGGGGCCGGTCTGGTCTGCATCTCCCTCACCCCGCCCGCCACCACCGGCGAGGTGGCTCGACTGGTGCGGATCCTCTCCGAATTCTACCATGCTGAGCATCCCTACACCCTGGCACTCGGCGGCTCACTGGCGAGCCCCGTCGACCCCGAAGCGACCGAAGGGCCCTTCGAGCGGGTTGACATGTACGGTTCGTGCGCCGAGCTGGAGATGACACTGGATCAGGGTGGGCCCATCCCCCGAGCCGAGCACGTACAGGCATGAGCCACTTGTTGGACGCCCGCCGCCGGGAGGTCCTGGGCCTCGCGGTGCTTCTGGGCTTCACCCTCCTCGCCGTCGGCGGCTACTCGGTCTTCGCGCTGCACCCGGAGCGGATCCCTCAGGACGCGTTCTCCCTGGCCTTCTTCCGGATCTCCTTCCAGTTCTTCGCGCAGCTCCACATCCTCCTGGCCTTCGTGGCGCTGGCGGTGGTCCTGGTCGGGCGCCTGGGAGGGCGCTGGCTGCCGGCTCTTCTGGCCGTCTATGTTCTGAGCTTCACCGCCGAGCATGTGGGCACCGGCTACGGGATTCCCTTCGGCGGCTACGGCTACACGGGCCTCCTGGGCTACAAGCTGGGTGGGCGCGTCCCCGTCCTCATCCCGCTGAGCTGGTTCCTCATGGCGCTGCCGGCCTGGGTCATGACCCGGGCGGCGCTTCCGCAGGCCGGGTCCTGGTTGGCGCGGGTTCTTGTGGCGCCCGTCTGGTTGGTGGCCTGGGACCTGGCTCTGGATCCGGCCATGAGCTACCTGACGGCCTACTGGCGGTGGGAAGAGAGCGGACCCTACTACGGCATGCCCTGGCTGAATCTCCTGGGGTGGTACGTCACGGGACTGGCCCTCATGGCCGCCCTCGAGGCGCTGGCCGATCGTACCGGCTTCCACCAACTGCCGGTCCGCTGGATGATCGCGTACTACGTCGTCGTGGCGCTCCTGCCCATCGGCATGCTGGTGGGCTCGGGATCCTGGACCGGCGTCCTCGTGACCGTGGCGGGAATGGGTGCGTGCGTCCTCCTGGTCCGGGCCCTCGGCGGCGGCGAGCGGTCGGGCGTCGAGAGCAGCCCCACCCCGGCCTCCCTTGCATCATGACCGGATCCCTGGAGCTGGTCCCCGCCGACACCTCGCCGCGCGACGCCGTCCTCCCCGGGCTGAGAGAGGCGGCCGGCGCGCTGGCGGAGGCGGGTGTTTCCGTCCCCTCGCTGGACGGAAAGCTGCTGCGGTCCGTGATGGCCTTCGGTCTGGTGGCGCCGAGCCGTCGCTCGGAGTTGGACCTGCGATTCTGGTCCGGTGCGCTGGCCGTGGAGATGGCCCACGAGGCCTCCCTGCTCCACGACGACGTGGTGGACGCTTCCGACCGTCGGCGCGGGGTGCCGACCATCGCCGCCGAGTTCGGCCCTTCCGTCGCCCTCCTCCGGGGGGACGAATACCTCACCGGGAGCTACCGGGCCGCCGCTCGCACGGCCTCCCCGGCCTTCCTGGACGTCTTCCTCCAGGCCGTGCACGGAACGGTGGTGGGGGAACGGCGTCAGGGCCGCTCCGGCGCCTGTCCTCTTTCCCTCGCCGCGTACGAAGAGCTCGTGGCCTGGAAGACCGGCCGGCTCTTCGGGGCGGCGGCGGCCCTTTCGGCTCTGGTCCCCAAGGCCTCCTCCGTCGCCGAGGATCGAACGAAGCTCGGCGAGGAACTCGGGGTCTTCTACCAGATGGTGGACGATCTCCTGGACTATTGCCCAGCCGCCGACACGGGCAAGCCGGGACTGCAGGACCATCGGCGAGGCACCTGGACCTGGCTCCTCGGCATCCCCGGAGCCCCGGCCCTGTCTGCCGAACCCGACGAGATCCTGGCCGCCCTCACCCGCACCTCCGAGGACGGTCCGCCCCTTCTTCGACGTGCCCTGGGGCGATTGGAATCCCGAGCGTCCGCTCTCGAATGTCGCGTGCAGGCGGCGTCGCAGGGGTGCCGTCTCCTCACCACGATCCTACAGGGGTGGGTGACCATGGCCAGGAAAGGCGTGGAGGCCCAGCTCTCCGCCGAAGAGGCGTCCTATGTTCCCGAGCAGGCCGAACCCGGCGATCCCGCCGACTCCGCCCTTCCCTCCCGGGCCGCCGGATGAATGACCCGGCGCAGGGGCATCGTGCCATCGTCGTAGGCGCCGGCTTCGGAGGCCTGGCCGCCGCCGCTCGGCTTCAGGCTGCCGGCGTTCAGGTCACCCTCCTGGAGAAACGGGAGAAGGTCGGGGGGCGCGCCTACCAGTTGAAGGACCGCGGCTACGTCTTCGACATGGGTCCGAGCCTCATCACGGCGCCCCACATCCTGGACTCCATCTTCCAGGCCGGGGGACGACGTCTGGAGGACTACGTGGATCTGGTGCCTCTCGACCCCTACTACCGCATCTACTTCCATGACGGGACGGTCCTGGACTACACCGGGGACATGGAGGCCATGCGGAGCCAGATGGCCCGCTACAACGCCGACGACGCCGCGAACCTGGACACCTTCCTCACGAAGGTCCGACCCATCTACGACGCCGTCATCGGCGACCGCCTGGGCTCCAAACCCTTCGACTCGGTGGGCAGCATGCTCCGGTTCCTCCCCCGGGTGGCCAAGCTCCAGGCGTGGATGCCGGTGAGCATGTTCGTGAACCGCTTCTTCGAGGATTTCCGCCACCGCTTCATCTTCTCCTTCCATCCGCTCTTCGTCGGCGGCAATCCGTTCACGACGCCGGCCATCTACCTCATGATCCCCTTCCTGGAGCGGGAGGGTGGGGTCTGGTTCACCCGGGGCGGGATGTACTCGGTGGTGCAAGCTCTGGCGGACTACTTCCAGGAGATGGGGGGCGAGCTCCGTACTGGCGCCGAGGTCGAGGAGATCGTGGTGCGAGGGGGTCGCACCGTCGGTGTGCGGACGGACGGAGAGCTCCTGCCGGCCGACCTGGTCGTGAGCAACGCCGACCCCGGCCACACCTATGGCGCACTGGTTGAGACGAAGCACCGCAAGCGGTGGAGCGACAAGAAGTTGGCCAAGACGGACTGGAGCATGTCCTGCTTCCTGCTCTACCTGGGGACCCGACGCCAGTACCCCAAGCTCGAGCACCATACCCTCATCCTCACCGAGCGCTACAAGGAACTCCTGAAGGACATCTTCGACGAGAAGATCCTCCCGGACGACTTCAGCATGTACCTCCACGCACCCACCCGGACCGACCCGAGCATGGCACCAGAGGGTGGGGAGAGCATGTACGTGCTCATCCCGGTGGCGAACCAGCGCTCCGGGCTGGACTGGAGCAGCCTGAAGGAGCCCTTCACCGAGCGGGTGCTGGAGTTCCTGGAGGAATGGGGGCTGGACGACCTCCGGAAGGAGCTCGAAGTGCTCCACGTCTTCACCCCCGAGGACTTCGCGACGGAGCTCAACGCCACGGTGGGCAACGCCTTCGCCATCGACCCCAAGTTCACCCAGACGGCCTGGTTCCGCCCCCACAACCGGAGCGAGGACGTGGACGGCCTGTACTTGGTGGGGGCCGGCACCCATCCGGGGGCGGGCGTGCCAGGGGTCCTCCTCTCGGCGGAGACGACGTACGGTTGCATCGCGGAGGACCTCGGCCTTCCCGATCAGTGGGACTGGGACGAGCCGGGCCGGGTCGCGTTGGACGATCTCCGTGTCGCCGCCCGGGAGGCGGGGGTGCTCCCCGCCCCGGACGAGGATCCCGTCGCCTCGGAGTGACCGCCCCCGGTCCGACCTGAGGGAACGTCAGTCCTCGACCCGAGGACTCTCCTTCTGCTTCCCGAGCTGGAACCGTAGGGAGTCCTCCACGCCGTCGTGGGCGAAAACGTAGCCGCTCTCCAGCGCCTTTCTGGGAAGGACCCGCTGCCCCTGGAGGAGCGCTTCCTCGCCGAGCTGGCCGAAGAGGGCCTTCACTGCCAACCCCGGCACCGGGATGACGGTCGGTCGCCCCAGCGCGCGGCCCAGGGCCGAGGTGAAGGTGGCGTTCGGAACGGGATTCGGCCCCGTGAGGTTGAGCGGGCCCTCCAGCCCTTCGCTCATGAGCGCGTGGTGGAGGAGGCCGACGACGTCGTCCAGGTCCACCCAGCTCACGTACTGCTTCCCGCTGCCCAGGCGCCCTCCCGCGCCTACCTTGAAGGGGAGCAGCATCTTGCCCAGGGCGCCGCCGGCGGGCGAGAGGACGACCCCGGCTCGGGCGTGCACCACCCGGACCCCCGCCCGTTCCGCTACGGCCGTCGCACCCTCCCAGGCCCGTGCCACCTCCGCGAGGAAGCCTCGACCCGACGGGGATCCCTCGTCCAGCCGCTCCTCGCCCCGGTCGCCGTAGAAGCCCACCGCCGACATCGAGACCAGGGTCCCGATCTCCGCCTCGGCCACTGCACGGGCCAGGAGCTCCGTGCCCTGCACGCGGCTCTGGAGGATCCGCTCCCTCTTCTCGTCGGTCCACCGGCCCTCGGCGATGGGTTCGCCGGCCAGATGGATCACGGCGTCGGCCTCGGCCAGCCGGGTCACGTCGATCTCGCCCTCCCGGGGGCGCCAGAGGAGGGCGTCGTCCGCCAGCTCCTCCCGGTGGCGTACCACTCGGAGCACCCGGTGTCCGCCGCTGGTGAGGAAGTGGCGGAGGGCGCTCCCCACCATGCCCGACGATCCGGTGATGGCGACGGTACGGCGTGGCTTGTCCGAGTGGGCCGCGTGGTGGTCCAGGTCGGTCTGGAGCCGCCGGTACCGGAAGGCGAAGAGCCGGTCGAGCTCCCGTTCGATGAAGCCCGGCGCCAGGAGCTTGCCGGCCGAGCCCAACGGAGGCTCCACCTCGATGGAGTCCTCGAGCACGGTCCCCCCGTCCTCCCCGGGCCGGAAGCCGTGGGTGTGGACCCAGGACTCCAGGGGCCCCGAGACCTGCTCGTCCACGAACTGCCGGTTCTGCTGGAAGTCGCGGTGTCGGAGCTCCCAGGTGAAAGAGGCCGGGCCGCCGTGCACCCGCAGCTTGATGCGCGCACCGTCGCGGATCCCCCCGGAGCGCTCGAGGACCTCCACCTCGCCCCAGGGAGGGGTGAGGCGTTCCAGGGCGCCGGGACGTTCGTGCCAGGTGAAGACGGTTTGGACGTCGTGTCCCGTCAGGTGACCGCGATAGCGGACGTTCATGGGCTCCAGGGGCGAAGGGGAGAGAAACGGGTGGCGGTCACAGAGAGAGGGTCGGGGCGTCGCCCCAGCGCTCCAGGTAGCGGTCCAGGTCCACCTTCCGCCGGGTGGATTTGGAGGTCATGGATCGCACCTTCCCGAAGACCTCCCGTTCCGGCCACCCCCGGTCGAAGCGGCCCAGTGTCCAGAAGATTCCCGAGTAGCTGTTGGGGTCCCGGCCGTCCACGGCGAAGCGGTTGTTGAGCTCGATCATGATCTCCAGCGCCCTTCGTGGCGATTCGCTCCACTCCAGGATCTTCTTGCCCCAGAGCATCCGCAGGTAGTTGTGGATGATGCCCTCGTGGAGGAGCTGGCGCTGGGCGGCATTCCACAGCTCGTCGTGGGTCCGGGCGTCCCGGAACTCCTCCAGGGTGTAGCAGGGATCACGCGGATCGTCGGCGTGGTCCGCCAGCGTCTCCCGCGCCCACTCGGGGAGGGTGTCGTAGTCGGCGTGGTCCGGCTCCAGCCAGCAGTAGCTGTGGCCGATCTCCCGCCAGGTGACGAGTTCGTCCAGAAAGGCCTCGGCCGCCTCGCTCATGCCCCACCAGCCATGGCGTTTCCCGTCGGCCTCGTTGGCGAGCCGGGCCGGGCTCCACTCCTCGTGCTTCGCCACGGCGTCGAAGACCTCGTGGGCCGAGAGGTGTCCCCAGTGCAACCACGGGGAGAGGCCGCTCTGGGCGTCGGCGTCGGGATCGTTTCGTTCGTCCGGGTAGCGGGCCAACGTCTCGTCCAGGAAGGCCGACAGCCGGTCCCGGCCCGCCTCGGTGCCCCCCCGTGCCCCCACCGGAGGCACTTCGTGGTCGATGGGGAGGGCGGCCAGGGCATCCTCATCACCGTCCAGGAGCTCCTGGGAGGCCGCCGGCCAGCGGTCCAGGACCTCGTCGGGGATGTGCCCGGCGGCTGGAAGGGGGCGGTCCGGAAGCGCCCGGGCCACAGGCATCTCGGTGAGGTGCTCCCCCAGCGTCTTCTGGAGGAACCGACGGAAGTGGTAGGCGGCGGAGTAGGTCTTCTCGGCGGCCTTCAGGGGGAGGATCCCCAAGGAGTCCACCGCCTCGAGGGGCACGTCCAGCTTCTCGGCCGCGGCCTCCTGCATGCGGGGGACGAAGAAGGTGGGGTAGACATCGGTGACCACCCCCACCGACCGCCCGGCCAACGCCTTCAGGAGTCCCTTCCCCGCCCCAGCCTCGGGCTCCACGTAGGCGTGGTACCCCACGTCGCTCCCCTCCAGCTCCGCCCTGTGCTCCCGCATGCCGTCCAGGGCGAACCGATGGTGGCGATCCGATGCCCAGCGGTACCCCACCCGGAGAGCTTCCAGGATCAGGAGCGGCTTCTCCAGCTCGCGGGCGAGCTCCACGGCTCGATCCAATGCGAAATTCCAGGAGAGGCGTCGACCGGTGACCATCCAGTAGAGGACGAATTCGCCCTCCGGTCGAAGGTCGTGGTCGTTGAGGGGGTGGAGTCGGATCTCGGGAGCGGACATGGGTGGGATTACCCGGGCCCTCGGCCGCCGTTTCCCGACCTGTACGGAGCCAGGGTCGCGTCAGGAGGAGACTTCGGCCTCGTCCAGCCGGAAGATGGCCCCGAGCATGCGCTTGAGCTCCTCCCGCACGTCGCTTTCCCCCTTCTGAAGAACGCCGGATGCCATGTCCACCAGCTCCACCTGGTCCTCCCCGGTGAGCTCCTTCCCGGTGAGGACGATCACCGGAAGGCCGGAGTGGAGGGGATTGTCCCGGAGGCGTTCCAGCACGGAGAAGCCGTCCAGCCCGGGGAGCCCCAGGTCCAGGAGGAGCGCGTCGGGCGCCTCCGTGCGTACCATCTCCAGCGTCTCCGGCCCATCCCGCGCCACGGCCGTCTCCAGACCCAGCGTTTCGAGGTAGCTGGTGAGCATCTCACGGATTCCCGGATCGTCGTCGGCGATGAGGATCCGTCCCCCTCGCTTGCGCACCAGGTTGCGCCAGAGGACCCGGAGGAGGTCCTCTCGCTCGAAGGGCTTGGTGATGAGGTCCACGGCGCCCAGAAGGCGTCCCCGCCCCTCTCCGGCGACGATGCTCACCACCACCACCGGGATGTCCCGGAGCTCCGCGTCGGCCTTCAGCCGTTTCAGTACCTCCCACCCGGTCATCCCCGGCATCATGAGGTCCAGGGTGATGAGGTCGGGCTCCTCCCTTCGGGCCAGATCGATGCCCTCTTCCCCGCCCTTGGCCCGGAGGACCTGGCAGCCGAAGTCCTCCAGGTAATGGGCCATGAGATCCCGGGAGTCCCGCTCGTCGTCCACCACCAGGACCTGGAAGTCCCGGAGGCCTGGGGCGGGTCCGCCGTCCGGCCGATTCCCGTCCGTACCGTGGGGGGACAGGACCGGCTCCACTTCGTTCGTGCCCTCCAGCTCCTCCTGCCCCTCGGCGCGAGCCTCCACCCGGGCCGCCACGGCCTCGGGGTCCGGCGCGGTGGGCTCCTCGTCGTCCGCCTCCTCCCGAACGGGACGTCGGGCTCGCTCCCCCATGACGATGGAGAAGGTCGAGCCCTCACCCACCTCCGACTCCACCAGGAGGTCGTAGCCCATGAGGAGGCAGATGGACCGGGAGATGGCGAGCCCCAACCCGGTGCCACCGTACTTCCGGGAGGTCCCGGCCTCTGCCTGCTGGAAGGCCTCGAAGATGGCCTCAAGGCGATCGTCGGGGATCCCGATGCCGGTGTCCTGCACCGCGATGGCCGTGGGCGTGCGTCCATCGGCGCCCACGTCCAGGCGTACCGTCACCGAACCCTCGTGGGTGAACTTGAGGGCATTCCCCACCAGGTTGATGATGACCTGCTTGAGCTTCGCCGAATCGGTCTCCACCACGGTGGTCTCGTCGGGGACGTCGGCCACCAGCCGCACCCCACCCTCCTTCACCTTGGCCTGGCCCTCGAGCTGCATCACCGTCTCCGTGATGAGCTCGCCCAGATCCACCTCCTCGATGACGAGCTCCATGCGCCCGGCCTCCACCTTGGCCAGGTCCAGCACCTCGTTGATGAGCTCCAGGAGGTGCTTTCCGTTGGCCAGGACCCGCTTCAGGAAGCCCAGGTCCTTCTCGCCGAGATGGTCGTCCTTGTTCTTGAGGAGGATGTTGGTGAAGCCGATGACCGAGTTGAGGGGCGTGCGCAGCTCGTGGCTCATGTTCGCCAGGAAGTCGCTCTTCGCCTTGTTGGCCGCCTCGGCCTCCTCCTTGGCGATGCGGAGGGCTTCCTCGGCCCGGACCCGGGGCGTGACGTCCTTTCCGAAGAAGACCGCGCCGGTGATGCCGAGCTCGCTCTGGATGGGGTTGGCGTAGAGCTCGAAGTACCGGGTCTGGCCGTCCACGTCGTCGGTCCGCACGGCGACGTGCCGCTCCCCCGCCAGCGCCCTCTGGTAGATCTCCTCGTACCAGTCGGCGTCCTCCGGCGGGAAGGTCTCGTGGGGGAGCTGTTCGGTGGCCGGCTCGATGCCGGAGCGCGCCTCCATGGCCAGGGCGAAGGCCGAGTTGAAGGTGATGAGCCGGTGGCGCCGGTCGATGGACCAGATGGCGTCTCCGGTGTTCTCCACCAGGGCGGCGAGGTTCGCCCGGGATTCGGCGAGCTGCCGTTCCGCCAGGCGCTGCTCGGTGACGTCGCGGAAGATCCCCTGCGTCGCCAGCGCGTCTCCCCGCACCCGTTGGGCCTGGACGCTCCCGGACAGGATCACCGTCCGTCCGTCGGCGGCGATGTACTCGACGTTGAATCGCCGAGCCTCTCCCCCGGCCAGGACCCGCTCGAACTCCTCCTCCAGCCGCTCCTTGTGGTCCGGGTGCACCAGCTCCATGAGCTTCAGCCGCTCGAGCTGGGAATCCGTGTAGCCCAGGACCCGCTTCCAGGCGCTGTTCACGTAGAGGAACTTGCCCTCCGGGGACACGCTCTGGATCAGGTCGTTGGCGTTGTCCAGGAAGTCCTGGAGCCGCGCCCGACCCTCCTTCACCGCCTGTTCCGTCTGGGCCCGGACCTCGATTTCGCGTGCCAGGGCCTCGTTGGTCTCGGTGAGGGCCCCCAGGACCTCCCCCTCGCGCCGGAAGGTCAGATAGACGCTGAAGAGGAGCCCGGTGAGGATGGCCAGATAGCTCGTGACCTTCAGGAGGTGGGCCGCGTCGAACATGGCGTCGAAGCGTTCCTGCGACATCGACATGAACCCGGCGTGGGTCATGAACGAGATGATGAGGAAGATCAGGAGCCAGTGCTCGAAGGCGTCCCGCCGCCACCCGCCCTTGGCCAGGTACCCGAAGAAGGCCAGCCCGAAGAAGGCGGCCGGGAGGAACTCCGCCGGCCGGGAGACGATGAAGTCCGGCCAATGGGCTCCGGTGAGGGGCACCCACTCGAAGAAGAACAGGTTGATGAGGGTCAGCACCAACGCCGTGGCGTAGACCGATCCCTCGTGGACCGCCTCACCCTCGCCCTCGCGGACCTCCTGGCGCCAGGCGAGGAGGGAGACGAAGAGAAAGAGGGAGAGGAAGACCCGCTCCGCCGTCCAGCTCCACGCGAAGAGGTCTTCCGGGTTGGTGTCGCTGCGCAGGTACAGCAGCCAGTCGCTGGTGATGAGTGCGTGGTTCAGGTCCAGCAGGCCGGCACCCAGGAAGCCCGTGCCGATGAAGAGAAAGGTGGCCTGCTTCCGGCTGTAGAAGCGGACCAACGCCAGCGCCCCCACCATGAAGGCGAGGAGGGTGGCCACCGACTCGGCCAGGGTATGGAGCGTGGGTGAGCTGAGTCCCGGGAGGTCGCGGAGGATCCATGAGCCCCCCACCAACAGGAGCACGAGGGTCCAGTAGACCCGGACGCGCTCCCCCGACCGATCCGGCCCGTGGTCGTCCCGGGCAGACGACATCAGTTCCCGGGGCAGCCCGGACTCGCTGGGGGGATCTCCCCCCTGGGACGTGGGTCGGCCCGGGCTCAGGAACGCTCGCTCAGACACTGTTCGATGGCTCCGATGAGGATGTCCTCATCCAGGATGGGCTTCGTCACGTACTCGTCGAAGCCCGCGGCCAGGTATTTCTCCCGATCTCCGGCCATGGCGTGGGCCGTGAGGGCGATCACGGGGATCTCCTTCAGCTCGGGTTGCTGCCGCAGCCACGCCAGCACCTCGGTGCCGTCCATCTCCGGGAGGGAGATGTCCAGGAGGACCAGGTCCGGCGGATCGTCGCCCAGGCTCCGGACCGCCTCCTTGCCGGTCTCGAACTCCTGCAGCTGGTAGCTGTCCTCCAGGAGGGCCTGCACGAGGAAACGGTTGTCGGGGTTGTCCTCGATGACGGCGATCTTCGCACTCATTCCTAGGATCCTTTCTCGATGGACTCGAGCTCGACCCGGGCCGCTCGATAGGCGTCTTCGATCTGGGGAAGGAGCCCCTGGACGGCCTCCAGGTTGTCGTCGATGGCCTCGAGCTCCACCTCCGCAGCGATGCGGCGGAGCTCCGCAGCGCCGACGTTGGCTGCGCTGGATTTCAGCGAATGGGCTCCCATCTCGGCCTTCTCCAGCTCCTCCTCCTCAATGCCGGAGCGGATCTGCTCCATCCGCACCAGCGAGTTCTCCAGGAAGAGGCGGAGCATCTGCCCCACCAGCTTCTCTCCACCCCAGTCCCGAAGCCGCTCGAGGGCATCGCGATCGATGGCTACGGGGTCGGTCATGGACGACGGGGTTGAGATGGGGTGCGTTCAGGCGGGAGGAAGGGATGGCGCGAGGGCCCTGGCAGAGTCTAGCCGTCCCGTCCTTCGCCAGCAATCGAGGTCTGGGCGGATTCAGGCGATCCTCCGCGACCCACGGGGCCGATCTCCTCCACCGGCCCCTGCCGGGAAGGGTGGCCGTACTGCAGGGCGTCGGCGGCGGGGAGGAGGGCCTCCACCACCCCCGGACGGGTCTCCCAGGCGTCGTGGACCTCGGCCCAGGCGAGGCCGTGGGGCTCGGCGGCGGAGCGCAAGCGGTTCCGGAGCCAGGTCTCGTCGCCGAATCCGATGCGGTCGTGGTAGAACCCAGCGAGCTCGAGGATCCTGTCCAGCCACGGCTCCACATCCACCGCCACGGCAGGCAGACGGGAGTGGGCCCCGCGGATGCCGAAGGGGGGGCAGGGGGCGCGGTGCGGCTCGGCGGGGGCCACCTGGGAGCGGATGCGGGCCAGGGTGAGGGCGTCCACGGCGGCCTGGCCCGTCGCTCGATGGTCGGGGTGCCGCATGCCCTTGAGCCATGCCCGACCCCAGGTGACGAGGCCGTCGGGCCGAAGGTCCGCCAGGACCCGGGCGATGGCGCGGGCCGTGGTCGGGTCGGCGGTGACCCCGCCGTCGGGGAACTCCAGGAAGCGGTGCTCCACATCGAGGATCCCCGCGGCCTCGGAGGCGAGGGCTCGCCTGCGGCGCGCCACCTCGGTGGGCTCCATGGGGCCGAAGGCGTCGGTGGCTTCCCCTTGGGTGAGGTAGAGGATCACCACCCGGTCCCCGCGGGCTCGCTGGGCCAGGAGCGTGCCCGCCACCAGGAGCTCGTCGTCGGGGTGGGCGAGGACGGCCAGGAGCGTCCGCCCCTCCTCCTCGGCGTTCACTCCGCCAGCGCCCTCCGCAGGGCCCGTACCCCCGCGGCGGCTCCCTCGGCGTGGCCGTAGACCGCCGAGCCGGCCACCAGCACCGTGGCGCCGGCGTCGCGCAGGGCGGCGGCGTTGCCCGCGTCCACGCCGCCGTCCACCTCGATCTCCGCCGAGCTTCCCACCCGATCCAGCAGCGCCCGGGTCCGCGCGACCTTCTCCATCGATCCGCCGATGAAGCTCTGCCCGCCGAACCCCGGGTTCACCGACATGACCAGGACCAGCCCGACCTCCGGCGCGATCTCCTCCAGCGCCGCCACCGGGGTGGCCGGGTTCAGCGCCACCCCCGGCTCCATGCCCAGCGCGCGGATCCGCTGCACCGTGCGATGGAGGTGCGGGCAGACCTCCTGGTGGACCGTGAGGACCCGCGCACCCGCCTCGGCGAAGTCCTCCAGGTAGTCGTCCGGGTTGTCGATCATCAGGTGGACGTCGAGGGGCAGGTCGGTGACGCGATGGACCGCCGCCGCCACCGGAGCCCCGATGGTGAGGTTGGGGACGAAGTGGCCGTCCATGACGTCCACGTGCACCCAGTCGGCACCGCCGTCCTCGATGGCCGCCACCTCGTCGCCCAGGCAGGCGAAATCCGCCGAGAGGATGGAGGGAGCCAGCTTCATCGGTCCCGCTCCAGGCTCCGGACCCCGTCCGGGCCGGCGAGGAGGGCGCGATCCGCCATCCCCAGGAAGAGCCCCGTGACCACGACGCCAGCCCGGTGCCTCAGGTCCTCGGCGAGGCCGGTGGGGTCGGGCAGACCGTCGGGGAAGACGCAGTCCAGGATGAAGTTGCCGTTGTCGCTCCTGAAGGGGAGGTCCTCCTTCTGTCGGAGGCGGACGTCGGCGCCGCGCGCCTCGAGCCAGCGGGCGTGCACCTGCCAGCCCCAGTCCACCACCTCCACGGGAAGCGGGGAGCGGAGGCCGAGGCGCTCCACGGCCTTTCCTTCGTCGGCGATGACGACGAATCGGCGGGAGGCCTGCGCCACCATCTTCTCCCGTAGGAGCGCCCCGCCCATTCCCTTGATGAGGTCCAGTTCGGGCGACACCTCGTCGGCCCCGTCCACCGTCAGGTCCAGCGTCTGGACGTCGTCGAGGGTCACCAGCGGGATCCCGGCCGCCCGGGACTCCCGTCCGGTGCGCACCGAGGAGGGCACGCCCTTCACCTCGGTGAGGTCCCCGTCGGCGAGGGCCGCGCCCAGGAGCTCCAGGAAGTGGGCGACGGTGCTGCCGGTCCCCAGGCCCAGGACCATGCCGTCCCGCACCTCCTCCAGGGCCGCTCGGGCGGCGTCACGCTTCAGGCGGTCGGTATCCTCGGTCATGCTCGCTGGGATGGTGGGAGCGGTCGGGCGCAGTCCCGGATTCCGGGACCCGTCAAGCTACCGGGCCCGAGCCCCGTGTTCCAGCCGCCGGTTGACACCCCCCTCCCCCGCGGCGAGGGTGCGGACCTGCACGACCCCAGGAGGACGTCCCCATGATCATCGTCACCCGCAAGGGCGTCACCGACGCCGAGATCGACCACATCCGCGAGCGGGTCGAGAGCCTCGGCCTTCGCACCCACCTCTCCCGCGGCGAGGAACGCACCATCATCGGGTGCGTCGGGGACGAAGAGCGCCTCCGCTCCGTCCCGCTGGCCACCCTCCCGGGGGTGGAAGCCGTCCACGAGGTGCAGCGGCCGTACAAGCTGGCCTCCCGGGACTTCGATGCCCGAGGTGCCTCCACGGTCGCGGTGGGGGACGGCACCATCGGGGACGGGGCCTTCCTGGTCATCGCCGGCCCCTGCTCGGTGGAGGGCCGGGAGATGATGCTGGACACGGCCCGCCACGTCCGGACGCAGGGCGCCCGGGCCCTCCGCGGCGGCGCCTTCAAGCCGCGGACCTCCCCCTACTCCTTTCGCGGCATGGGCGAGGAGGGGTTGAAGATCCTGGCCGATGTACGGACGGAGACGGGGCTTCCGGTGGTGACGGAGGTCATGGACACCCGCCAGGTGGAGCTGGTGGCCTCCTACGCCGACGTGCTCCAGGTGGGGGCGCGCAACATGCAGAACTTCGCCCTGCTCACCGAGGTAGGACGGGTGCAGCGCCCCGTCCTCCTCAAGCGGGGGATGAGCGCCACGGTGAAGGATCTGCTCCTGGCCGCCGAGTACGTCATGGCCCAGGGCAATCCCGACGTCATCCTCTGCGAGCGGGGCATCCGGACCTTCGAGACGGCCACCCGGAACACCTTCGACCTGGCGGCCATCCCCGTCCTCAAGCGGGAGACACACCTCCCGGTCATCGCCGATCCCTCCCACGCCGGAGGGTCGCGTCCCCTGGTGCCGCCGCTGGCCTACGCGGCCGTCGCCGCCGGTGCCGACGGGCTCATGGTGGAGGTGCACCCCGAGCCGGAGAACGCCACCTCCGACGGGGAGCAGTCGCTGGACTTCCAGGAGTTCACGGAGTTCATGCACGGGCTCGCGCCCTTCCTGGAGGTGGTGGGAAAGACCACGGCCCCCACCGGCTGAAGACCCCCATATGTCCGGCCGCGCAGACGCTGGATTCAGGCCATGAGGGCCGAGCGGACCTCTTCGAGCTGCTCGTCCACGGCGCGCAGGGAGCTCCCCCCACGACTGTCACGGGACTCCAGGGAGGTCTCCCAGTCGAAGACCTCCACCACGTCGGCCTCGAAGGCCGGGTGGATCTCGGCGAGGTCCGCCAGATCCAGGTCCGCCAGGGGTCGGTCCTCCTCCTCGGCCAGGCGCACCACCCGCCCCACCACCTCGTGGCTCTCCCGGAAGGGCACGCCCCGCCGCACCAGGTAGTCTGCCAGGTCCGTGGCCATGAGCTGGGTGTCCAACGCCGCCTGGATCCGCTCCGACCGGAAGGTGGCGGTGTCCACCGCGCCCCGCATGGCCGGGAGCACCAACCGGAGGGTATCCACCGTGTCGAAGAGGGGCTCCTTGTCTTCCTGAAGGTCCCGGTTGTATCCGGTTGGGAGCCCCTTGAGCAGCGTCAGGAGGGCCTGGAGGTTGCCGGCCAGGCGCCCGCTCTTGCCCCGGGCCAGCTCGGCGGCGTCGGGGTTCCTCTTCTGCGGCATGAGAGAGGAGCCGGTGGAGTAGCCGTCGGCCATGCGAACGAAGCCGAACTCGGTGCTCGAGAAGAGGACCAGGTCCTCGCCCAGGCGGGAGAGGTGCACGCCGGCGACGGCCCCGGCGTAGACCAGGTCGCAGATCCAGTCCCGATCGGAGACGGCGTCGATGCTGTTGCCGCTCACCGCCCGGAACCCGAGCTCCCGACGCAGCGCCTCCCTATCCACGGGAAAAGGGCACCCGGCGATGGCCCCGGACCCCAGGGGGAGGACCGCGGCGGCCTCCTGGGCGAACCGGAGGCGGCGCCGGTCCCGGAGGAAGGCCTGGGCATGGGCCAGCGCCCATTGGGCGGCCCGCACCGGCTGACCCTGCTGAAGGTGGGTATACCCAGGCAGGGCCACCTCCCGCCCGGCCTCCGCCCACTCGGCGAGGGCCAGGACCAGCGCCTCCACCTCCTCGACCAGGCCCTCCACCGCCTCCATGCCCCAGAGCCGGACGTCGGTGGCGGACTGGTCGTTCCTGGAGCGGCCGGTGTGCAGCTTCCCGGCGAGCTCTCCCACCTCCTCTCCCAGCATCCGCTCCACCAGCGAGTGGATGTCCTCCTCCGGGGCGCCGGACCAGTCCTCGGTCGCCAGCCGCCGGGCCACGGCCTCCAGCCCGTCCACGAGCCGGCCCACCTCCTCCGGGGTGAGCACCTCGGCGCCGCCCAGCGCCCGGGCCCAGGCCATGCTCCCCCGCACATCCTGGCGCCAGAGCCGCCCGTCCACCCCGAGGCAGCGGTTCAGGGGGACCATCTCCGGCGCCATGCCGCCCTCGAACCGGCCGCCCCAGAGGGCTCCGCCGTCTCCAGCGGTGTCGGGTCCGTCGGTGGAGCTCATGAGCGATGCGGGACCGGAGGAGGACTCGGCGCGGCGGGCCAGGAGCTCCCCGGGGCCGGATACACAAACGCCTGGGGATGAAGAGACCGACGCTTCCCGCCGAAGCGTGGGGGGCCGAGGGCCCCGAACTCCCATCCCCAGGTCAGATGTGTCTCGCAGAGGCATGCCCCTGCGTGCTTCTTATATTTATACACTTATCGTGTATGATGTCAAGTCGGCGGAGCGTCGTGCCTCCACCTCCACATGGACCACGGCCACCTCACGACAGCTTCCCCTACGCGGACAGACCCGACAGTCTGCGGCCTCCTTCTCCGGGAAGTCCGAGCGCGCGGCCAGCTGGAAGCCCCGACCTTCGAAGAAGTCCGGGTCCAGCGTCAGGGCGAAGGTCCGGCCCACCCCCAACGCCTGGCTGCGACGGCGGAGCCGCGCCACCAACCGCGCCCCCAGACCCCGCCCCCGCTCCGTGGGTGCCACGGCCAGCGAGACGATCTCCGCGGTGTCATCCGGATAGAGCCGGAGTCCGCCGCAGCCCACGACCTCCCCGTTCGGCCGGGTGGCCACCAGGAGCTCCGCCATCCCAGCGCGGATCTCCCCTTCGCTCCGGGGCAACATCAGGCCCTGGCGGGCGTACGGAGCGATCAACCCCAGGATCGCCGTCACATCCTTGCCCAGGGCGGGCCGGATCCAATAGCCGCCGGTGCCACCCCGCGGGGCGATCATGCCACAACCTCCCGGAGGACCTCGACGGCCTCGTCGATCTCCTCGTCCGACACGGTGAGGGGCGGGACGAACCGGACCACCCGGGGCCCGGCACCCACCAGCAGGAGTCCCTTCTCCTGGGCGGCGGCCACGACCGCCCCGGCCCGGTCCTCCTCCAGGACCAGCCCCAGCATGAGGCCCCGCCCCCGCACACCCAGGACGCCCGGTCTCGTCAGGGACTCCAGCCCCCTCCGAAGTCGCGCCCCAGCCTCTCGCACCCGCTGCAGGAAGGCTGGCTCCGCGACGGTCCGCACGACGGCGAGCGCCACCGAGGCCACCAACGGCCCGCCGCCGAAGGTGGTGGCATGGTCCCCGGGCTGGAGGGTGGCGGCCACGGCCTCGCTGGCTACCACGGCTCCCATGGGGAGGCCGCCGGCCAGCGGCTTGGCCAGCGTCAGGATGTCCGGCACCACCTTGTAGTGCTGCCAGGCGAAGAGCTCCCCGGTCCTACCCAGCCCGCACTGCACCTCGTCGAAGACCAGGAGGGTGCCATGCTCCCGGCAGAGCTCCCGGAGCTCGCAGAGGAAGGCCCCCTCTACCGGCAGGATCCCGCCCTCGCCCTGGACCGGCTCCAGAAGGACGGCGCAGGGCCGCTCCTCTTGCAGGAGCCGGGCCATCCCGTCCAGATCCCCCAGCTCGGCGAAGTGGACGCCGGGCATGAGGGGACGAAATGGCTCCTGGTACTTCGGTCGGTCGGTGGCGGCCAGCGTCCCGTACAGCCGACCGTGGAAGGAGCCTCGGAAGGCTACCACGTCCGAGTGGCCCTCCCCGTGGACCGTCCGTGCCCAGCGCCGCGCGAACTTGATGGCGGCCTCGTTGGCCTCCGCCCCAGAGTTGCAGAAGAAGACCCCTCCGGGAAAGCTGTGCTGGACCAGGAACTCGGCAAGCTCGGCCGCGGGGCGCGTCCGGTACAGGTTGGAGGTGTGCATGAGGCCGGTGTCCCAGGCCTCCTGCAGCGCCGCCTCGATGACGGGGGACCGGTGCCCCAGCGCCGACACGGCGATCCCCGCCGTGAAGTCCAGGTAGCTCTGCCCCTGGTCGTCCCAGACCCGGCTCCCCTCACCCTTCACCAGCGTGAGGTCCCGATCGCCGTAGAGCGAGAGGAGAGCGCCCTCCAGCCCGGTCCGCGCCTCATCGCCAGCGCTCACGAGGCCACCTCCATGGCGCCTGCGACCCCCTCGTTCGACCCGTGGAGCACGGTGCCTGCCCGGAAGTCCCGGAGGATGCGGCCGTCTCCGATGGCTACCTCCACCCCGGCTCGCGCCGCGACCAGGGCCTGGCGGAGCTTCACCGCCATGCCTCCCTGGGCGACGCCCTCCTCCACCAGGGCACGGGCACCGTCCAGGGTGAGCTCGCGCAGGACCTCCCCCTCGTCCAGCACCCCCGGAACATCGCTCACCAGATACATCCGATCAGCTCCTATGGCCGCCGCCACATGGAGGGCGGCCTCGTCGGCGTTTACGTTGAGAGGATGCCCGTCCGGTCCTCGCGAGACCGGGGACACGACGGGATGGAAGCCGGCGCCCAGGAGGGCTTCCAGCAGGTCCGGCCGGACGCGGACCACCTCGCCGACGGCACCCAGCGCTCCGCCCTGCGCGGGCACCGCCTGGATGAGGCTGCCGTCCTCTCCGGAGATGCCCACGGCGGCCACCCCTCGATCCTCGAAGGCCTGCACCACCCGCTTGTTCATCCATCCGGAGAGGACCATGGCCGTTACCCGAAGAGCGTCCGGGCCGGTGACCCGAAGGCCGTCTCGCCACTCCACCGGGAGTTCAAGGCGCTCCTGCCAGGCGGAGATCTCCTTGCCGCCGCCGTGGACCACCACCGCGTTGCCGGACAGCGCGGCCACGTCCTGGACCAGGCGTTGGAGTCCGGCCGCATCCGAGACCGCGGCGCCGCCCACCTTCACCACGCTCAGCACCGGATCCCCCGGTCCGACGGCTGGCCGGTCATGAGGTTGAAGTTCTGCACCGCCTGACCGGCGGCGCCCTTCCCGAGATTGTCCAGGGCGGCGACGACGGTGAGATGCCCGGGGAGCCCCGCATTGGCCACCACGCCCAGATCCAGGCGGTCCGTCCCCACGACGTCGGTGAGGGCAGGCACGCCCCGGGACCAGACCCGGAGGGCGCGTGCCTCGGCGTAGCGCTCGGACCAGGCGGCGCGGACCTGGTCGGGACCCACGCCGGGAGGCACCGGCAGGTAGATGGTCTCCAGGATGCCCCGAGCCACCGGGAGCAGGTGTGGCTGGAAGAGGATCGGGAGCCCCGGAAGCCCGACGCGGATCTCCTTGAGGTGCCGGTGCTCGTTCCCCAGCCCATAGGCGCGGTAGTCCCCCGCCACCTCGGCGAAGAGGAGGGAGCGCTTGGGGGTTCGCCCGGCCCCGGTGACGCCCGACGCCGCGTTGACCACGACGGTGTCGTCGGAGGCCACGAGCCCGGCATCCAGCAGGGGCCGGAGGGCGAGCTGTACCCCGGTGGGGTAGCAGCCCGGGTTCGCCACCAGGTCCGCGCGGGCCACCGCGTCGCCGTGGAGCTCGGGGAGCCCGTACACCGCCCCGGAGGCCTCCTCGCGACCCGAACCGGGCCGATGGTCGGCGGTGAGGTCCACCACGCGAGCCCCGGCGGACCGGGCTCGTTCGACCCATGGGACCGCCGCTCCGTGGGGCACGCAGAGGAAGACGACGTCCACCTCCTGCAGGGGTGCGTCGGCGGCAGGGGTGAGGGTCAGTCCCGAGACGCCTGCATCCTCCCCGGCCTCCGAGTCCGAGGTGGCGAAGCGCAGGTCGGCACCCGGGTGATGGGCGAGGAGGCGGAGCACTTCCTGCCCCGTATAGCCGGCGGCCCCGACGACGCCGACCGCCACCGCGGCAGAAATATTCGATTCCATAGTATGAATATGCATAAGGGTCCAGGGGTGGTCAACTCCAGATTATCGCGTCGTACCTGACTGTTCAGCAGGTCAGCGAGGTCGGAGATCCCCTCGGATGTCATGCATATTCCTGAACGCGTGCCCCGGCGGCTTCATGCGGTCCCCACCCCGGCCATCTCCCGGATGCGATCCTCGATCTCTTCGCGGGCGTCGGGGGAGCGGACGATGAGGAGGATGGTGTCGTCCCCGGCCAGCGTCCCCAGCACCTCGGGCCACTCCTCGAAGTCGATCCCGGCGGCCACCGTCTGGGCCGCTCCCTTGAGCGTCCGCACCACCAGGAGGTGGCTCACACCGTCCGCGCTATGGAAGAGGGTAGGCAGGAGGTTCGCCAGCGACGGGGTGCTCTCCCACTCCTCCGGGATGGAGTAGTGGGCCGTGCCGTCGGACCCGGGCACCTTCACCAGTCGGAGCTCCCGGATGTCCCGCGACAGGGTCGCCTGGGTCACCTCGGTGCCCCGTTCCGCCAGGAATTCCCGGAGGGCCTCCTGGCTGGTGACACGCTCGTGCTTGATGAGGGTGAGGATCTGCGCCTGTCGCTCGCGCTTGCTCATGAATGGCGGGGCATGGGGTGAGACGACGGGGCGGGACGGAGCGGCCCGGACGACGACACCGCGCCGACCGGGCCGACTACTATGGGTGACGGAGACCCATCAGAACAGGTCGTACGTCACGCGAAGCATGGCCATGCGGCCGATGGAGGGCACGCCGACGAAGGAGCGGTACTCGGTGTCGAAGAGGTTGGTGACGGCCAGCTGGACGGCGGCGGCCGTGCCCGGGACCTGGTAGCCCAACGTCACGTCCACCACCTCGTTGCTGGGCACCTCCCCATCGAATCCCGCCGAGATGGCCGGGAAGGAGCTGCTGAAGCGGAAGCGAGTCTCGGCGTTGAAGCCCTGACGTACATTTCGGTACCCGAGCGAGAGAGATCCCTTGTGCTTCGGGGCGTTGAGGGCGATCGGGTCCCCGTCGTCGATGGGGAAGAGGTCGTCGGAGACGTAGGAGTAGGTCCCGTTCACCGACCAGGAGTCGTCCACGAACCACTGGAGGGCGAAGTCACTCCCCCAGAGGTCCAGGTCTCCGATGTTGCGGTAGGTCACCACCAGGTCGGACCCGCCGCTGAGCTCCGGCGACGAGGCGACACCCACCGGGACGGTAGCGATGCCTTCGGCAAGAGCCGGCACCACCTGCCCCGCCTGCTGCTGGGCGAGATCCTGCGCCTGTTCCGGCGGTAGTCCCGGATTCTGCGCCAGGATCTGCTGGGTCAGGGCCTGGACAATGGGCCCGGTGATGTAGCCGGCGACGTCCTGGCCGTTGAAGGTCACCAGCGGCGTCTGGATCAGGAGCGGTGAAACGAAGTTGTTCTTCCGCGTGAAGTAGACGTCGGCAGTGATCTTCACGCGCTGGTCCAGGATCCCCGTCCAGCCCAGCTCGAAGGTCTCGGTGTTGCTCTCCTCCACGCTGGGCACCGGCTGGATGCGGGAGCTCGCCTCGCTCGCCGGGATGAGCCAGTTCTCGGTGGGGTGGCTCAGCATGGCCCCGATGTCCCCGGGCCCGGGCTGGAGACCGGCGAGGACGGGGAGGATCTGACCCAGCTCCGCCGGAAGGGCCCCGGACGCGACCTGCGCCTCCAGCACCTGGATGGCGGCGGGCCAGAACCCGGTGGCCGCCTGGATCGGCAGCATCTGCCCCGCACTGCCGGGATTGAAGGGGGAGCGGAATCCCTTCAGGCCGCCGTTGGCGTCGAGGAGGCTCCAGCCGTCCGTACCCGTCCCGAACGCCCGTAGACCGTAGCCCAGGCCGGCCAGTCCCGGGGCGAAGCCGTTGGAGATGTCCAGGAAGTAGTTGAGGGTGGAGGGTGCCGAATAGGCCTGGTTGAAGGAGATCCGGAAGCTCTGGTTCTCGTTCGGCCGGTACACCACCGCTGCGCGGGGAGAGAAGACGTTGTCCTCCAGCACCGAGTGGTGGTCCACCCGAGCGGCACCCACCAGCTCCACCTGATCGGAGAGGGCGAGCTTCGCCTGGACGTAGGCACCCACCTCGTCCACGTTGTCCTGGTCCTCGTAGATGCCGTTGATGTTGCCGTTGGTCTTCGGCCGGGTTCCCAGCCAGTCCACGCCGTAGGTGAGGTCGAGGCGGTCGTCGGCCACCGCGAAGCCATGCTGGGCCTGCGCCACCACCAGGCTCGATTCGTCCACCAGCGGAACGCCGGAGTTCAGGAGGTAGCTCCCGCCGGCGTCGCTGGTGTTCAGATAGGCCTGGGCGAAGAACCGCCCGATGTTCACCCGGCCCTGGAAGAACTCGTAGACCCAGTCCTGGGTCTGGCCGGCTCCGAGGCCGGTGAGTTCGATGCCGCTGGAGTTGTTCCGGCCGTAGGTGGCCACGAAGGTGCCGTCCTCCGAGAACTGCCAATCGGCTCGGGCCTCGATGGAGTAGCGCTCGGTCTCGAAGTCCCGGATCCCGATCCGGGAGCAAGCCTGCTGGGCCTCGGGCGTCGACAGGCCCCGGATCTCCTTGTCGGCGATGCAGACCTGGGGGTTGGCGTCGGCGAAGGCCCGGTTGGCTATCTCGGTGGAGTCCTGGAAGACCCACTCGTCACCCTGCATGTACTGACCGGAGACCTTCATGCCCACGGTCTCACTCAGGAGGAAGGCGGAGCGGAAGCTCGTCTGGAAGACGTTCTGTTCGCCGCCTGCCACCGCGATCTGGGTGCCCTGGTCGTCGAGAGGCGATTTGGTGAGGAGGTGGACCACCCCGTTGGCCGTATTGGGCCCGTACAGCGCGGAGCCCGGCCCCAGGACGACCTCCATCCGGTCGATGTCCTGCGAGGTGGACGGAATGAAGTGCATCAGGTTCACGCGGAGGGACGGCACCCCGGCGAGGCGGTGGTCCGTCAGCATGTGCAGGGAGCCCGAGAAGATGTTGTTGAAGCCCCGCACGACCACGTTGGAGGACTGGACGCCGTGCTGGATGATGTCCACGCCCGGTGCGCCCTTCAGGTAGTCCGTAGGCTGGGTCGTGGGCCGCTCGGCGATCTCCACCGAGGAGATGCGGTAGGTGGTGGCCGGTGCTTCGGTGGATTTCTCCGGCGTGCCCCGGGAGGCCGAGACGATGAGGCCGTCGAGCTCCTGCGCCTGCGAGGTGAGACGAAGGTCGAAGGTGGTGGTCTGGCCTGCCTGGATGTCGATCCCGTCGAAGCGTTGGCCGCGGTAGCCCACCACTTCCACCACCAGGTCGTAGCCGCCGGGAGCCAACTGGATGCGATACCGTCCCTGGGTGTCGCTCAGGGTGCCCTGAGACGCCCCGCCCCCGAGCAGCTGGATCTGGGCCTGGGCCACGGGTTGACCCGTCTCCTCGTTGGTGACCTGACCCGTGAGCGTGCCTCGTTGCTGCGCGAACGCGTCCCCTGCCAACACCCCGGCCGCCACGAGACAGACGGTGGCGACTCCGACCCAACGACGAGCACATCGCATGATGACCTCACCCTGACGCGAATTGTGAATCCGAAGGGAATTCCCGCCGAAAATACTCGATTCGAGGCAGGGGTAGCAAACCGCCGGACCTCCCCGAGGCACGCCGGATCAGGGTCGAACGGACCCCCGTCGTCTACCCTTCGGAGGCGGCATCCTCCCCTGCCCCATCCTCCTGGGTCACCGGTCGTGCGTCCTCTGGACGACGGATCACGACATGGGGAATGCCCAGCTCCTCGAGGAGCGCCTCGAAGCGGGCCAGCTCCTCGTTCAGGAGGGTGTCCCTGCGCCGTGCCTGCGCGCTCCACGCATCGGAGAGATCGCCGAGACGCTCCCGCACCCCTTCGGTGGCCGGGGGCTCGGTCCCCTCCACGGACCCGATGAGGGCGAGGATCTGCGCGTCGAGCTGGTTCAGGTAGTTGATGACGTCCTGGAAGGTGCGCTGGTCGGCCTGGACCACCTCGTCCTCCCAGGCCGTGAGGGAGTCCCGAAGCGCGTCGCCGACGGCCGCCACGGTGTCGGCGTGCTCGGTGTCCGCCGCGCTCTCCACCACCTGCCCCACCTGCTCCCGCACCGAGCGGAGGGAGATGACGGAGGCGTAGAGGTCCCGGGCCAGCTCCCGAGCGTCCCGCACCACCCGATCCTGCTCCGCGTACTGCGCCATGGTGGCGCTCCGTCGCGGATCCGGACGGACCTCGAGGGTCCGGGTCTGGCTGGATTCCCCGTGGGTCAGGCGAACCCGATAGCTCCCCGGTGGCACCAGACGACCCTGGAGGGAGCCGAAGGGCACCAGGCCCTCCACCCGCGGCAGCCCTTCGCCCCGGTAGTTCCAGGCCAGGCGGCTGAGCCCTGCCGGCGCCGAGAGCGAGCTGTAGTCCCCGTCGCCGGCTTCGGCGGGGTCGGTGGCGAAGGTCCGCACCACCTCGCCGGCGTCGTCCAGGATCTCCAGCGTCACCAGCCCCTCGGGCGCTTCGTCGAAGCGGTAGAAGATCTGAGCGCCGGAGGGCGGGTTCTCGCCCGTCTGGTCCCCACCGCCTCCGAAGAAGCTCGCCTGGATGGCCGGAGCGGGCTCGAAGAGGTGCATGTCGGCGCCGGCGACCTCCTCGGTCCACTGCCGGAGGGGTGTGAGGTCGTCCAGGATCCAGAACGCCCGACCCTGCGTGGCCGCCACCAGGTCGTCGTCCTTCACCGTGAGGTCGGTGATGGGCACCACCGGCAGGTCGAGCTGGAAGGGGTGCCAGCGGTCGCCTCCGTCCACCGAGAGGTAGAGCCCGCCCTCGGTGCCGGTGTACAGGAGCCCCGGCCGGACCGGGTCTTCCCGGACCACCCGGACCCAGTCCTCGGCGTCGATCCCCTCCACCGTCCGCTCCCAGCTCGCGCCGAAGTCGTCGGTCCGGAAGATGTGGGGGGTGAAGTCGTTGAACTTGTAGGCGGTGGCCACCACCCACGCGGTCCCGGGAGTGTGGGGGGAGACGGCGATGGTGTTGATCTGGGCCTCCCCGATCCCCTCGGGGGTCACGTCCTCCCACGCTCCGCCCCGATCCCGGGTGACGTGGACCAGCCCGTCGTCGCTCCCCACCCAGAGGACCTCCGGGTCGTGGGGCGAGAGCTCCAGGTAGGTCAGCGTGTTGTAGTTCTCCCCACCTGCGCCCTCGTTGGTGATGGGGACACCCCCCAGGCCCTGGCGCTCCTCCTGGTCCCGGGTGAGGTCGGGGCTGATCTCCTCCCAGCTCTGGCCCCGGTCCTCGGTGACCAGGACCACGTTGCCGGCGTGGTAGATGACGTCCGGATCGTGGAGGGAGGCCACGATGGGCGCGTTCCAGTTGAAGCGGTACGGCTGGTCCCGGGCGAGGGTCCCGAGCCCCAGGTAGGGGTAGGCCATGACTGGCTTGGACGCCGCGGTCTCCCGGTTCCACACGTCGATGAGGCCCTGGTAGCAGCCGCCGAAGACGTGGACGGGATCCTCCGGGTCGAAGGCCAGGAAGGCGCTTTCGCACCCGGAGACGCTGTACCAGTCCTTCCACCCGATGCCGCCCGGCGCCGCCGACGCGATGCCGATGGCCGAGTTGTCCTGCTGTCCCCCGTAGATGTGGTAGGGGAACTGGTCGTCGGTGATGACGCGGTAGAACTGGGCGGTGGGCTGGTTGCTCAACGAGGACCAGGTCGCCCCGCCGTTGCTCGTGATCTCTCCCCCGCCGTCGTCGCCCAGGATCATCCTCCGGGGCTCGTCCGGGTTGATCCAGAGGTCGTGGGTGTCGCCGTGGCCCACTGGGAGGCTCTCGAAGGTCCTCCCCCCGTCGATGGAGCGGAGCATGGGCGCGTTGAGGACGTAGACCGTGTGCTCGTCCTGCGGGTCGGCGAAGACGTTCATGTAGTACCAGGAGCGGGCCTGGGTCACACGGTCGTCGTTGACCTGGCTCCAGCTGGCCCCGGCGTCATCGGAGCGGTAGACGCCCCCCTGGCCGTCGGCGGCCTCGATGTTGGCGTAGAGGACGTCGGGATTCGCCCGGGAGACGTCCACGCCGATCTTCCCCATGAGCTCCGGAAGTCCGCCGGTGAGCTCCTCCCAGGAGTCACCGCCGTCCGCGGACTTCCAGATGCCGGAACCCTCCCCTCCAGAGCGGACCTGCCAGGGGTAGCGGCGGTGGTCCCACATGGCGGCATAGAGGATGCGGGGGTTGGTCATGTCCATGGCCAGCTCGGTGGCCCCCGACTCCTCGTGGACGTAGAGGACCTTCTCCCAGCTCTCCCCCCCGTCGATGGTCCGGTAGATGCCGCGGTCCTCCGTGGGCCCGTACGGGGATCCCTGCGCTGCGACGAAGACCCGATCCGGATTCCGGGGGTCGATCTCGATGCGGGAGATGGCCCGCGTGCCCTCCAATCCCATGTGGGACCAGGTGCGACCCGCGTCGGTGGAGCGGTAGACACCATCCCCGTGGGAGGTGGTGACGCCCCGCACGGCGTGCTCCCCCATCCCCACCCACACCAGGTTGGGATCCGACTCGGCCACGGCCACGGCTCCCACCGAGCCGGTGCCGAAGAAGCCGTCGGAGATGTTCTCCCAGACCTCCCCGCCGTCGGTGGTCTTCCAGACGCCCCCGCCGGTAGCCCCCATGTAGTAGGTCTCCGGCTGACCCCGGACCCCCTCCACGGCCACAGAGCGGCCCCCACGGAAGGGCCCCACCAGGCGCCAGCTCAGCGCGCCCAGGGCGTCGGTGTCCAGCCATTCCTGGGCGGAGGCCGGAGACGCCGGTACCAGGACGACAAGAAGCAGAAGCGTGAGGGTGGGGATGGTGGGTCGCATGACGGCTCCAGGCTGTCGGGGACGGTCCTTCGAGGCTATTCCCTGACCCTGGCGTCCGGCAACCACGGGGCTGGCGTGCCGCCCCGAGCGGCGGCATCATCCGGCTCCCGCCGTCCCGCCCATCCGTCGCTTCCGCCCCGGCCGTGGCCACCCCGACCTTCCACCGCGATCGCTTCGAAGACGCCCGGGCCCGCATCGCCGGCTCGGTGCACCGCACGCCCCTGCTCCGCTCCCGCACCCTCTCCGAGCGGGTGGGCGCCCCCCTCTATCTGAAGTGCGAGAACCTCCAGAAGACGGGCGCCTTCAAGGTCCGGGGCGCGCTGCACCGACTCCTCCGGCTCTCCAACGAGGAGCGCGACCGGGGGGTGGTCACCATCTCCGCCGGCAACCACGCCCAGGCGGTGGCCTGGTCCGCCAGCGCCGCCGGGGTGCCTTCGGTGGTCGTGATGCCGGAGCACGCCTCCCGCACCAAGGTGGAGGCCAGCCGGGGTTACGGCGCCGAGGTCATCCTCCACGGGACCGCAGCGGAGGCCTTCGAGAAGGCGTTCGCGCTTGCGGACGAGCGGGGCCTCACCTTCGTCCACCCCTTCGACGACGAGGAGGTCGTGGTTGGGCACGGGAGCTGTGGCCTGGAGATCCTGGAGGACCTCCCGGACGTGGCCACCGTGGTCGTGCCGGTGGGAGGCGGCGGGCTCCTCAGCGGCATCGCCACCGCCATCGACTCGGTGCGCCAGGGGGTGGCGGTCTGGGGCGTGGAGCCGGAGGGCGCTCCGGGGATGACTCGGAGCCTGGAGGCGGGTCACGCCGTCCACCTGGACCGGGTGGACACCCTCGCCGACGGGCTGGGGGCGCCCATGGCAGGCGAACTCAACCATGCCCTGGTGGCCGAGCACGGGGCCGGGGTGGTGCTGGTCACCGACGCCGAGATCGTGGAGGCCATGGCGCTCCTCCTGGAGCGGACCAAGCTGCTGGCGGAGCCGGGCGGGGCCGCAGGCCTGGCCGCCCTCCTGCAGGCTCGCATCCCGGTGGATCCGGAGGGGCCGGTGGTGGTGGTGCTCTCCGGCGGAAACGTAGACCTCCCCCTCCTGGGTCGGCTCGTGGCCGGCGGGGCCTAGAAGGGTGTGCCGCTGGGTAGGCTACGTGGGAGCGGACGCACCCCTGGCGCCTCTGGTCTTCGGAGGAGACCAGAGCCTGCTCCGGCAGAGCTGGGCACCGCGGGAGCTCCTCTCCGGGTCGGTGAACGCCGACGGCTGGGGGGTGGTGTGGTGGGCCGAGGGCGCCCCCAGGCGTCTGGCCGGGTCACGCCCCCTCTGGCAGGAGGAGGGGCTCCAGGACGTCCTCGAGGTGACCCGGAGCCGGTGTGCCCTGGCGGCCCTCCGCAACACGACGCCGGGGATTCCCGGCGACGCCAGCGGGAATCCCCCGCTGGTGCTGGAGGGCCGGAGCTTCGTCCTGAACGGGTACGTGCCGGAGTTCCGCCACCGGCACATGCGGGCCCTTCGGCGGGGGCTCTCGGACGAACGCTACGCC
>JGI12048J13642_10678221_pt1 | contig 32134 bp, 33 predicted proteins | sample ElkSlonscriptome_16_FD_13642 | JGI IMG/M metagenome (IMG submission 13642)
CTCCCGCGGCGCGGGCGAGGTGGGAGGTGGGGTGGGCGTTGTGCTTTGGTTTGGGTTTGGGTGGGGGCGTTGTGGGTTGTTGGAGGCGGGTAGAGGGGGGAGAGGTGGAGCCCTCACCCTCGTCGCTGCGCTCCTCGACCTCTCCCGCTGCGCGGGCGAGGTGGGAGGGGGGGCGGGCGGTGTGCTTGGGCTTGGGCTTGGGTGGGGGCGTTGTTGGTTGTTGGAGGCGGATAGCGGGGGGAGAGGTGGAGCCCTCACCCTCGTCGCTGCGCTCTTCGAGCTGTCTCGCTGCGCGGGCGAGGTGGGAGGGGGGACGGGGGCTGTGCTTGGGTTTGGTCCGGGGCTTGGGCTTGGTTTTGCGTTTGGGGTTGAGTTCGGGGATGAGGGGGAGGAGGGCGCGGGTTTGGGCGGCGAGGTGGGCTGTGTGTTGGTCGAGGGCGTCGAGGGTGGCGGCCATGCGTTCGGGGTCGGCGACGAGCTCGGCGAAGAGGGCGAAGACGGCTTGCGTCGAAGCGGGGAGGGACTTGGGGACGGGAGAGGCGGTCATGGGTGGATGATGAGCGACGGCTGGGCGGCGTCAAGGAGGGATTTTGGATCACCGCAAGTCTGCGCACAGGGAGCAGCGATGGGTGGAAAGAGATCAAGTGGCGGAGAGCGAGGGCGGGTGGTGGGGCGCGGGGTTGCGGGGGGAGGGTGTTGTTGGTGGGTAAGGGGGTCGAGGGGGAGCCCTTCCCCTGGTCGCTGCGCTCCTCGGCGGCTTCCGCTGCGCGGGCGGGGTGGGAGCGGGGAAGAGCCGGAGCGACGGAGCGACGGAGGGGGGAGGGGGAGGTTGGGGAGGGAGGTTGGTTAGGTGGCTTGGTGGTCGCTGGGCCCGCCCCGGGTAGGAGGTGGAGGGGGCGGAGAGGCGGTAGCCCGGTGGGGAGCACGCTGGGTGTGCGTGGGTGAGACGGGTGGGCGGGTGAGGGTGAGCGGGTGAGGGTGAGCGGGTGAGTCGGCGGACGGCTTCGGGCGGGGGTTGAGGGCGGCCTTAGCTGCGCTCAGGCCACGGCGCCGAGTTGGCGTCGGCGCGTCGGCGGTCCTTGCATGGCGGGTTCGGTGATTGGAAAGGTGGTTGCGAGCGTCATGATGGGTCATTAATTGGTAGAGGGTTGCCAAAGAAACGTCGAGCTTGTTGGCTCCTTCCTGCGACGACTCGCCACAAATACCGGTTTTGCCGCCAGGCCGGCACCACGGTCGCGCTGCGATCGGCGTCAGATCCGCATTCTGGACAAACTTCGTTCGCTGCAAACAGGTCATGCCCGCATTGTGGGCAGGGCCAGTCTCTGCATTTCGCGAAGCGCTTTCGCTCTCGATGCACGGCGCGAAACGAGAGCCAGAGTTGCAACGCCCCGAAGAGGATAACGCTCGCACTTGCAATCGGCCGGACGTACGGTGTTGGGACCGCCGGACCCAACCACCCGGTCGGTGCAAACATTATGACAGCAAGCGGGAGCACTCCGAGTATCATCCCTGCGGCGAATGTCCATAGTGCGGGGCGTATCGAGCGTGCGAAGACCGGGGGATGCAAGCCCCGAAAGCGGGGCTTGCGTGTGGATTTCGGTCGGCGATCACGATCAACCATCGATTTGTGCCGGAGGGGAGGGATTATCCGGATCCGAGTCTGGATCCGGGGTCAATAAGGCCGCATCGCGGGTACAGTCAAGATATCTCGTGACGGCTTCGCCCCTGCATCGCGCTCTTGCGCTTTCGTAGGGGGCGATCGAGTTCTCGAACTGTTGTTGTGCGTCTTGGATGTCCGACAAATATTGAAGCGTCGCATCATTTAGCTTTTCTGCGGGGCCAGCGACACTCCCTACAGCGAAACCGAACACGCCGCCGATCACCGCACCCGGCGCTGCGCCGATCCCTCCGCAGGCGAAGCCTATACCACCGCCCACGATTGACCCGGCGCCGCCGCCGACTGCCGCACCCTCGATGACATCCCAGAATGAAATCACGCTGTTTCGCTCAAGATCATTCCTGGCCGAGATGATCGCGTTCTCCAACGCTAGTTGGTATGGCTGGATATCGGACTCGAAGGTATTCTCGCAAGCATCGAGATCATCGTGGTATTGCTCAAAGCAAGCAAGCCGCGCTTGATGCGTCGGCGTGTGAAGGTAATCGTCCCACTGGGCGAGTGCGTCGTCGGCGACCGCGGCGCTTGCAGACTGTCCTGAGACGTTCGCGATGAGCGATATTCCATGAAGATGAGCCGACCATAATTCATCCGCGGTCTCATCGACAAATGCTCTCGCGTCCGCTTCGCTCCGCCACTGCATGGTCGGTCCGAAGTAAACATACCCTTGCGGCGGAGCATTTGTGTCGTGCGGCTCATACAAGAAGTAGACGATGCTGCCGGACACGGCGGAGGTATAGCCCGTCGGCGTGTCGAGAACACCGCTTATGAATCTATGGTTGATCGTGAGTGAGCCGTGCAGGTCATGTCGTAATTGTGCGCCGTCGATTGTGAAGTGCGAGATAGAAGGTGGTAAAGAGCGCGTATGTATGTTGGAGAGAGAGCCATAAATATCGAGTCCTGGGCTGGGTCCGCCGCCTGGAAGCGAATTGGCCAGCAGATCTACGTCCACGCCACAATTCATCTCGTCGCAATCAAAAGGATCATTATAATTGTTGAGTTCGAGTGCTTGGGCCATTGTTGTGTTGTCGTACGCAAAGCCCCACGCAGAAGCGAAAGCGAATGGTTGCGGACCATCGGTCGGCGCAGCGTGTGACACGGGAATCGAACAGAGCGCGAGAGCCGAGGAGCATATCAGTTTCTATGAAAACGAATGCATCGTTCCTTGCCTTTCTGTGAAGTGAAAGTTGACGTACGGTCAGCGTATCGAGTGGCGGCGGTCGAGCGAAGCAAAAGAGTGCGTATCTCGGGAAGAAAGGTAGATGCATCACGAGGTTTCTGTAGGAGAATGGCTTGCCGAGCGGGCCGCGTCGCTGCGCTTCTCGATGTTTCCCGCGGCGGGGGGCAGACGAGCGGGAGGGTGAGCGGCGCGGCGGTCGCTGCGCTTGAAACCACGGCACCCGGGTTGGGGGTCCTCTCTGTGGTCGGATTGTGGTGAACGGCTTGCCGTGGTCTTCGCTGCGCTCAGACCACGGCACCCGGCGTCGATCGGGTCACGTGGTGAGAATTTCGCGAATACCCCGGCACGCGGTGGGTGCGTCAGGTGGCGCGTGCTGAGGGCGGGCTTGGGTTGATTTAGAGGAGCGGGTTTTTGGTGCCGCGGGTGTAGTCTCGGACGGGGCTGAGGTTGGGCTGGGGTGCGGTGTAGACGTCGGCGTAGAGTTCGGCGCCGACGTCGATGCCGGGTTCGGCTTCGACGCGTTTGACGACTTCGCGCACCTCGGCCTTGATCTTCTTCTGCACCTCGACGTACTCGTCGTCGGACCAGTAGCCCTTGGCGTCGACGACGAACTTCTTGAGGAGGTTGATGGGGTCCTGATCCTGGTAGATCTGGACTTCGTCCTTGGTGCGGTACTTCTGGGGGTCGGACATCGAGTGACCCTGGTAGCGGTAGCAGTGGATGTTGACGAAGGCGGGTTCCTGCTTTTCGCGCACGAGGTCGACGAGGGGCTTGAAGTTGTCGTAGAGCTCCATGACGTTCATGCCGTTGCACTCGGCGTAGTGGATGCCGTAGCCCTCGGCTTTTTCGTTGAGTGCGTCGGCCATGGTGGTGCCGCGTTCGATGGCGGTGCCCATGGAGTATTTGTTGTTTTCGAGGACGAAGATGACGGGGCATCCGAGGACGCCGGCGAGGTTTTGAGCTTCGTGGAAGGCGCCCTGGTTGAGCGCGCCGTCGCCGAGGTAGCAGAGTGCGACGCGGTCTTTAGCGGGTTCGCCGTCGAGTCCGCGGCCGAGGACTTCTTTTTCGTAGCGGGCGGCGAAGGCGAGTCCGACGCCGAGTGGGGTTTGTGCGCCGACGATGCCGTGTCCGCCGTAGAGGTGGTTGGGTTTGTCGAACATGTGCATGCTGCCGCCTTTGCCTTTGGCGCAGCCGGCGAGTTTGCCGTACATCTCGGCCATGCATGCGAAGGGGTCCATGCCGCGTGCGAGTGCGTGGCCGTGGTCGCGGTATGCGGTGACGACGGGGTCGTCGTGTTCGACGGCGCCGATGGTGCCGACGGCGACGGCTTCCTGTCCGATGTAGATGTGGCAGAAGCCGCCGATCTTGGCTTGCTGGTAGGCAGCCATGGTGCGGAGCTCGAACTCGCGGATGAGGAGCATGTCGTGGAGCCACTTTTTGAGGGTCTCTGCCGGGAGGTCGGCGGAGATGGTGGGCTGGTAGGGCTCGGCGGGGGCTTCGGTCATGACGAAGCGGGAGGACGTTTGAGCCTTGTAGGCCTCCTGATCGGAGGAGAGTGTTTGGCTGGCGCCTTCGACTTGGTCGGTGCTGCTCATGGCTTGTTCCCGCGTTGAGGGCTGGGTGGAGTGGGCGTGTGGGGGTGCTGATGGATCGAGCGCGCAAAAAAGGGCGTGTCGGACCGATGATTGTAGCGGGAGCGGCGGGGTCGTTCGGCGTCGGGCGGGATGGAGATGTGGTTGAGGCGCGAGGGGGAGGCGGTGGATGGGGGCTTCTCGGACGGGGGGAAAGCGGAAACTCTGGGCGGCGGCGGCCGTAGACTCTGTGGGGGAATTGGCGCTGGGACGGGTGGAGAAAGACCGGGCTGGGATGACGCGATTCGCGGGGATTGTGTTCGTGGCGTTGCTGCTGACGGCGGCGGCGGTCGCGGTTTTCTCGGGGCCGGGTTCGTCTGGGCGTGGCGGCGGCGGTCTTGATACGTCGGTTCGGCTGCCGAGCGTTGGAAGTGGAGCGGTCGGGGGTGGGACGTCGGAGTTGGCGATGTTTCGGTCGGCTGGGACGCCGCGTGGATTGCCCGGGATGGAGGGGGTCGGGCGTTTTGCGGCGGACGGGGTGTTCGGGGCGGTGCGAGCGGAGCGACCGAACCGGGTTGACGAGTCGCTGGCGCCGCGGCGGTGGGGGGACGACGGCGGAGAAGAGGCGGGGCGTGCGCGGGCGTCGGCAGAGCGGGATCGCGAGTTCGATCGGGTGCGGACGCGGTACGACCGTGATTCGTTGCAGCGGGCGCGGTCGCGGAACCTTCGGCCGGACGTGGGGTCGTCTGGCGTGTCGGGGGCGCGGTCGTTCAACACTCGCTTGAACTCTGGGTCGTCGAGGGAGTGGTCGGGGAACCGGGGTCGAGGTGTGGGGGAGGCGTTTGGTGGCGGGCCGGAGTCGGGCGGTGAGGGGCCGGGGGAGGGGCGGTCGGCGTTCGACGATCTGATTCCGGAGGGTTTGAGCCCGGAGCTGCGGGACTTGGTGCGGCGGTTTCTGGAGGAGTCGGGCGTCGATCCGAACGACCCGTTCGGGAGTCGGACCGGGGGTGGCGGTGATGGGGACGGCGGGAGCGACGGCGGGGCTGATGGGGGGAGTGGGAGCGGGGCGGGTGGCGAAGGTTCGGATGGTGGGGGTGCGGGGGATGGTGCTGGGAGCGGGAACAGTTCGACGAACGGGTCGACGCGGCGGCCGACGGCGGTCGGGTTGGTGTGGGCGGAGGCGGAGGGTGTGAGCGGTTGCGTGGCGTCGGCGGCGGAGCCTGTGCGGGTGAGCGATTTGTTCGTTCGTCTGGACGGGCCGGGGCGGGTGGTGGCGGTGGACTCGGCGATTTCGTCGCCGGGGCTGCGGTTTGTCGGCGGTGAGGTGTATGAGAATCCGCAGGGCGGGAACCGGGCGCCGACGGCGGGGGCGTCGCCGACGGCGGGGGATGATTGCGTGGGGCTGGACACGTTCTTCGCGTTGGGCGGCGGTGGGTTGACGTTCGCGACGGACCCGCCGGTGAGCGTGGACGCGGATGGGGTGTTGGTGACGACGTACTTCCAGACGCCGGGCGCCGCGTCGGGCTTTGCGGAACAGGACGCGGTGCGTTTCGGCGACGACGGGTGGTACGTTCGGATCGCGCGGGTGGCGGCGCGGGAGGGCGTGGAAACGGTGCGGGGCTCGTTGTTCGTGGGCGTGGCGGCGGAGGTGGGCGCGGGTGCGGTGAGTTCGATTGTGGAGGTGCCGAGCGAGCCGGGGCGTTGGTTCGGCGAGCCGGGGACGGACCCGGGTGGGCCTGGTGATGATCCCGGTGATCCGGGTGACCCCGGTGACCCCGGTGACCCCGGTGACCCGGGTGACCCGGGTGACCCCGGTGATCCGGGTGACGATCCGACCGATCCGGGTGACCCCGGTGACGACCCGACTGATCCGGGTGATCCGGGTGACCCCGGTGACGACCCGACTGATCCGGGTGATCCGGGTGATCCGGGTGACGACCCGACTGACCCCGGCGACCCGGGCGACGATCCGGGTGACCCGGGCGACGATCCGGGTGACCCGGATGACGATCCGGGTGATCCTGTGGATCCGGAGCCGATCGAGCCGGAGTTGGTTTGGCGTGAGGTTGCGCGGACGGCGTCGTGCAGCGACGCGTCGGGTGCGGATTTCTCGGACACGGTGACGTATGAGTTGTACGTGGGTCTGCCGGAGGCGGACACGGTGCTGCTGGTGTCGACGGGGATCGATGGTTTGGCGCCGCTGCGGTTTTCGAGCGAGGCGGTGCAGCATCCGTTCGGGGGCAACACGCCGCCGAGCGAGGATCAGATCGACGTGCTGCCGTGCTTGGTGTTGGATTCGTACTTCACGCTGGGGACGCTTTCGTCGGGTTCGTTGATCTTTGTGGACGAGCCGTCGTCGACGTCGTGGCCTTTGGAGTTGTCGACGCTGTGGGCGTCGACGTCGGGCGCGCAGGGTCAGCAGAATCCGGCGGCGTTCGACGGGTCCGAGGCGTATTTCGTTCGGCTGCTTCGGGTGACGTTGCGTGATGGGAGCGTCGGCGGAGCGGCGCCGGCGGCTTCGGGGGAGATGCAGATCGGTGCGCGGCCGTTTGGCGGGGGTTCGACACGGACGTTTGTTTTGGACGTTCCGGCGTTGCCGTGAGATGGAGTGGGGCGCTCGGGGGGAGGGGCGCGTTCAGTCGTCGAGTCGGAGAGCGTCGATGAGTCGAGCGGCGCCGGGCGTGACGGGGTTTGCTGCGTCGAGTTCGAGGACGGCGGCCATGCCGGTTTTCATTTCGAGTTCGGCGGCGGGTCCTGCGCGGAGGTAGCCGAAGAGTCGGGCGAGTGTGGGGTTATGTCCGACGAGGATGAGCTGCTCGCTGGGGTCGGAGTCGGCGCGTTGAGCGAGGAGTTCGAGGGCGGCGTTGACGGTGGAGTCGACGAAGAGGCGGGTGTCGGTGTCGGGCTCGATGGAGAAAGCGGCGGCGATGGGTGCGGCGGTGCGGGCTGCGCGGAGAGCCGGCGAGGTGACGACGGCGGGCTCTTCGAAGAGCTCGGGGAGTTTTTGGGCGAGGAAGTCGGCCTGGCGTTCACCGCGTGGTTTGAGGTCTCGATCGGCGTCGGCGCCGGTGGGTGAGTCGGGGTGTGCTTTGCCGTGTCGAACGATGGCGATGCGTAGCGAAGCGGTCATGGCGTGCCTTGGTCAGAGGGTCGGGGAGCGGGGCGAGAGGGAGCGAGTCGCGAGGGGCGGGGTGGGGAAGGCGCGAGGAGCGGAGGGCAAGGGAGTCACTCTATCAGTCGCTCGGGCGTTCGCTTGGGTGCGCATGTGGGTGGGGGGTTGGGGGTGGTAGGCTTGTTGGATGGATTTGAAACCGCCGTCGGAGTCTCCCGCGATTCGTCAGGTCATGATGCCGGAGCATCAGAATCCGGACGGGGCGATCTTTGGCGGACAGATTCTGGCGTTGATGGACCAGGCGGCGTATGTGGAAGCGCTGCGGCAGTGCAACCACAAGTTTGTGACGGTGGCGTTCCGCGGCGTGGAGTTTCACAAGCGTGTGATGGTGGGCGACGTGCTGTCGGTGTACGCGACGGCGGAGCGGATCGGTCGGACGAGCGTGACGGTGCGTGTTCGTGTGGAGGTGTTCCGGCCGAGCGCGTCGGAATTCATCGAGGTTACGACGGGGGAGGTCGTGCTGGTGGCGGTGGGCTCGGAGGGGAGCCCGATCGCGATCGGTTCGACGCGGCCGGCGTGAGGCGGATGGGGCTCGGGGTTCGGGGTTCGGGGTCCGGGGTCCGGGGTCCGGGGTCCGGTGTCGGGCGGCGGCATTATGATCGTGGCATGCGGCACATCGAGTTGATCACGACGGGGGGGACGATCGAGAAGACGTACGACGAGGCGACGGGTTCGCTTTCGAACCGTGGGACGATCGTGGAGCGGATGCTGAAGCGGTTGCGGTTGCACGGGACGACGGTGCATGTGCGGCCGCTGTTGAGCAAGGACTCGCTCGAGTTGACCGACGCGGATCGAGGGTTGATCGTGAAGGCGGTGCGGGCGGCGTCGGAGTTGTCGGACGGAGTCGTGATCCTGCACGGGACGGACACGCTGGAGCGGACGGGCGAGTTGCTGTGCGATGAACTCGGCGGGCGATTGGGGATCGCGGTGGTGCTGACGGGGGCGATGCGGCCGTTCGAGATGGTGCGGACGGACGCGCTTCAGAACCTGACGGAGGCGATTCTCGCGGCGAAGCTGATGGAGCCCGGCGTCTATGTCGCGGCGCACGGGAACGTGCAGAAGTTCCCGGGAGTGGTGAAAGATCGGAAGGTGGGGACGTTCGTGCGGCGGGGTGAGGGGGACAGCGAGGGCGAGGGCGGCGCGTGAACGACGCGGCATGGAGGGGGCGGGCGGTGCGCTCGGCGGCGGGGCGAGATGTTAGAGGAGCGTGCCGGTGAGGAGGAGGGTGCAGACGCCGAGGTAGATGGTGAGTCCGGAGACGTCCATGAGTGTGGCGACGAGGGGGGCGGAGGAGGTGGCGGGGTCGAACTTGAGTCGTTCGAGGAGGAGCGGGAACATCGAGCCGATGAGAACGGCCCAGAGGACGATGCCGAAGACGGAGGCGGCGATGGCGGCGCCGACTTGGATGGGGTAGTCAGATTCGGCGAAGCCGACGAGGTGGAGGGCGTAGGTGACGGCGAAGCCGTAGACGCCGAGGGCGAGCCCGAGGACGAGGCCTGTGACGAGTTCGTGTCGGACGACGCGAGCCCAGTCGGCGAGTGAGACTTCGCGGAGTGCGATGGCGCGAACGAGCATGGAGGCGGTCTGTGTGCCGGTGTTGCCGCCGGTGGAGATGATGAGTGGGATGAAGAGTGAGAGGACGACGGCGCGTTCGAGTTGATCGGCGAAGCCGGCCATGACGGCGATGGTGACGAGTTGTACGGTGAAGAGTGTGGCGAGCCATGGGCCGCGTTTTTTGACCATTTGCGGCGGTCGGATGTCGAGGTAAGGCTGGCGGAGGGCCTCGATGCCGGCGAGTTTGTGGATGTCTTCGGTGGCTTCTTGTTCGGCGACGTCGATGACGTCGTCGTGGGTGACGATGCCGACGAGGAGGCCGCGGCGATCGACGACGGGGAGTGCGGAGCGGTCGTAGCGGGCCATCATGCGGACGGCTTCTTCGCGGTCGGCGGTGGCGTCGAGGGCGAGGAACTGCTCGTCCATGAGGCTTTGGATGGTGGCGTCGGGGTCGGCGAGGAGGAGCTGGCGGATGAAGAGGTCGTCGATGAGCTTGAGGTCTTTGTCGACGACGTAGACCCAGTGGAGCGTTTCGGCGTCGCGGCCGAAGTGTCGCATGTGTTCGAGGGTGCGTGCGACGGTCCAGGCGGGTTTGACGCGGACGTAGTCCGGGGTCATGAGTCGGCCGACTTGTTCGGGGCCGTAGCCGAGGATGGCGTTGGTCTCGCGGCGTGACTCGGGTGTGAGCTTGGCGAGGAGCCTGGTGGAGACTTCGACGGGGAGTTCGTCGATGAGTCGGGCGCGGTCGTCGGGGTCCATCTCTTCGAGGACGCGTACGGCGCGTTGGTCGCCGAGGGCGGCGATGAGGTCTTCCTGGAACTCGGGCGGGAAGTTGGCGAAGACCTCGCTGGCGTCGTCGCGCGGGAGGATGCGGAAGGCGGGAGCGGCCTCGGTCGGGGGCATGCCCGCGAGCAGCTCGGCGATGTCGGCGTGGGGGAGGTAGCGAAGGCTGTCTCGGAGCGACCGCCAGTCCTGCTGCTGGGTGAGTTCGCGGATTTCGGGTTCGATGGTTTCGACGGTTGGGCTGCGCATTGGTGGAGAGCGTAGGCGAGCGCGGGTTCGTTTCGCGCGAGGCGGTGTTGAGCGCGCGTGTGGTCGGGTCGGGTGCGCGGCGCGAATCGGCGGTGGAAGAGGCGGCGGAGCGGCGAATGGCGGCGCGTGGTTTTTGTCGGGCTGGAGCGATGTGTTATTCTCTGTTTGAACCGCCATCCGCAAGAGGACCGCCTGTGGAGCAGTTTGATCTCGACCTGCGGACGTGTGCGGACGAGCCGATTCATGTGCCGGGCTCGGTGATGCCGCACGGTGTGCTGCTGGGGCTTGACGAGAAGTGGGTGGTGACGCACGCGGGGGGGGACTTGGATCGGTATTTCGCGCGTGGTTGGCGTCTTGGTCGGCACATCGGCGAGATTGTGCCGGAAGGGACGTTGTCGACGTTGCGTGAGGTTCCGACGTGGAGTCGGACGCCTGGTCGGAACGTGCGGTGTCGCGGCGATCTGATCGGTTCGGGGGGTCGCGTGGATTGCGAGTTGTCGCTGCACCGGAACGAGCAGGGCGTGCTGGTGGTGGAGGCGGAGCCGTGGGAGGACGCGGAGCGGGAGGCGTTGGGGGTGGACGAGGCGTTGGGGGCGGTGGTGAACGCGCAGACGGAGACGGCGACGCTGGACGCGGCGGTGCGTGCGATTCGTTTGCTGACGGGGTATCAGCGTGTGTGCGCGTACGTGTTCGACCAGGACTACAACGGGACGGTGATCAGCGAGACGCAGGACGAATCGCTCGAGGTGTCGTACCTGAACCAGCGTTTCCCGGCCAGCGATATCCCGGAACAGGCGCGTCGTCTTTACAAGCGGAAGCGGGCGCGTTTGATTTCGGACATCGAGTACGTGCCGGCGGCGATCGAGGCGTTGCCGGACGCGGTATCGCCGTTGGATCTGTCGGACGCGGAGCTGCGAAGCGTGTCTCCGATTCACATCGAGTATCTGCGGAACATGGGGGTGCGGGCGACGTTGGTGTGTACGTTGCTGCGCGACAACGATCTGCTGGGGATGATCGCGTGTCACCATCTGGAGCCGAAGTACGTATCACCGAGCGTGCGTTCGCGTGCGATGGTGATCGCGGACGTGGCGGCGGCGCGTCTTGCGACGCTTCGGGATCAGTCGGTGACGAATCGGATGCTGGGGGGCTACCGAGAGAATGCGGGTCTTTTGCATGCGTTGACGCGCGAGCCGGAGTCGGTAGACGCGTTGGGCAAGCACGTGAAGCGGTTGTTGAAGATGATCGACGCGACTGGGGCGGCGGTGATCATTCGCGATCGCGTGTTCACGGCGGGGCGTGTGCCGCAGGATCGTGACATCCGCCGGTTGTCGTCGATTCTGCGGAGTCGGTGCGAGGGGACGGTCGCGGTGACGGATCATTTGGCGTCGCTGGCGCCGGAGGTGGAGCATCTGCGCGACGTGGCGGCGGGTGTGTTGTGCGTGAAGCTCGACGACGAGGGCCCGGACGCGGCGTTGTGGTTCCGGCCTGAGATCGTGGCGAGCGTGAGCTGGGCGGGGAACCCGCACAAGGCGGTGGAGTCGGACGAGAGCGGTTTGCGTCTGACGCCGCGGAAGTCGTTCGATTCGTATGTGGAACTGGTGCGCAATCGTTCGTCGGCGTGGCAGGACTGGGAGGTGGAAGTCGCGGGTTCGGTGCGTGGTTCGGTGACGAACGTGGCGCGTCAGTTGACGCAGTTGACGGAGTTGGCGACGGAGCGTCGGCAGGCGGAGCAGTCGGCGCGCGAACACGCGATGGAGTTGCAGGCGGCGTCGGAAGCGATGGAGGCGGCGCGGGACGAAGCGCTCTCGGCGAGCCGTGCGAAGAGCGAGTTTCTGGCGAACATGAGCCACGAGATCCGCACGCCGCTGACGGCGATTCTGGGTTATACGGAATTGCTGAGCGACGACCCGCCGGCCGGGGAGCCCACGAACGCGGCGACGGGTCGGAATCTGCGGGACGAGGCGGTCGAAACGATCAGGCGATCGGGGGAGCATCTGCTGGCGGTGATCAACGACATCTTGGATCTGTCGAAGATCGAGGCGGGGCGGATGTCGGTGGAGCGTGTGGATTGCGAGTTGCCGAAGCTGGTGGGGGACGTGGTGTCGGTGATGCGTTCTCGCGCGGATCAGCGTGGCGTGGAGTTGCGGACGGTGTTGGAGACGGCGGTGCCGAGTCGCGTGCTGACGGACCCGACGCGTCTCCGTCAGGTGCTGATGAACATCGTGGGCAACGCGGTGAAGTTCACGGATGAGGGCAGGGTGGAGGTGCGTGTTCGTGTCGCGCCGGCGGCGGCAGGCGAGGGTCGGCGGTTGCAGTTCGCGGTGGAGGACACGGGCTCCGGGCTGACGGCGGAGCAGGCGGAGTTGTTGTTCAGGCCGTTCGAGCAGGCGGACACGTCGATCACACGGCGTTACGGCGGGACGGGGTTGGGGCTGACGATCAGCCGCCGTCTGGCGACGTTGATGGGCGGGGACGTTCGGCTCGATCGGACGGAAGAGGGGAAGGGCTCGACGTTTTCGATCGATCTGCCGTTGTACGAATCGCCGGATTCGGAGATGGTGGAGTCGCTGCCGACGAACGGGGAGGCGGCGCGCTCGTCGGCGGCGGTGTCGCGTGGTTCAGCGTCGAGCGGTGGGTGGGCGCCGGGGGTCGTTTCGGATTCGGGCGACGAGACCGCGGCGGCCGGCGCGTCCCGAAGCGCGACGCCGACGCCTGGGATGTCGCACGGCGAGCCACTGGGTGGGCGAGTGTTGCTTGCTGAGGATGGGCTCGACAATCAGCGGTTGATCGGGCTGTACTTGAAGAAGGCGGGCGTGGGCGAGTTGGTGACGGTGGCGGACGGGAAGCAGGCGCTTTCGGCGATCGAAGAAGCGGAGAGGTCGGGCGAGCGGTTCGATGTGTTGTTGACCGATATGCAGATGCCGGAGTTGGATGGGTATTCGCTGGCGTCGCAGTTGCGTGAGGCGGGCTCGAAGATGCCGATCGTCGCGCTGACGGCGCACGCGATGGCGGAAGATCGGCAGCGTTGCTTGGACGCGGGTTGCGACGAGTACCTGAGCAAGCCGATCGACCGGAACGAGTTGGTGCGCGTGTGCCGGGGGTATATCGAGGGGAACGCGGCGTCGGTGTGAGGAAAGCGACAGACGAGGTCGAAGCGCAGGAGGCGCTGCGGCGTAGCGGGTCGGAGTGGTTGAGTGATGTGGAGGGGGGCGTTCACGGGTGGAGTTCGGGGGGACTCACCGGTGAATCACTTTGAGGTCGGCGTTGAGGGTCGCTGGACGGTGCCGGCGAGGGTGCCGCCGTCGATGGTGAACTCGGCGCCGGTGGTGAAGGCGGATTCGTCGGAGGCGAGGTAGACCGCGAGGGCGGCGACTTCGTCGGGCGTGCCGAAGCGGCCGAGCGGGCAGTCGGCGGCGAACTCGGCGATGCGTCGCTCGCGGTCCGGGCCGTCGCCGAGGAGCGGCTGCCACATGGGCGTGAGGATGGCGGCGGGCTGGATGACGTTGCAGCGGATGGGGAGCGACTGTTCGGCGCAGTGGAGGGCGACGGTTTTGGTGTGGTTGCGGACGGCGGCTTTGCTGGCGGCGTAGGCGGCGGCGCCGGGGGTGCCGACGACGCCCGAGCGTGAGCCGATGTTGATGATGCTGCCGGCGTCGACGCGGGTCGCGCGCACGACGCGGATGGCGTGCTTGCAGCCGAGGAAGACGCCGTCGGTGTTTGTGCGGAAGACGTCGCGCCAGCGGTCGAGGTCGGCGTGCTCGGGGTCGTACGGGGGCGGCGGCGAAGCGGCAGCGGGGTGGTCAGCAGCGGCTGGGTCGTCGGCGTCGAAGCCGGTGACGCCGGCGTTGTTGACGAGGATGTGAAGGGCGCCGTGGCGGTCGAGGATGAGGCTAGTGACGCGGCGCCAGTCGTCTTCGAGGCGGACGTCGAGTCGGTGAAAGTGTGCGTCCGGACGGAGGCGTTCGGCTTCGGCGGCGCCGAGTTGGTTGCGGACGTCGGTGAGGTGCACGGTCGCGCCTTCGCGATGGAAGGCGCGGGCGATGGCGAGTCCGATGCCGCGGGCGGCGCCGGTGAGGAGAGCGACTTTGCCGATGAGGCGGCCTCGTGGGTCGGCCTCGCCGGATGCGGTCACTTCTTCTTCTTGCTCTTGGAGAAGTAGTCGCCGGCGAACTTGCGCTGGAACTTCTCGACGCGGCCGGCGGCGTCGATGAAGGAGGATTTGCCGGTGAAGAACGGGTGGGAGCCGGACCAGACGTCGACGTGGAGTTCCGGCACGGTGGCGCCGGTGGTCATGACGACCTCGCCGTTGTAGTAGACCTTGCAGTTGGGGTAGAAGGTGGGGTGAGCGTCTTTCTTCATGGCGTGGACCTTGCCGCGAAGGCGGCGCCGGGGGTGAGGTGTCGGCGACGTCGGCGGAGCGTTTCCCCGCGTGGAAGCGGAGGGGCTCGGCAAGGTCGGCGTCGCGTGGTCGGCGTGGATGTTTCGGTCGGACTCGCTTTTGCCCTGGGCGAGTCGAGCCGAAGAGAGTAGCGGATCGTCGGCGGGCTCGCCAGTGGGGCTTGCGTGGGCGTATGGCCGACGATAGCATTTCTGACCTTCGGCGGGAGCCCAGCGACGCGGAACCGGCGTGGGGTTTTCCCCGAACACAACCCGATTCCCCGATAGCTCAATGGTAGAGCGAGCGGCTGTTAACCGCTAGGTTGTAGGTTCGAGTCCTACTCGGGGAGCTTGGCAGGCCCGTATCCAAAGGATGCGGGCCTGTTTGTTTACTGGGGCGGGACCAGATTGGGCCGCTTGGGGGCGTCCGGGGCGGGGTGCGGCGCTCTCGGATTTGGGCTTGGCGAGTGGGTGGCGGTCCGAACCCCCGGCTTGGCGGGCCGGCAGGGGTGAGACTCTCGCGCTCTCTGACTCTCGGTTAGCAGAGGTTCGAGGAATGGGTGCTGTTGGGTTTCAGTTTCGAGAGTGCGGCGTCAATACCACAAGATAAAGGGTTGGCTCGTCGGCCTTGCCCTTCGGAGCGTGTATCCGTACCGTTCAAGCGAACGCCGACCAGAAGGTATTCTGGTCGAATCACTTTGCCGGACAGCACATGCCACGGACAGACCAACCATCTCGATCTCGAACGAAGCCCATCGGCATTCGCGAGATGCGACATGGTCTTGGGCTGACCTTCGGCGATCTCGCGAACCGGGCGGGTGTAACCGAGACGGAACTTCGGATGGCCGAGCGGGGCCTGGAGTTGCCCCCGAACGGCTTTGTATCGCGGGTCGCCGAAGTCCTTGGTGTTGAAGAAGCAGACGTCCGGCGAGGATTCCAGTCGCTTCATAAGAAAGCGACTCCCGGTGAGGGTTATACAACAGCAAAGCCGGATGGCTCGTTCGCTCGCGAACCAACGAAGAAGCCGATCGCTGGCAGGATCCCGATTCTTGACGTCTTCTGCGGCACCGGCGGATTCTCAACCGGGTTTGAGCGCACTGGCGAATTCCAGGTCGTCTCGGGTATCGATCTGCTCCCGGACCGCATCGATACGTTCCATGCCAATCACGGTGCGGCTCGTGCTTTGTGTGCAGACCTCACAACCGTCGATGCGGACCAGATGCTCGGCGGCTGCCCTACGCCCGAAGTCGTCATCGGTGGTCCACCCTGCCAAGGATTCTCGTCGATCCGGCCTTTCAGAACGCTGACTGAAGACGACCGACGCAACAACCTCTTCGAGCACTTCGCGCTGGTGGTTGATGCCGTTCGCCCCGCGTGGTTCATCTTGGAGAACGTGGTCGGTCTGATCAGCCACCAGCGAGGTGCGACGCTCAAGGCTCTGCTCGAAGTGTTCGAGGGTGCAGGATACTCGGTGAGTTGGCGTGTGTTGAATGCCGCCTTTTACGGCCTTCCCCAGCGACGCGAACGCTTTGTGCTTGTTGGGAGCCGTGACGGTCACGACTTCCCGTGGCCGGCACCGACGCACTACTTCGAGAACGCGCGAAGCATGGCAGGCCGGCATGGTCAACATCACGAGATCGGCGCTCTGTGGTCTTCCACTTCGGCCAAGTTGCAGCCAGCAGTCACGGTAATGGACGCGATCCGTGACCTGCCGCCCCTAGAAGCAGGCGAGTCTGCGTCGAGCTATGGCCGACGTAAGGCTTCGAATGCATATCAAGAAATGATGCGATCGGGATCAGAGGGACTCACACTGCATGAGGCCACCAAGCACTCCCCGAAGATGCTTGAGATTATCCGCCATGCCGGCTTCAACATCTCTGCGCTGCCCGAAGGCATGGTCACGAGTGGGTTCAGTACGTGCTATAGCAGGCTTGAGCCTGACCGCCCAAGCGTGACGCTGACGGTGAATTTCGTCCATCCCGCTTCGAACAAATGCATCCATCCGGAGCAGAATCGAGCCCTGACACCCCGCGAGGGTGCGCGTCTGCAAGGATTTCCGGATTCCTTCGAGTTCAAAGGCACCCGCGCGCAGGTAGTCAAGCAGATCGGAAATGCGGTGCCGCCTTTGCTGGGTGAAGTCGTCGCCAGATCACTTCTTCGGGCTATATGGTAATCCCATCGCCTCGAAGATCGCCTTCGATTTCTTCGCACGCGAAGTCATCGGCAACGGACAGCAGGCTGGGTCGAAGTAGACCGGCTCGAGCTTTGCCATGCCTTGTGCGTTGACGACCGCAGTCTTGCCTGAATCGCCCTCGGTGTTACTGATGTTGAAGTCTGACTCGACGAGTCGGCCAACGCGAAGCATCCAGACTCGGACAACATTTCCACGCCCCTCTTTGCCCGGGGTGAAACTGCCCAAGTGGTCGCAGAGCACGTAGTGGCAGGTCAGGTGAATGCCGGGCTTCGCCAGGTGTCCCTTTGGTTGGTTGTCTTCGAGGGCGACTTTAATCTCGATGTTCTGGTCAGGGTTGTCACGATGTAGAAGGTCGGGATGCTTGTGCGGGCCGTTACTCAGATACGTCCCTCTCGAGGATTGAGCGATACCAGCACGAAGCATGTTGCCAAGCATTGAGGAGAGATTCGCTAGTTCAACGATGTCCGCGAGGCGATCAGTACCGCGGTCGACAAGTGCTGAGTCAATGGCTTCGAGAGTGTTGTAGACCGAATCTGACGCGGCCTTCAGCATGTCGGGCGTGAGTCCGATCGCATTCATGAGGCCGGTAGAGCGGAATGTCCCATGGGCGGATGCAGGCATACACAAAGAGCATATGTCGGGAACATCAAGCTGTGTTGACCGGTGCAGAAGCACCCGTGCAGAGCAGGCGTCAGGTCTCCCTGCGACACTTTGCCCCCTCGTGCAGAGCCCCCCTCGTGCAGAACAAGAGGACCCACGCCCCTTTGGTGAACAGCCAGCATCGGGCCGCCTTTTCCTTTTTGCGCGCAGATGTCGGCTACTGAGATATCAATGATTCTATAAACAGTCTTTTCTGAGGACGATAGTTAACCACTATTCCTTGTTCGGATCTCGACAGCCGTTGCGACTCGGACGCGAATCTCGTCATAAATGCGAATATCGACTCCTTCGGCAACTTCGATGGTCACAAACATGCCATATGGCACAGGCGCCGAAAGCCTGCCTGCGTCCTTCCGACAGTTCACCTTGACCTCAAGCGAGTCGCCGTCGCTGATCGGGACCGCTTGCTCTCCTTCAAACACTTCATGTTGAACCGTCCCACGGCGCACAGCCCGCCATTCGGCCTCTTGGCGATCCGACGCAATTACGCCGCCACCCATCTCAAACCACATGCTGGCCATGCGGTACCGTTGGGTGCTGCATGCAACTGGAGACAACCAGGCACAGGTAGCCGTTACGCGCCTCCACTCACGTCTCGACCCGAGAGATGGTGGCAGCGGAACGCGATAGACATGAGCTTCACCATCATTGAGTGCGCCATATCCGATCATTGTTGCTCGCTGGGCAGTGCATTCCATCACCCGCGCGCAGTCTGGCACTCCGTATCCAATCCATCTTGCGACCCAACTTCGGATATGACGGCTGTTCTCAGGCGTCCTCAGAATCTCTTGCAGGCGTGTACCCAAATTTCCCCAAGAACATCCGTGAATGATCATGGCCTTCAGTAAAGCCGCGAGATTGGCATGAACGTCGAGGTCGCGCCCCTGTGCTTCAGCGACCTCGCTGAGCGCGTCGTAGCACTGCGCGAGCTGTCTGGTGACAAGAGCAGTTGCATTGCTCGTGCCACAGCAATATGCCACTTTGGTCACATCGCCCGCCGCATCGCTTGGAGATGCGACGCGCTGTCCCGGTGCAACACGCAAGTGCCGTGCTTCGAAGCGTGCCCGCTCACTGTTCCCGATCGGAACAGAATGCAGAACCCGACCTCCATCAACGATTAGATCCGGCTTGATCGCTCGTCGATGCCCGCTGCCGAATGCGGACACCGGACTCGGCATCTCGCCGTTGAACAGGTTTACGGAATGGTCCATGTGTGCAATCGTCGCACTGTCGCGATGTAAAGCGCCGACCGTAAGCCCATTGATGCTCTCGGCGGGCGAAAGAAGCCGCCGATTGCGGGCGTCATGATAGATGGCACGAACGACGGCCGCCTCCTTCTCTGGAGCACCCAGTGCGTTCCACTCATCCTGCGACATATCAAGGATAATATCTCCGGAACAATTCCCGGCACTAATGACGAACACGACGCCATACCTGACGCTGAGCCAATCTAGTAGTCTTGCCAGGGGGCTGATGGCATGCACAAATTGTCGCGAGGGGTCGCCGATCGAGAAGTTGATGATGCGCACTGTCGACGCTGCTGCGGGAGTTGTACCTTCGCCTTCAAACATCCGTCGCACTGCCCGGTAGATGTAGTCTACGACAAGCACGTCGCTTGGAATCTGTTCCGGACGGGGCGACCGAATCCAAGGGATAGGCTTCATGATAGGTCGAACATACACAGGCTTTGACAAAGGCCGCAGCCCCTCGCTTAGGTCTCCGTGCACAATTAAGGAGGCCATCGCCGTACCATGCATCCGATCGAGTACCGTGTACTCAGATGCACAATCATCCGCGTCATCAATAATTAGCCGGTCTGCCAGAAGAGAATGGTTCGCCAGCGGGAGCCCGTCCAGAATGGCGACGGTTGGATCACCTGCCGGCAGCGGAAGCTCTTCAGGCTCATGGTCCGTCAGATCACCTTCAATGGATCGCTCTCCAGTCGCCATCTGGCCAACCGGTCGAAAGAACATGACACTGTCGGACTTGCCAAGCTCGACATCTGGGTGCTCGATTATCTGTTCAACGGCATCGCGAGGCAGCTGTGCGAGCAGTGCGTGGTATGAGATGTCTTCGATGGTCGTTCGTTGGGTAACCTCACCGCCTAGATCCTCGATGAGGCTGCGTACCTCCGACTGCGATGCCTCCCGTCGCTGCTGTGCGCTTCTGTACCAGAGCTCAATCTCGAAGCGGATCGGAAGGTCTCCATCGTGTGCCAGATCTTCTCTCCATGCTTCCAGTACACCAGTCTCAAGCAGCCGGTCCTCGACGCCCCAGCGGCGAATGTCCTTCACTGTGCGGAAAATGTCCCGAAACTTTGTCAAACCGTGTTCGAATTGCATGTCTGGATCGGCCTGATAGCCCTGCCACAGCGACACAAGTTCGTCAAGTGCGCGCTGATTCGTCATAACCAGATACAGCCGGCCGCTCAACGGTCGATCAGCGTTCTGCTCGTCGTAGAAATCCTCGTCGGGCGCAATCTCGTCCGTCTCGACTTCGCCCATCCACTCGAAGCCGTCAACACGTCGCACTGCGTTGGCAAAGTCCTCGACATTCCCGATCGTTTCGATCACGAGAACCTGCTCAGGATCTGCTCCGGCCGCTGTCTGTTGCAGTTCGGCCCGCCGCGTAGCGAACTCCGTCTGGAGGCGAGTAAAGATCGGCGAGAGGCGTTGACCCTGCCGACTGTGCGTCGGTCTATGAATGCGCGATGGAGCTGGTGGCAGTTTCTCCCGCTCCGCTACTTCGGGTTGTGGCAACAGCAGGAGCGGGCGATCTGGCATCACTCATCCTCTCCATTTTGCTGCTTTGTCTTGACCGTTCTGGCCGCCCAGGTACGAAGCGTCCGGTCTACGATCTTTTTTAGATTGGCGTCCGGCTGCTCAAGCACGTACTGGCGAAACACGCTCGCGCCGAACTCTTCTGCCTCCGCGAAGTTGACGCCGTACAGCTTCTTGGCCATCGTCTCGGGGGTATATCCAAGCGGCACACCAATGCGTCGTTCGAACTTGCCGAACCAGTCGGCAAGGCGCCCACGGGTGGGTTCGGGCAATGTCATGCGCACCTGGAATCGACGCCACACGGCGCGGTCCAGCAGTTCGGCATGATTCGTCGCTCCGATCACCACGACATGGCTCGGCAGCGAGTCGATCTGCATGAGCAGCGAACTCACGACACGTTTGATCTCCCCGGTCTCGTGCCGGTCCCCCCGTTCCTTCCCGAGCGTCTCGAACTCGTCGAAGAAAAGCACACATTTCCGGGTCCTTGCGTGTTCGAGCAGGCTCCGCAGGCGCACAGCTGTTTCGCCGAGGTAGGTCCCTACGACGCCTTCGTACCGGACTACCAGTAACGGCACCATCAGGGCGTGAGCAAAAGCTTCGGCGAGCGAGGTCTTTCCGTTGCCGGGTGGCCCAATGAGAAGGACACGGTTGCGGGGCTCAAGGTTGTAGGACCGTAGGAGGTCGACGCGATGATGCTCCTGAACGAGCTCGCGAGAGACTTCCACGACCTCCTTTGGCAGGATCAGATCATCGAAGCTGCGTTCGGGCAACAGTTCCTGCACCAAGTTCGTGACCCGCTGGTCTAGTGTCGCGCCACCATTGCCCGGATGGCGTTCAGGCGGCGGTAGGCGCAGCATCTCTTCAAGCCGCTTTGCAAGCGTGGTATGCTTCTTCGCCCGTTCCTCGGCGATCAGCGCTTCGACGACCTTCTGGAAGCGAGCCCTGTCGCCCGTCATGCCAAGACGAACGAGGTCAAGTAGTAGATCTGATCTAGCCATCAGTGCCTCCACCGCCGAGGGACAGCCAACGATCGATCGTTATTCGGTGGAACCGCCAGTGCCGCCCGACCTTTTGACCGGGGATGCGGCCGTCTTGGGCGAGCTTGTAGAGCGACGACTTCGAGACCTGCAAATAGACCGCTAGCTCGTCGATGGTCATGACCTCCGGCGGACTTGGCGGAGACGGCGGTTTGCCTTGGCTGCGTCCAGACATGAAGCGATTAGGATAGCCATTATTGGCAAGCGATGCTTGTGGCTGGCAGCAACTCCGGGCCTCGGAACCACGCCACACTCGATCCCCTGCGACACTTTGGCCACCTTTGGGCAGATATAGAGGATGCACGCCCCGTTGGTGAACAGCCGGCAGGGGCACGGAGGCATCCTTTATGGACGAACGAACCGCACGGAAGGCGGGGCGACGATCGCGTGCGTCGCGGACAACAGATCCGCCAAATCGGCGGCGTCGGGAGATCGCGGCGATCCTGGGTGACGGCCTGGCCCGGGTCATCGAGCGGTCTTCGGGAGATCGCGAAGAACTCTCAGAATCTGACGCGACACGAGTGGAACTTCCGAGCGATGCGGCCCTCAGTGTGGACGCGGGCGGCGATCGCCCGCGGGACGGAGGCTCGTGATGCCCGAGATGGCCCAGAACATCCAGAAGGAACTCGCCGCGCTCGAGGACATGACCATGCGGGAACTCCGCGAGCTGTACGAGGAGGTGTTCGGCGAGGCTGCTCGTTCGAGCAACCGGCGTTGGCTGCAGCGGCGGGTCGCATGGCGGATCCAGATGCTGGCCGAGGGCGAGTTGGCCGCGAGAACGGTTGATCGTGTTCGGGACAAGGCGGCGACGCTGGCGCGGGATGCCGATCTCCGGGTCAGGCCACCAACGGGCCCCATGAATAGCCACGTACCTGAACGCACGATCGCCGGCGGGCTTCCGACAGGTCGCGACGAGCGTGTGCCGCCGCCGGGGGCGGTGCTGGTGCGGGTGTTCAAGGGTCGCGAGCACCGGGTCACGGTGCGAGCCAACGGCTTCGAGTACCAAGGTGATGTCTACCGATCTCTCAGTGCCGTCGCCCACGCCATCAGCGGGTCGCACTGGAATGGCTACCACTTCTTTGGGCTTGGGAAGCGTCACAACACACAACCGAGGGAGACCGACGCATGAAGAAGCCCGCCGAGCCCGTCACACCTATCCGGTGCGCGATCTACACCCGCAAGAGCACCGAGGAGGGGCTCGAGCAGGAGTTCAACTCCCTCGACGCGCAGCGCGAAGCGGGCGAGGCGTTCATTGCGAGCCAGAAGGCGGCGGGCTGGGTGTACAGCGACACGCGGTACGACGATGGCGGGTTCAGCGGGGGGAATGCGGATCGGCCGGCGCTGCAGCAGCTCATGGCCGACATCGAGGCCGGGCTGGTCGACTGCGTGGTGGTCTACAAGGTCGACCGTCTCAGCCGATCGCTGCTCGACTTCGCGCGGATGATGGAGACGTTCGAGCGGCACGGGGTGTCGTTCGTGAGCGTGACGCAGCAGTTCAACACGGCCCATTCGATGGGACGGCTCACGCTCAACATTCTGCTCTCGTTCGCGCAGTTCGAGCGGGAGATCATCAGCGAGCGGACCCGCGACAAGATCGCGGCGGCTCGGAAGAAGGGGAAGTGGGCCGGTGGGAAGCCGGTGCTTGGGTACGACCTCATGCCGGGGCCTGGCGGCTCGAAGCTGAAGGTCAACACGACCGAGGCGGACCGCGTCCGCGACATCTTCAACCTATACCTCGCGGAGCGTTCGCTGCTGCGGGCTTCGGAGATCCTCAACGATCGCGGTTGGACCACCAAGCGCTGGGTCTCGAAAAACGGTGAGCCGCAGGGCGGGCGGCGGTTCGACAAGGCGGTGCTGCACAAACTGCTTACCAACCCGGTCTATGTCGGCAAGGTCCGCCACCACGAGCATCTGTACGACGGCGAGCACGAGGCGATCGTCGATGAGGCGGTGTTCCGCGAGGTCGGCGAGTTGCTCGCGTCGAACAGCGCGAAGGGCGGGCGCTCGCCGTGCAACAAGCATGGGGCACTGCTCAAAGGCCTCGTCCGGTGCCGGGCGTGCGGCTGCGGCATGGGCCATCACTTCGCTAGTTCGAAGGCGAGCGGCGGCGGCCAGAAGCGGTACCGGTACTACGTCTGCGGTCGGGCGCAGAAGGAGGGCTGGTCGGTCTGCCCGGGGCCATCCTTGCCCGCGGACGAGTTGGAGTCGTTCGTGATCGGCGAGCTCCGGTCGCTCGGCCAGGACCAAGGCCTCGTCGCTGACGCGGTCACCGCGGCGCAGGAACGGCTCCGCGAGCGGGTGGCGGCGTTCCGGTCGGACCGCTCGGCGCTCACCGCAGAACTCGACTCGGCCAGAGATGAACTTCGTGCCATCGTCGCGGGCGGCCGCGACCGAAACGGCAGCGCCGCGGAGGCCGCCGAACTCCGCGAGCGCATCCGCGACCTCGACGCGCGGGGCCGCCGGCTCGATGGCCGGCTCGCCGCGATGCGCGATCGCGTGCTCGACGAAGACGAACTTGTCGGCGCGCTCGAATCGTTCGACCCGCTGTGGGAGCAACTCAACACCGACGAACGCGAGCGGCTGGTGCGGCTGCTTGTGAAGCGCGTCGAGTGGGAGGCGGAGACCGAAACGATCACGGTCGCGTTCAACGCCGACGCCGAAGCCGGGGCGACCGAGGAGTTGGGATGCCAGACCTGACCGTCTCACGCCGGGTGTCTTTCGGGACCGCGGCACGCGGGCGACGCACGATCAAGCCGGCGTCGACGCCGAAGCCCACCGCGCCCCCGCCGCTGCCGAGGATCACGCGGCTCATGGCACTGGCCATCAAGCTCGATGGCCTGATCGCCTCGGGCGCGATCACCGACCAAGCCGAACTCGCGCGGGCCGGCTGCATCACGCGGGCCCGGGCGACCCAGATCATGAGCCTGCTCTACCTCGCCCCGGACATCCAGGAGGCGATTCTCGACCTGCCGCCAGTGACGGAGGGGCGGGACCCGGTGACCGAGCGGGACATCCGCGGGATCGCGGCGGAGGTGGATTGGGGGCGGCAGAGGGCTCTTTGGGCACGGATCTGAGCCGATCAGATGAAATCGGACACAGAGTTGGGGATCAAGACAGAGCAGCCAGACCGATAACTTGGTTCTTCTGTGGAAAGCCTGTCGGCGACAGTGGTCTACGCGTCATGTTCCTTATGAACCGTGCACCATGCGTGGTAGACTTACACCTCGCAAACGCGACGCCTTGGGGGTCGCGGGGGTCCGGCGGAGACGGGCTCAACAGGAGTCATCGATGGCGAAGGCTGCGGCGTTCCAACGGTTCACGAATCCAGATTCTGTCGCCCACGTCGATCCTCCGCTCCTGCTCCGTCTCTTGGAACGCTACAGAGAAGCGCTGACACCCTTTGGCATCTTCGCCGATTCTGGCATCGATGAAGTCGCCTTCAACCGGATGCTTGCGCACCTCACGCCGGAAGTGCCGGACACACTCATCAACGAGTTCGGGGTGATTGCGGATGTCGGGTCGGCCGCGAACTACGAACGGCTGCACACGACGGCCATCGAACTCGACTTGGAGATCCCGGAGAGCCCTTCGGCCGCGGATCTGGTTGTCGTACTTTTGCTCGATGGGCCGGAGGCGTTGGAACGAATCTACGCGGAGCAGATCCCGCTGGCCCGCAGGAAGTTCCGCAGCTACCTCGCGCTAACCGATGATCCGTTGCCCGTGAAGGTTGTCCCCGACCATGTCTCGGAGATGCTGCGCGTGTCGCTTGAGGAACACTTCGAGGCTCTCGGGCGTGGCCGTGGCGTGCGGGTGTATCCGGTCTCAGGCGAGGATAGCTTCCGGCTGATGATCCGACGAGGCGAGGCCATTCAGCGCGAAGCAACCATTGATCCTGTCTCCGGCGACACGAAGCACATCGCGTTCCGGCCGCAACGCTTCGACGCCATCATCTACAAAGCCCGTGAGGGAGAACTGCAGGTCAATGCCAAACGCGACGCCGACGTTAATCCGTATCTCGAAGCAATCGGCCACTACATCTTCAACGACCCGACGCTGTTCATGGGAGAGGGCCTTCCGGCCCGGTACACGCTCAGCCCGATCGTAGAGAACGGCGAGACGTGCCTGACCGTTGGCGATGTCCCAGAGTTGAGCGGGGCCTGGCTGACCTCGGTCGAGTGGTTCCACGGCAAGGCGAGCGGAATGTTCACGCGGAAACGTGCTCCCGATGTGTTCCGTGGCCTCGACGTGGACGGCGAGCGCATTCCGCGTCATGTGAAGCTCGTGACAGCGTCTTTCCGGCTCCGGTTCGTCGACGGCAGGGAATCGCCGGTTCGGATCGTTCTGCCTAACAACGCCGTCCTGGGGCGAGAAGCTGACGCAGAGGTCATCCTGCGGTGGCTGACACTCCGCGGTTTCATTCTTGGCCGGGAGGTCGCGACCAATGGGCTCACTCGCACCCTTCTGGCATCATCTTGAGCGCCAACCGCACGCTTCCGAAACGCGGTCGGAGTGGCAGCGGACACTCGGGGATGCGTTTCCAGCGGTCGTGCCACACCTGACATCAACGGGGCGATTTGCGTCGTTCGTTGCGTCTCCACGCCTGAACGCTCCGGACATGCGGGTGGTGCAGTACCAAGATGGCACGCTTGCCGCGGTGTGCGACGCAGGTGACACGCCCAACGTGCCGCTGACCGCGGACGATCTCGGACTGATGACGGTTTCGACACAATCACTTCGAACCGCGATATCCGCGGCGCTCGGCTTGCGCACGTCCACCGTTGCCGCTGTGCCCTTTCCCGGGGCGCTGCGCATCGGCACTTGGGAGCCGCAGCCCGAGACAGCATTTCCTGTGATCATGGTGGCACACGCGGATGACCGAGAGTTTGCCCTCTTGCTCCGCGAGTCGGTGCTCGCGGCTGGCAAACCGACGCTGGTTCTCACGCCAACAGATTTGTCATGGACGGACGAACTGCTCGATTGGTGCGAGAATCGCCATGCGATGCCGGGGTCACTTACCGCGCTGGTCGAGACCGTAGAGGATCATTCGTGGGCGGCGACGGATGCGTTTGACACGCTCTTGGACGGGTTCGCGCGGCGTGCAGGCTTCACACGTCAGGCCGGGACGCAGAACAAGCGGCCCCGCCGCAAGCGCGGCGACTTCCTTGCCAAGGTGGATGCGATCGGGCGGGAACTTGTTCTGGAAGCGGAGTCGCGCGTCAATCTTGTGAAGTTCGCGTACGCCGAAAAGCAGACACCCAGCCTGCCTCCGATCACGAAGGCAGAGATATGCAGCCGTGCGGATGCGCGGGACTACGACTTTTCCCGAGCCGCGGCCGATCCTTCTGGCGACAGTTTCAACAGAATTTTCGACCTGCTGCATGATCCTGACGGGCTGCTTCGGTGGTGGGCGAACCACCGCCGAGTCACTCCGGCTTGTAGTTAAGCCCGCTCTGCGCAACTGCAAGGCATCCCAGTTTCGTCTGTAAACCACCGCCTCACCGCCACCTGCGTGCGTGAGGCGGTTTTCTTGCGCGAACTTGTGCAACTCCGGCCGGCTGTTGGCCGCGGCGCGATGGGCGTCGCGGCGAGCACCCCGTAGCCGGAGCACGCACGTGACCGCGACAACGATCGACCGACCCACCCTTTCCGCCACGCCAATCAACCCCGCCGCCGAATGGATCGACCAATACGCCCTCGACCGGGTCGAGTATCAGGTGTTCCGCATCGGCCGCGACCTCAGGCTCAGCAGTCACGACGAGGACGAGGTCCGGCAAGAACTACTCATGGACCTCTGGGTTGCCGCCCCGAAGTACAACCCCGAGATCGCGAGCCGCCGCACGTTTGTGTCCGGCGTCGTCGCCCGCTCCGCCTTGCGGGTCCGGCGGCAGCTGAGCCGATCGCCCGGGCGCCGTACCTCAGACCCGGTCGTGCTCTCTGATCTCCAACGCCGGGAACGCGACCGCTTGACGCCCACGCGAGACCACACGGAGCAGAGCGACATCGCGATGGATGTGGCCTCGGCGATCGATGGGCTCGAGCGTAGCAAGCGTGACCTTGCGCACGAACTGACGCGAGGGACGGTCACTGAGGCCGCTCGGGAGCTCGGGTATGACCGGAGCACCGCGTACCGCGCCGTCGCGGCGATGCGCACTGAACTCGTGGATCTAAAGAGCCTCATGACGGCGTGAGCATGCGACGGTTTGGGAGGCCGGCGCTGATATAGAGGGCGTGACCTCCCGAACTCCACCGCACAACATCGATGCATCAATCCCGCTCGTCCGGCTCGGTCAAGGTGAGTACGCACGGGACTATCGGGCGGAAGCGCCTCGTCATACGGAGGGGGAAGCCTGGGTCGTTGATCCGGGCTTCCTTCTTCGTGAGCCGGCCTCGGCGTACCACGCGGGTCGCAAGGACCATCTTTCGTCGCACTCGCTCGCGGACTTTCGGCGGTGCCCGAAGCTGTACCGGCGGAAGCAACTTGGGCTGATCGCAGAGCGCGATTCGGCGGCGTACGCACTCGGGCGTGCAGCGCATGTGCTCATCCTCGAAGGACGCGACCGGTACGAGGCGGAATTCGCCGTCGGCGGCCCGATCAACCCGAAGACTGGTCAACCGTTCGGCACGCAGACGAAGGCGTTTGCGGAGTGGGCCGCGTCGGTCGGGAAGCCAGTGCTGAGTGATGCCGACGCGGCGCTGCTGGAGCAGATGCACGCCGGCGTGCGAGATCACCTGTTCGCGACCGAGCTGCTGCGATCGGGCGTCGCCGAGGGCGTCGTGCGAGCTGAGTACTGCGGCGTGCCGTGCCAGGCACGGATCGACTGGGTGAACCCCGTCGACGGCCGCGGCATCGTCGATCTCAAGACCTGCAACGACCTCGACGACTTCGAGCACGATCTCCACCGCTACGGCTATGTCCACCAGATGGCGTTCTACCGCGAGCTGGTAGTCGAGGCGTGCGGCGTCGAGCTCGAAGTGCATCTGGTCGCGATCGAGAAGCGCGAGCCGTACCGCTGCGGCGTGTGGCAGATCTCACGCCGTCTTCTTGATCGGGCCGCCGACGAGAACCTCGCCGCCATCGACGAGCTGATGCGCTGCCGCGAGCACGACATCTGGAAGACCCGTTTCGAGTCGCTGCGGCTGATCGAGATCGATTCACCCACCCAACCCAAGGAGCACGCATGAGCCTGATGAGTCACATCGAGCGCGGCCGGTCCGTCCGGCCGCGACGGATCATGGTCTACGGCACGCACGGCATCGGGAAATCGACGTTCGGCGCGATGGCGGAGCGGCCGGTCTTCATCCAGACCGAGGACGGGCTCGCGGACATCGACGCCGAGCGATTCCCGCTAGCGACCGACTTCAAGCAGATCATCGAGATCTTGGGCGCGCTCTACACCGAGGAGCACGGGTACCAGACGGTGGTCATCGACAGCCTGGACTGGCTCGAACGCCTCATCCACGCGAAGACCTGCCGTGACCGCGGGGTGAAGTCGATCGAGGACGTGGCGTATGCCAAGGGCTACATCTTCGCGCTCGACGCGTGGCGCGAGGTCCTCGCCGGGCTCGATGCGCTGCGGTCCGAGCGTGGGATGCAGGTGGTCCTGATCGCGCACGCCGCGGTTGAGAAGTTCGCCAACCCCGAGACCGAGACGTACGACCGCTACGCCCCGCGGCTCAACAAGCACGCGTCCGCGCTCGTGCAGGAATGGTGCGACGAAGTGCTGTTCGCGACCTACCGCGTGCTGACCAAGAGCACGGACGAGGGTTTCAACCGCAAGCGGATCCAGGGTGTCGGCAGCGGCGAGCGTGTGCTCAAGGCCACCGAACGCCCGGCGCACGTCGCCAAGAACCGCCTCGGCTTGCCGGACGAGCTGCCGCTGGACTTCCGCGCGTACGCGGCGTGCCGCGACGGCGAAACGGCGCAGCCCGTGGGCGATCGACCCAGCGACACCAACGAGCGGACCACCAACACCACAGACCAATCCACATCGCAACCCACAGAAGGAGCCTGAACATGCCCAGTCTGAACGGATTCAACGCCAGCGAAGTCGATCCCGCTGCCGACTTCGAGCCCATCGCGCCCGGGTCGTACACCGCGGTCATCACCGAGTCGGAGACCAAGCCCACGAAGGCGGGCACCGGGAGTTATCTCCAGCTCACGTTCCAGGTCGTGGACAGCGAGCACAAGGGGCGGCTGCTGTGGGCGCGTCTCAACCTCGACAACCGGAGCGAGACGGCGGTCAAGATTGCCCGCGGTGAACTCTCGGCGATCTGCCGGGCCGTGAACGTGCTGCAGCCCAAGGACTCGCTCGAGCTGCACAACATCCCGCTGGTGATCAAGGTCGGCGTGAAGCGCCGCGACGACACCGGCGACATGACCAACGAGATCAAGGGGTACACGCCCCGTGGCGGAGGATCGCCGTCGAACGGCGCTGCGCGAGCCCCGGTTTCCGCAGCGTCCGGTGGCAGCACGCCGCCGTGGAAGCGCTGAGCGATCACCTGGAGCGGAGGCCTTGCCACGGATGGTGGAATCGACCGTCCAACTCTCCCTGCCCTGGCCGCCGAGTGTCAACCGGTACTGGCGGTCGGTCCCGATGGGGCGCGGCCGGGGCGTTCGGGTGCTGATCAGCCGCGAGGGCCGGGCGTTCCGCAGGGACGCGGTCGCCCGGCTCGCGCGGTTCCGGCGGCGGGCTCCGCTGTGCGGGCGGCTCGATGTCCGCGTCGAGCTGTGCGCCCCGACACGGCGTGCCCTCGATATCGACAACCGGCTCAAGGCGCTGCTCGACGCGATGCAGCACGCCGGCGTCTACCGCGACGACGGGCAGATCGACCGGCTGCTCGTTGAGCGGGGCCCCGTGACGCGGGGCGGGCTGGTGCAGGTCGAGATCACCGAGATGACCCCATGAACGAGCCAACGACCATGACTGAAGCCAACGCAACGCAATGCCGGCACACCACGCCTGCGTTCGAACAACACGCGCAGCGGAGGGACGCCGACTTCATCGGCGGCCCCATCCGGTCGCGCCCGAGCAGGTCCGACCCCGCGTGGGCGACCGACGAACAAGCCGATGGCGTTTGGGCGAACGCCGTCCGCGCGTACGAGGAAGGCCCATGCAGCTGAGGGCCTACCAACGCGAAGCGGTGGACCGGGTGTACGCGCACCTCCGCGAGCGCGACGACAACCCCTGCGTGGTCATCCCCACCGGCGGCGGCAAGACCCCGGTGATCGCGACGATCTGCCGCGACGCGGTTGAGCGGTGGAACGGGCGCGTGCTGATTCTCGCGCACGTGAAGGAGCTGCTCGAGCAGGCGGTCGAGAAGATCCGGGCGATCGGGCCGGATCTACCGCTGGGCGTCTACTCGGCCGGACTCAAGCGGCGCGACACCGAGTACGCAGTCACGGTCGCGGGGATCCAGAGCGTTTGGAAGCGGGCGTGCGACCTGGCCAACGGGGGCGGGGCGTTCGATCTAATCCTGATCGACGAGGCGCACATGGTGCCCGCCGAGGATGACGGGATGTACCGGCGGTTCATCGCCGACATGCGGCGGATTAACCCGCACGTCCGGATCGTCGGGCTCACCGCGACGCCGTACCGGCTGAAGACCGGCGAGATCTGCGGGCCGGACCACATCCTCAACGAGGTCTGTTACGAAGTCGGCGTCCGCGATCTGATCGCGCAGGGCTATCTGTCTCCCTTGCGCACGAAGGCCGGCGCGACCAAGGCCGATACGGCGGGGCTGCATGTGCGCGCCGGCGAGTTCGTCGCCGGCGAGACCGAGGACCTGATGGACGAGGACGCCCTCGTCGACGGGGCGTGCGCCGAGATCTCCGAGGAGACACGCGACCGGGCGGCGACATTGATCTTCGCGACGGGCATCAAGCACGGGCGGCACATCCAGTCGGTTCTCCACGAGCGGCACGGGATTGAGTGCGGGTTCGTCTCTGGCGACACGCCCGCTGGTGAGCGGGCGGAGATCCTCAGCCGGTTCCGGTCTGGCGAGCTGCGCTACCTCGCGAACGTCAATGTGCTCACGACCGGCTTCGACGCACCGCACATCGACTGCGTGGCGCTCGTGCGGCCGACGATGAGCCCCGGGCTCTACTACCAGATGGTCGGACGCGGCTTCCGGCTGCACCCTGGCAAGGACGACTGCCTCGTCCTCGACTTCGGGGGCAACGTGCTCCGCCACGGCCCGGTCGACGCGGTGCGGGTGACGACCGACGACCGCGGCGAGGGCGGCGATGCTCCTGCGAAGGAATGCCCATCGTGCCGGGCGCTGATCGCGGCGGGGTACCAGGCGTGCCCCGAGTGCGGGCACGAGTTCCCGCCTCCGGATCGCTCGAAGCACGAGCCGAAGGCGTCCAACGAGGGCATCCTCACCGGGCAGGTCACGCGGACCGAGCACGAGGTGACGGCGACGACGTACCACGTCCACTGGAAGCGCCACGATCCGGGCGCGGCGCTGACGATGCGCGTCGAGTACGAGATCGGCATCGGGCTTGTCGTCCGCGAATGGGTCTGCTTTGACCATGAGGGGTACGCGCGAACCAAGGCCGAAGCGTGGTGGCGGAGCCGATCCGTCGAGCCCGTGCCCGAGAGCGTCGAGGAGGCCGTCGAACTGGCGCGGGCCGGGGCGCTTGCGCCGACGCTGGGGATCACGGTTGAGAAGAAAGCCGGCGACAAGTTCGACCGGGTCGTGCGGCACCGGCTCGGCGACAAGCCACCGCGGCTTGATGACCCCGACGCCTGCCCCGACTACGCGTCGGTGCGCGCCGGCGCGATCGACATCCCCGAAGACCAGATTCCCTTTTGATCAGGAGTCAACGCATGCGACGAACAACGGCAAGCACGGGCCGCGCCCAAGATACGAAGGCCATCACGTGCCCGGTCTGCGGCGACG